>MDTA01216472.1_pt1 | contig 10213 bp, 15 predicted proteins | sample 811151 | NCBI WGS metagenome assembly MDTA01 (sample SAMN05326648, study PRJNA326480) | marine metagenome | isolation source: seawater | place: Indian Ocean: South | collected 2010 | reverse complement strand
CCTTTAGATACTGAAAGAGGTTATCATGTACATTTTAAAAATATGGACCATCTAATTAAAAGACCAGTTATTTTTTTAGACAGAGGATTTGGTATGACACCAATGAATCAAGGTTTAAGAGCAGTAGGAACAGTAGAGCTCGGAGGTTTAACAAATCCTTTATCTAAAAAAAGAGTTGAATATATTGTAAGGTGCGCAAAAGAATTGTTACCGCAACTTTCTAAACCTCAAGACGAGTGGATGGGATTTAGACCAACATTACCTGATTTTTTGCCGGTTCTAGGTCCTTCTTCAAAAAACAAGAATATTATTTATGCGTTTGGGCATCATCACCTAGGCTGGACTCTTGGAGCAATTACAGGCAAAATAATCTCTGGGATAATTGCTGAAGAGAAAACAAACTTAGATCTTTCTCCTTACAGCTCTAAAAGGTTTAATTAGGAATTTTTTGTCGAAGAATTATTTAGCTTATCTATTTTTAGTTTTAGCCGCCTTGTTTTGGTCTGGAAATTTTATTATTGGTAAATTTGCAACATTATTTCAAATTCCCCCGCTATCACTAAACGTTTTTAGATGGATTTCAGTTTGGTTTATTCTAGCTCCTTTTACATATAAAGAAATCAATAACAAATTACCTTATATAAAAAAAAATTGGCTTGTAATAAGTTTTATGGGAATAATAACAATAAGCACGTTCAACTCTGTCGTCTACTTTGCACTTAACTATACTCAAGTAATAAATGCTGTTTTAATGCTTGCAGCTATACCAGCGGCGACAATTGTTCTTTCTTCATTAATGAATATTGAAAAAACAAATATTTTTCAACTTCTTGGATTATTTTTATCAATTATTGGAATCGGGACAATAATTTCTAATGGTGAAATTCAAAAAATAGTATCTCTTAATTTTAACAAAGGTGATCTATGGATGTTGGTTTGTGTAATTTCTTGGTCTCTTTATTCAACTTTACTTAAAAAAAATAAATTTCAACTTTCACAGTTTTCCTTAATACAACTAATGGTTTCGGCTGGGTTAATATTTTTAATTCCACAATTTTTTTATGAGAAGGCTATTGGTTTGGAAATTTATTTTGATAAAGTATTTTTTTTAATTCTTTTTTATGTTGTAGTTTTTCCTGCTATTGGTGCTTATTATTGTTGGCAAAAAGGAATAGAAATAATTGGACCAAACAGAGCTACTATATTTGTACAATTGATGCCTTTATTTAGCGCTGTTATGGCAATTATTATCTTTAATGAAAAATTAGAATTATACCATTTTATCGGTGCTATTTTTATTTTAACAGGTATCTATTCATCAAATAAAAAAATTAAATGACCAAGATTGCAGTATTAGATGATTATCAAAATATTTTTAAAGAATTTATAGATATAGATTCTTACAAGGGAAAATTTGATTTTGAGATATTTAATTATCCTTTTAAAAATGAAGAAGAAACTTCTGAAGCCCTTCAAGATTTTGAAGTACTATTTATTATGCGTGAAAGAACTAAAATTACTAAAAAATTAATTCAAAGTTTGCCTAAGCTCAAGTTTGTAATGACGAGTGGAATGAGAAATAACTCTATTGATTTAAAAGAAACTAAAAAAAAAAATATTATAGTATGCGGAACAGAAATTAATTCAAACCCAGCATGTGAAATTACATGGGCGTTAATTTTAGCTTTAGTCAGAAATCTTAAACAGGAGACTGATAATATGTTTCAAGGTTATTGGCAAACCACAATAGGCGTTGAGTTAAAAAACAAAGTACTTGGATTAATCGGACTTGGTAAAATTGGATCACAAGTTGCTAAGGTTGGCCAAGCATTTGGAATGCAAGTCGTAGCGTGGAGTGAAAATTTAAATTTAAGTCTAGCAAATAAAATGGGCTTTTTACCAATGTCAAAAGACGAGCTTATAAAAAATTCTGATATAATTTCATTACACGTTGTTTTAGGGGATCGTTATAGAAATTTAATTTCAAAAAATGAATTTAAAATGATGAAGAAAAGTTGTTTTTTAATAAACACCTCAAGAGGCCAAATTATTAATGAAAAAGATCTAATTAATGCATTAGAAGAAAATGAGCTTGCCGGAGTAGGTTTAGATGTGTATGAAAAAGAACCTTTGCCTCAAGATCACAAACTTCGATTTTTTCCTAATGCAGTTTTACTTCCTCACTTAGGTTACGTGACGGAGGAAAATTACACTCTTTTCTTTGATCAAATGCTAGAAAATCTTGAAAATTGTTTAGAAGGAAAGCCCAAAAGAGTCCTAGAATAAACCATAAGTTGTATTTTTTTTTAATAATTTGTATATTTAATGATTAATTTGTGATTGATTCGTTTTTTAGGGGAGGGCGATGAAAAATTTATTAGGAATTTTATTAATGAGCATTTTGCTAACGGGATGTTATGCCTCTTCGTTAACTTATGTTGGTCCTGCCACAGGATTTGTTCAAGGCAAATCTAGTCAAGCGCTTATTAATCAGGGAATCAGTCATGTAGTTAAAAGAGAGACAGGCAAGTCGCCAGTCGAACATTTGCTTACCAAAGACCAAATATCAACTATAGAGGAGAAAAAAAAGCAATTAAACCCTTGCGAGCAAAATCAAAAGTTGTGTTCAACTCTTCAAGATAGAATAGAAAAAATACAAAGCGAGCTATTTGTAAAAAAAATTAAGTCTAGAGTAGAAAGAATGCACCAGAAACTCCTTAAATCAAAAACAAATATCCAAAATAATTACAACTAAAAGTTTACTAATTTTAAAGTCAATAAATATTCTTGTTAACAGATAATTAACTTTAAAAAACGCTTTTATGTGTTATCAGGTTTCTATGAAAAATGGTTCATTTTTAATTCTAATTTACTTTTTTCTGACAGGGTGTTTTCAGTCAGCTATTAGCCCAATGGTTATGGTAGGCCCAGCGACGGGAGCTTATCAAGGAAAAATATTGTCTTCATCACTTTCTACAGTGGTAAACTATAGTGTCAAACAACAAACTGGAAAGTTTCCTTACGAACACATTATTAGTAAAGAAAAAGAAAAATTAATCAGGAAAGCTGAAATTATAGAAGAAAAAATAAAATCAAAAGCTAATTTAATTAAATTAGAAACAGTTCAAATTCCAAAAGAAATTAAAATATTCGAAAATAAAAAAAAATATTTAGTTGAAGTTCCAAATGATCTTTTAAGCTATCAGGGTTTAAAGGTTAAAGTTAACAAAATATACTTCAACGAAGTCTCCAAGAAGACTTTTCAAACTCCGCCTCGTTTTTCTTATAAAATTAAAAAATAATTTTGTTTAAATTATATTGAAGAACCTAAAGGAATAGGTTCAGAGACAATAGTTGTAAGCCAGCAATTTTTAAGAGGTCCTTCACCTAAATATTTTTCTACGTGCCAAGTAAATTTATAATATCGTTTACTGTTATCTAGCACCGTAACATCAAACACTGCGATATTTTTATCAGAAAATAATTTTTTAATTTTGTGTTTTCGATGATTAAGTAACATATTATAAGATTGACCTTTAATCATTTCTTTAAAATTAGTAAGAGGGCCCGTAAACCTTTTATTATTTGGATGTGCAAATTCCCAAGTTTGCTCAATTCCTATATCAATATAAGGGAAATCATTTTTTTTAAGCCCATCTAATTGTATCTTAACTACTTCTAATGGACGTATTTTTATATTTGGTTTTACAATTTTTGAATAAACAAAAGTATTAAAAAAAATAATAATTAAAAGATTTAAGATAAAGATTTTTTTCATATTTTTTTTGCAGTTTTTTTAACGTCTTCTAAAAATTTTTTCCTTTTTTCATCACTTACAAAAGGAACAGCAAAATATCTTTTGTAAACAACGTCAGTTATTCCACAAATATTAAACACACCCCTTCTTAATCTTTTGGTTGGCATATTTAAAAAAAAAGTTCTAATTGCAAATTGAGGTGATCCGTAAGTACAAAAAACTATTGCCTTTTTACCATTTAAATTACCTATTGGATAACCGTAATTTCCAAATAATTTTTTAAATCTAAAAGCCCAAGGTGGAGCCAAAACTTTGTCAATCCAACCTTCAAGAATAGCTGGCATTCTAAAATTCCAAATAGGCGCAACTAAAGTAATTACATCACAATTTTCTATTCTTTTTCTATGATCTAAAACGTCAGATGTAGGCTCTTCTCCAGCATAAACCGGATTAAATTTTTCCTTGTATAAATCAACGCAATCTACCTTGTGGCCTGCTTCTTCTGCTGTTTTAATGAACGTTTTTTTTATTGATGAATTAAATGATTTGTCGTCATAGTGGCCATAAACTAGAAAAATGTTACTCATAAAACTCTTTTAATACATAAAGCTGATACGTCAAGATCTCTACTTGACGTATCAACATAATATTAATTCTAAGCAACCAAGGCCTGTTTGATATCAGCAATGATATCATCTGGATGTTCTATTCCTATCGAAAGCCTTACATATCCAGGTGTTACCCCAGCAGCCAGCAACTCCTCATCATTTAATTGACTATGTGTTGTAGTAGCAGGATGGATTGCTAAACTTCTAGCATCACCGATATTAGCGACATGATAAAGCATTTTTAAATTATCGATAAATTTAGAACCTGCTTCTCTAGTACCAACATCCATTCCAACTAAAGAACCATATCCTCCATTCATGTATCTTTTAGCTCTTTCTCTAATTTCACCTTGGTGGTTTGTAGGATATATTACATTTTTAACTTTCTTTTGTGTTTCAAGAAATTTAACGACTTTTTCTGCATTAGCACAGTGTTGTTTCATTCTCAAAGCAACAGTCTCCAAACCTTGAATTATTTGAAAAGCGTTAAAAGGTGAAAGAGGCGCACCTAGGTCTCTCAGTAAAACAACTCTAGCTCTTATTGCAAAAGGAATGTTTGCTCCCGTTAATTTTGGGACATCTTTACCCCAAACTGCACCTTGATAGCTTTGATCAGGTTCGTTAAACATAGGTTGTCTTTTTGCGTTAGCAGTCCAATCAAAGTTTCCTCCATCAATAATTATTCCACCAATGGACGTTCCATGACCTCCAATATATTTAGTTAAAGAATGCATCACTACTGCTGCACCATGTGCTAAAGGTTTACAAATTACAGGGGAGGCAGTATTGTCGATAATTAAAGGTATACCTTTTTTTTTACCAATATCCGCTACTTCTTTAATTGGAAAAACTCGAAGATAAGGATTTGGACAAGACTCGCCATAGTAAGCTCTTGTTTTATCATCAGTAAGTTTTTCAAAGTTTTTTGGATCAGCTGGATCAGCAAATCTTACTTCTATACCTTGTTGTCTTAAAGTATTTTTAAATAAATTTACAGTTCCTCCGTATAGATCTGTGGAAGCCACAATATTATCACCAGCTTGTGCTACGTTTTGTATGCACATAGCAGATGCCGCTTGTCCTGAACCAACTGCAACGGCAGCTAATCCACCTTCAAGAGCTGCAACTCTTTTTTCAAGAACGTCACATGTAGGATTCATTATCCTAGTGTAAATATTACCAAATTCTTTTAAACCAAATAAATTTGCAGCTGTTTCTGCATTTTTAAATTGATAAGAAGTAGTCTGATATATTGGTACTGCTACAGCAGTAGTAGTAGGATCACTTCGATATTCACCTCCGTGCAAACCTATTGTTTCCGGATGTTTAAAATCAGTCATTTTTTTTCCTCCTTTTTAGTACTTTGACTTAATGTCGGGCGTACAATATAGCTCAAATACCCGGTTTAATTTTGAAAATTCAAAAAAAAACCACCGACTAAAGCGGTGGTCTGATTAGATTATCGCTTTAGCGGATTTTATAAAGCGCTCGCAATTTGTTTTAAATCAGCGCTAATATGTAATTATATTAGATTTAAAATAGAAGAGTCAATAACTTTTTGTCGAATAATTAGATTACAATTAGTATTATAAATTGAGCAAATGAGCAAAATTAAAAACAAAAACCTTACTCCTGATCAAAAAAACGTTCTTTATAACGAAGGAACAGAACCTCCTGGATCTAGTGATTTAAATGAGGAAAAAAGAGAAGGTTCATATCACTGCATTAATTGTAACACTAAACTTTTTGAGTCTAGTGCTAAATTTGAAAGTGGAACAGGATGGCCATCTTTTTTTAAGTCTTTACCTGAAGTTTTCGAGACAAAAACAGATTTAGATATAGGATATCCGAGAGTAGAGTATCATTGTAAGAAATGCGGTGGACATCACGGTCATGTTTTTGAAGATGGACCAAAACCTACAGGAAAACGTTACTGCAATAACGGTATTTGTTTAGTATTCAAGCCTAAAAGATGAACAGAAGCATTGCTCTACATATACTTTTTTCAATCTTTTTTTTTTCGTTTTTAAATGTTTCTAATGTCTATGCCAATTGGGAGCCAGCAAAAGATGGAGATAGAATTATTTTAATTAGACATTCAATAGCTCCAGGTAGCGGCGATCCTGCAGGATTTAAAATCAAAGATTGCAAGACTCAAAGAAATTTAAGCCAAGAAGGAGTAAGACAATCAAAAAAAATTGGAAAATTATTTAAACAAAACCAAATTAAAATTGATAAAGTTTTAAGCAGTCAGTGGTGCAGGTGTAAAGATACTGCTAAATATGCATTTAAAAATTACAAGGAATTTTCAGCTCTCAATTCTACTTTTCAATCGCCCTATGACAAAAATGCAAAGAAACAAATTAAAGAATTGAGAGATTACATTCAAAAATGGAGCGGAAATGGGGGAAACTTAGTATTAGTAACTCATTACGTAATAATTACATCTTTAACTAATGTTGCCCCAAGATCAGGTGAAATTGTAATTATTGATAAGAATTTTAATGTATTAAGTACTATTAATTAGAAAAAAAAATAATAAATAAAAATACCAATAATAAAATACTCGATAGTTGTTTTAATCATTACTAAATACTTTTTATCACTAAATTTTGAACTAATATAAAGACCCAATCTTGCGAAAGCTAAATGAACCAACGTTACGCTTACAATAATTCCAAGCAATGTTTGATAAAAGGAGAAATTTTTTATTCCATAAAAACATGCTGCAATAAATGTTAACCATGAAATATTTGATACGAACAAGGTTATTAAAATTCCTGAACCTTTTTTAAAAATGCTTTGAGACTTAATAAAAGTATAGGACCATAAAAGAGTAAATAAAAAACCAATATATTTTATTATCATGTGTTAATATTGTAATTGCAGGATTTATCAAAGGCAAATATAAAGAGAATATGATTATTAAGCTTGCTTTTGCATTTGGTGCAGGATTTATCAGTTTTTTAACTCCGTGCGTTTTACCAATTATACCTGGTTACATATCTTATATAACTGGAAAAAGTTTAGAACAAATTGACCAAGATAAAAAAGTTGTTTTAATAAAAACCATCTTATTTTCTTTAGGATTTTCGTTAATTTTTATAAGTCTTGGTATTACAGCTTCCGCTGTAGGAAATATTTTATTATTTTTTTCTAGTGAATTAAGAATCGTAGCAGGGGCAATAATTATTTTATTTTCTTTACAAATGTTAGGCATATTAAATTTTCAATTTTTAAATCAGGAAAAAAGAATAAATATAAAAGGGTACAAGGATAATTATATATTTCCTTTCTTAGTTGGAGCCGCTTTTGCTTTTGGCTGGACACCATGTATTGGACCTGTGCTTGGTTCTATTTTAGCTTTATCTGCCTCTGAAGCATCGATAAGCAAAGGAATTCTTCTACTTTCATTTTATTCATTAGGATTAGCTATTCCTTTTATTCTGTCTGGTTATTTTATGAATAGTTTCTTAATTTCTAAAAAGGGTTTTGGTAAATACTATAATAGAATAACTAAAACTGGTGGAACTATTTTATTGATAACAGGTATTTTAATTGCAACTAATCAAATTCAAGTTATTAGTTATTATATTTTGACAACGTTCCCATTCCTAACTAGTCTTGGTTAATGAGCGATATAGCAGTCTTAGGTATATTTGTTGCAGATATTAGTTTTTCAGGAGATAAAATTCCAACTGTAGGTGAAACAATTCTAGGAGATGTTTATAATGTTGGACCAGGCGGAAAAGGATGCAACCAAGCAATTGCAATCTCTAGACTTGGTGGAAAAGTAAATTTTATTTCAAAACTAGGAAAAGATAATTATGGAAAGCTTGCAATTGATAAACTTAAAAAAGATAATATAGATACTTCAAATATAATTATTTCTAACAAGCATCAGACCGGGGTTGCAGGTATTCATGTAGATAGAAATACTGGGAAAAATGCTATTATTGTTGTAAGAGGTGCTCCTGCAAGTTTAACAATAGATGAAATAGACGCAAATATAATTAAAAAATCAAAAATATTTTTAACACAATTAGAAGTACCTCTAGAGGTTACTTTGCACTGTTTACGAGTAGCTAAGGAAAACGGTTTAATTAATATTTTAAATCCTGCTCCAGCGTGCAAACTTAATAACGATTTTTTTAAGTTAGTCGATTATTTTACTCCCAACGAAACAGAAGCAGAGTTTTATACTGGAATAAAAATTAATAATGAGATTGATGCAAAAAAAAGTGCACAAAAACTTTTAAAAATGGGAATTAAAAAAGTAATAATAACACTGGGTGAAAAAGGATTATTTTACTCTGATGGTAAAGAAGAAATCTATGTTAAGGCAACCTCAGTAAAAGCAATTGACACTACTGGAGCAGGAGATGCATTTAATGGAGGTTTTTCTTTTGCCTTATTAAAAGGAAAAAAAATAAAGGAATGTTTAGAGATAGCCAACAAAGTTGCTGGACTGTCGACTACAAAGCTTGGAGCTGGAGATGGTATGCCTTTTTTAAAAGATTTAAGTTAACAACTTATCTAGTTCTCCGCTTCTATTAGCTTCTTGAAGCTTATCGTTTCCACCAATATAATGGTCTCCAATAAAAATTTGCGGTATTGTTCTAGCACCATTAGTTCTTTGTAACATTTCTTTTGCTTTTGAAGGGTCTTTCCAAACATCAAACTCTTCAATTTCAACATTTTTAGTTTTTAATAATGCTTTTGCTGCATCACAAAAAGAGCAAGGGTCTCCAGAATACATTGTAACTTTTTTCATAACTAATATATATCAGTAATTTTAATTTTTTCTTTAATTTTTTTTCTTTCTAATTTAAATTTTTTTCTATGTTTAATGCTAGTTTTATGCACTCTTTTTCTCCAAAGTCTAAACGAAGAAGGTTTTAAATTTTTTCGCATCAACTTAATAACATCAGACTCAGTCTTTCCTGTTTTTTCCTTAATCTCTTCAAAAGTAATTCTATCCTCCCAGGCAGCCCAAATAATCCAATCATCATCCTTTTTGGTAGGCTCAGGATTTTTTATTTTTGTTTGAGGAATTAAACTTTTTTTCTTCATCAAATTCTATATAATATTTAACAGAATGTTTCCAAACGATTTTTTAATTTTTTTACAAATAATATTATTTATGTTTATCACACCTGGGCCACCCCGAGTAGTCATAGTGTCTCACACTTTAAATTTTGGAATTAACAGATCTGTTTGGACTGCTTTAGGAGATATTTCAGCAAATTTTTGTCAAGGAATTTTAGTAGTTTTTGTTATCGGAACTTTTTTAAGTGACAATCCGGACATTTTAAAATTTTTGAAATGGGCAGGTATACTTTATTTATTTTTCTTAGCTTATGACACTTACACTTCAAGGATAAGGCTAAATCAACCTGGGTCAAAAAATCTTAAAAGCACTTTTTCTTTTTACAAAGATGGTTTTTTGGTTGCTGGTTTAAGCCCAAAGTCTATCATTTTTTTTGGAACTATTTTTACTTCTTTTATCGATTTCAGTTCTAATTATTTTATACAATTTTTAATCTTAATATTTACATATGTTCTTTTAGATTTTGTTACTCTAATGATTTATGGTTTTGCAGCTAACAAAGTTTCGATTTGGCTCAAAGGTAATCCAAAAGTTTTAAATACAATCTCAGCGTGTGTTTTAATTATTATAGCTTTATATATTGCAGCGACACAAAGTTATTAATCAATTCTACCTGTTGTTTTCATCCTCATTTATTGTTTAAATATTTAAAATTAATTAATTAATTAACAAAGGGGAACTAATGAATAAACTAGTAAAACTATTTACTATATTTATTTCAGCTATAACTTTAACATT
>MDTA01096845.1_pt1 | contig 10213 bp, 9 predicted proteins | sample 811151 | NCBI WGS metagenome assembly MDTA01 (sample SAMN05326648, study PRJNA326480) | marine metagenome | isolation source: seawater | place: Indian Ocean: South | collected 2010 | reverse complement strand
GCTTTGAGCTTTCAAAAAATCGGTCATATTTTCTTTTTAAAAAATTTAACATTATTAAATTTTGGTAGCGGGAAGTGGGATCGAACCACTGACCTCGGGCTTATGAGTCCCGCGCTCTAACCAACTGAGCTACCCCGCCATTGAACACATTAATTTATAATAGTTATTAAAATTTAAGCAATAAATAATAATCCAATTTTTTATTAAAGATTTAAATTTAACCAATCAATTTCTTCTTTAGTGAGTTTAATATTTAAAAAATTTAAAGAAAATTTTAACTGATTTATTTTTTTCTAATCCTTGTATTTTGTCATAACTCATATTCCTAACTCAACCACTCTTTAAATTTTTCTTTGTTATCAAATATATATTTAGGTAGATTGTTAGTTTCAACTTTAGTTAGTTTATAATTATTTTTCCATTTATTTTCATTTTTTTTATCTAAAGAATGATCGTAGAATACAATTTCTTCGTCTATATGTTTTTGCAAATCAGCAACTGTTAAACCGCTTTCGTCAAATTCGTCATGGTGTCCAAAGTTACTCAATTTTTTATGTAAATCTTTTGCTGTTTTTAAATTTGTGAAATGCCATCCACCGTCAGTAATTATCTCCATATCAATTAATTTATTTTTTGAAAATAGAGTATCAATTCTCCAAAAAGGGTATTTTTTATTTTTTAAATTTTTTAACCAAGCAAAAGATTTTAATTTCTTTTTTTTGCAAGCTTTAGTTCCGTACCATGACATCTTTTTATAATGAAGGTTAAATTTATAATAAAATATTTGTTGTTTAAATAAAAAAACATCTCTTTTGCTTTTTTTGAAAACTTTCGATTCTAAGTTTGGTATTTCATCATTGTCACTTAAAATAATTAAATCATCTTCCGCAGCATTTTTTATTGCTTCTTCCATATAATTATATGAAAGTTCTATTCTTTTAAGACTATTAATTCTTTTATAATAATTTTCGTTAGATTTATTTAGCTCTAATAGATCTTCGGGTTCTTTATCTATCACAAGATAAATTATTTTATCTTTAAATCTTGGATAGTTATTAATATTAAAATTTAGAGGCTTAGAATCTCCGCTATGTGAATATTTAGATTCTGTTACTATGAATTTTTCTACGAATTTATCTAATATATTAAATCTTACATCTAGCATCATGTGCTCTGAATAGAATGTTGTACAGTCGTAAATTTTCATAGAAAAAATGGTTATTATGAATTATATCGTTACTTAGCATATTAATAAATGAATAATTTAGTAATTTACTGTATTACCAACATCCCTTCAGAAAAATTGGAAAATTTGAATGTAAAACTCGTTGGTGTTGGTGCTAAGTCTTTTAATAAAAAATATATTAGCTGTAACAATGGCAATAACATCAATGATAAAGAAAAACATTATTCCGAATTAACTTTTCATTATTGGTTTTGGAAAAATAATTTAAAAGATCTTTCTGACAATACTTGGGTTGGATTTTGCCAAAAAAGAAGGTTTTGGCTAAAATCAAGAAATGAAAATTTAGAAGGTGATTTAAAAGAGATTATTTTACAAAATTTGCCTGAGGATTGGAATAGTTGTGACTCGATAATTTGTGAACCTATTAAACTTGGTACTAAACTCATGAAATTAATTAAAAGAGGTTGGAGAAATTTACTAAAAAACCCAATGATTGTTTTTAACTTAAACAAAATAAGTATAAAAACTCACTTCGATATGCATCACGGATATGGGGTGATTGATAGAGCGATAGATTTAATGGACAAAAAGGATAGAGACGAGTTTAGAAACTATGTAAATACAAAAACTTATTATAATCCACATATAATGTTTATATCAAAAAAAAAAATTATGGATCGATGGTTTAATGATGTTTTTAAATGGTTATTTGAATGTGAAAAAATTTTTGGTTTTGAAGAATTAAAAGGATATGACCAAACAAGACTTTATGCTTATCTTGCAGAGAGATATCTTTCTTTTTGGTTTAAAAAATATACTAAAACGATTGAATGGCCCTGGCTCTTTAGAAATATAGATTAATTTTTAGAATTAATATTAATATTTCCTATATAAAATAAAAGAAAGCAATATTGAAGTAGTGCATAAATAGCAATTGGAATTAGGTATTCTATGTCATCAAAAATAATTCCACCAATCACAAATCCCATTGCTCCATTTTGAAGTAAAGTTTCAATTCTGATTGCTCTTTTAGATGATAGGTCATTAGAAAAGATTTGCGTAATAGTGAAAGATGCTAAAAAAATAAACAAAACTATTAAAGACATTACTACACCAATATCATCAAAATAACCTAATAAATTATCTTTTTCCTTATAGATTGCTATAAATACGAATGTTAAAAAAAGTATTAAAGCTGCTCTGTCAAACGTAAAAGTATGTTTCTCAAAAAAATTATTAAACTTATTTCTTAAAAATATTCCAATAAAAACTGGCAAAGTAATAAACAAAAATGTTTTTATAGAAAATGCAATTAAATTTAAATTGAAATTATATTCATAAATAAAATTTGAAAAAAAATTCAAATAAAATGGAATGGTTAAAAATGAAAGTAAAGCACAAGTTGAGGTTAGGCAAATGGATAATGATACATTACCGTCAACAAGTCTAGTTGCGTAATTAGACATTGCAGCTGACGGCATTATTAATAATAAAAAAATACCCAATTGAAATTCTGGAACTAAATGAAAAAAATGAATAACTGTAAATCCTATAATAGGTAGTATTATAATCTGACATATAATTCCTAAAATAAAATTACTTGGATTTTTAAATACTTTTATAAACTTTTCAAAAGTAAGATTTAAACCTAAAGCGAACATTATAAAGAAAACACCAAATGGTCCAAAATTTTGAATAAATTCCATATATTTGTTTTTTTAAAGATCCTTAATTATCATTTATATAAAGTATTTCAAATTTTATATATAGGGTATATTTTTCTTGAGATAAGTAATATTTTAATATTAGTTTCAAGATTATTAAATAAAGCTGTAAATTTATAATGGATATAAAAAAATTTAAATTTTCTACAGAAGTGACTGTAACAGATATTTATAATGTAATATCAAAAAATTACATTTTTTCTATTACTGACTACTTTGAACTTCAAAGAGAATGGCATAATAAGGCTTATTTAGCTTTTAAAGATTTAGATAAATACTTTATTCTAATAAGTTTAGTAAGCAAAACATTTGATAGTTATGGTGAATATTTGATTAAGTATAACTATGATGAATTTTACTCTGTAAATGAATATGAACTGAAAAAATTTAATATTGTTGATATTGCATCTGAATTGAGTATGTCAAAAGAAACTGCAAGAAGAAAACTTCTTGAACTCCAACAAACAGGTTTAATTATTAAAACTAAAAAAGCTGTAAGTATGAAAAGATCTGCTTATACTCTTCAAAAACCAAGTAATTTAATTATAACAATGTCTAGATTTATGTCGAATTTATCAAAATTGCTAAAAAAGTCAGGAATAGTTCAAAACGAAATTAAATCAGAGGTATTTAATGAGTTAATTAAAACTAATTTTACTCAATGTTGGAATTTTTTTTTAAAATTTCAAATCCAACTCTGTAGTGATTTCAAAAAAAAATGGTTTAAAGACTACGAAAGTTTGTCAATTTGGTTAATGATTGTGTACAATCAAAATTTATCACTTAGAAAAAAATTTAAAAATAACGCAATTTTTAAAGAAAATATTAGAGATAATTACTTAGATTTATTATTCGATCTTCAAGACACTACAGGTTTAAACGCAATGACAATATCTGAACTTACTGGAATTCCAAGACCTACAGTAATTCGAAAGTTAACAATACTTGTCAATGGAAATTTTATAACAAAAGATAAAAAGGGTTTATACCAGATTGCAAAGTCTAAAGAAGTTCAAGAAATAGATAAACATAGATTAAAAAATATTTCAAAAATCTCTGAAATGGCTTGTAAATTTTTTAATTCAGCAAGATTAATTCAAAATTAAAAAGAAGCTATTACACCTGTAATTATAATTACTGATGCTATCAAACTTAAAAAAATAAGATTTTCTTTTTTTTCTTTTTTTCGTTCGACCCTTACTCTGTCCATCAAAACATTAATATCAACCTTTGAGGAAATTCTGTTATTATGAAATTTACTTGTTGCTACTTCTCCAGTACCTTCAGGAAGTGAAACTGCTGTCTCTTCGTTGATTTTTTTTATTACCTGTTCTGTTGACATGGACAAATAGATCATGAAAAACGAATCAATACAATCACGGTGTTGTTCAATTTGAGGTTGGCAAACTTTAAAAGAGTTTATTAAATGATTTCTCGTCTAGATTGATTTAAAAGATGTTTGATTCAGAGGTTTTATCAGCAATTCTGCGATATATTTTTGTTTACCAACCTCAACGTGTATTACTCTATTTTTTAAATTTTCCTTATTTAAATCTTTTTCTAAATATCCAAATGTTAAATTTTTATTAAAATTAAAAGAATAATTGCCAGAAGTTGTTCTTCCAATAATTTTATTATCTAAATAAATTGGTTCATCGTGTAATAAAAGTGGTTCACCTGGTTGGCTATCCTTCAAAGTTAACATGGTAAAAAATTTTGATGGTTTTTTTTCTTTAATTTTTGTAAGAGCTTCTTTGCCTATAAAATCTACATTTTTCTTATAACTAATAGCAAAACTTAATCCAGCCTGGTATTGATTTTCTTCAGGTGAAATGTCATGCCCCCAATGTAAAAATCCACTTTCCATTCTCATTATATCCATCGCATGCATTCCACAATGAGTTAAGTTAAAATTTTTACCTTCTATAACTAGTGTGTTATACAATTTTTTTGCTGATTTATTTTCTACATAAAGTTCAAAACCTAACTCTCCTACATAAGATAATCTTTGAGCCCAAACATTGATATCTTTTATTTTTATAATTTTAGCAGTACCAAATTTAAAATTTTCATTTGATAAATCATCATTACTTAAATTTTTTAATAATTCTCTACTTTTTGGGCCAAATAAACCGAGGCAGCAATAATACTCTGTTACATCTTTAAATTCAATTTCATGAGACAGGTGTTTAAGTATATGAAATTTATCACGTTCTCTCGTTGCTGCAGAACTAATAATTCTAAAATAATCTTTATCTATACAAACCACAGTTAAATCAACCTCTATACCTCCATCTTCGTTTAACATTTGAGTATATGTTGTTTTGCCTGGGTTATTTTTAACATTAGCTGTACAAATTTTTTGTAATTCATGATGTACTTTTTCACCTTTCAAATCAAATTTCGAAAAAGGTGTAAGTTCAAATAGTCCAACATTTTTTTTAGCATTTTTTGTTTCATGTTCAACAGCTGGATACCAATTTTGATAATTATAACTATACTTATATTCTATTCCTGTTCCATTTAGTTGAAACCACATTGGTCTTTCAAAACCACTCGAAACTCCAAAGCATGCACCTACTTTTTTAAGTTCATCATGGTAAGGTAATAGTTTTTGATTTCTAGATGTCTTGTGTTGTTTGTAAGGCCAATGCATACCATATAAGTCTCCTAAAGTTTCTGTAATTCGTTCCTTTATAAAATCAACATTGGAGTGGAATTTTTGAAATCGTTTAATATCATAAATAAATAAATCTTCATTTATATGTCCTTTTATCATCCATTCAGCAGTAACTTTGCCAACTCCCCCTCCACTTCCAATACCAATACTATTTAAACCACAACAAGCGAATAAATTTTTTAAACCAGGAACTTCTCCTAATAATGTATTCGTGTCTGGAGTGAAAGATTCTGGTCCTGCAAAAAATTTTCTTATACCCACTTGTTCCAAAATAGGAGCTCTTTTTATGGCAGCTGTTAAAAAAGGTTCAAAATGATCAAAATTTTCTGGAAATTCTCCATAAGAGAAGTCTTCTGGTACTCGATTAGTTTTATTAAAAGCTGGAATAGATTTTCCCTCAAATATACCTACCAACATTTTTCCTGCATCCTCTTTTAAATATAATCTATCATCAAAATCTCTTAGCACTGGTATATTGCTAGGTAAATTTTTTATGGGTTCAGTAATTATATAAAAATGTTCTGCAGGGTATAAAGGGATACTAACTCCAATATCTTCTCCAAGTTGTCTTGACCACATTCCAGTAGCTAGAACAATATACTCACAATTGATTACTTTTCCGTTAACGATAACCCCATTAACTTTTCCATTTTTTTTTAATATTTTTGAAACAGGTGATTTTTCAAAAATATTTACCCCTTCATTTCTAGCGGCTTTAGCAAGAAGATTTGTTACCCCTATTGGGTCTGCTTGACCGTCTCCAGGCATAAAAATACCACCTATTATGTTTTTATCACTTATAATTGGGTAAATTTCCTTTATTTTTTTAATATTTAAAACTTCAACATCTACATTATAGAGTTTTGCTGTTGTGGCCTGTCTCTTTAATTCCTCCCACCTACCTGGCGTAGTTGCTATTGATAAAGCTCCATTCAATTTTAAACCACTGGCAAAATCTATTTCTTTTTCGAGCTTCTTGTATAAATCTAGAGAATATTTCCTAATTTTTGTTATGCCTGCTGATGGCCCTAATTGACTTACTAAACCTGCTGCATGCCATGTTGTTCCGGAAGTAATTTGATCTCTTTCTAAAAGAATTGTGTCTTTCCATCCAAATTTTGCTAAATGATATGCTGTTGAGCAGCCTACTACACCTCCACCAATTACAACAACTTTACAATTTTTAGGTAATTCTTTGTTCATTAAACTTAATAAAGAACACTAAATCATTTGTATTCCAACACCCGTTTTAGGATAAGTGTAAAGATTATAGTTTGCTGTTAATTCACTTCCGGCTTTAATATCTTTTAATGCCACCATAAAAAAGTATTTAGCATCACTTTTTTCATGTAAACTATAAAAAAGATTTTCGCCTTTTGACCCACCATTATCAAATTTTTTAACTTCTGCGTTAATATCAACTTTGTCTCCAAATTTCAATTTAGGCAAAACATCAGTAACCATTCTTATTACTGTAGGATCGTCAGAGTGATTGTAAAAACCTCCTAATGGAGTTCTAATATATTTATTTTCAAATTGTTCATCACGAATATGAGTAACACCTATAAAACTATTTTTTTTAATATCAACTGTTGAAAATAACCCTAGTCCTTCGATTGCAGAATTTTTAATAGTTAACCCGTCTGGTAATGGTCTATACATTTATATTATCGCCTCCCCTGGAGATAAATATTTATGACCAAATACGTCTGCTACAGCTTTATATGTGACATTTCCTTTACAAACGTTTAGTCCAGCTAAAAAATTTTGATCTTCTTTAAGAGCTTTTTTATAACCATCTTTTGCTAATTTTGATAAAAAAGGTAAAGTTGCTTTATTCAGAGCTAGTGTTGATGTTCGTGGAACACCACCTGGCATATTAGCTACACAATAATGAACGATGTCATCAATAATATAAGTTGGTTCTGCGTGAGTTGTGGGTTTGCTTGTTTCTACACAGCCACCTTGGTCTATTGCAACATCTACTATTACTGAACCTCTTTTCATACTTTTAAGCATTTTTTTTGTGATAAGTTTTGGTGCTTCAGCACCAGGAATTAATACTCCACCCACAAGTAAATCACATTCTGAAATTAACTTATCAAGATCAGTACTGTCTCTATGCTCTGGAATAATTTTATCTCCAAACATTTCTGTTAATTGTTTTAATCTTTTTTCAGATTTATCGACTATGTGCACTTTTGCTTTCATTCCAGTCGCAATAATAGCTGCATTCTCTCCTACTACACCTCCTCCTAAAATAACAACATTACCAGGTTCAACTCCTGGTGCTCCTCCAAGAAGAAGTCCTCTACCTTTTTGGTTCTTTTCTAAGCAGTGTGCTCCGGCTTGAACTGACATTCTACCAGCAACAGCACTCATAGGTGCTAATAATGGAAGTTTACCATCATTGTCTGTTACTGTCTCGTAGGCTATACAAACTCCTTTGGAATTTATTAAACCTTGAGTTAATTCTTTTGCTGCTGCTAAATGAAGATAAGTAAAAACAATTTGGTTTTCTCTTATCATTTTAACTTCATTTGAAAGAGGTTCTTTAACTTTTACAATGATTTCGGCATCATTAAATATATCTTCAGCTTTATCGATAATCTTTGCTCCAGCAATTTTATATTGATTATTTTCGAAACCTGCCTCATAGCCACCGTTATTTTCCACTAAAACTTCATGACCGTTAGATACTAGTACTTTTACACTATCTGGTGTTAAACCAATTCTGCTTTCTTGTGGTTTGATTTCCTTTGGCACTCCAATTTTCATATACTCCCCTATTACCCTCAAAAAAAATGAAAATTAATTTTTTTTACTCTTTGAATAATTAGTAATCCCTGTTCTTAATTTTTCAATAATTTCATCTATATGTTTTTTTTCAGATATAAACATTGGAGCAATAATCAAACAGTCTCCAGTTGCTTTAAAATTTATTCCGGCTTCATAACAATGTTTAAAACATGTAAAACCAGCTGCGCCAGGTTTTTTGTCCATTTTAATATCTATTCCTCCCATCATTCCGTAGCCACGTATATTGTCAACGATATCGATATCTTTTAGTGAAAATAAACCTTCTTGGAAATATGGTGCCATATCTTTCGATCTTTTAAAAATGTCGTCCTTCTCAATAATATCTTGTACAGCCAATCCTGCTGCAACTGAAATTGGAATTCCTGAATATGTGTATCCATGAAACAGTTCTATTGTTCCTTTTGGTGCACCATCAACTAATGTATCATAAATTTCATCTTTACATGCAACAACTCCCATTGGACTTATGCCGTTTGTTGTTGCTTTAGCCATTGTCATCATATCTGGTGTAACACCAAATTCTTGCGCACCGAAAGCAGATCCCATTCTTCCCCAGCCAGTAATAACTTCATCGAAAATTAATAATATTCCATACTTATCACATATTTCTCTTAACCTTTGTAAATAACCTTTTGGAGGAACCAAAGTACCAGTTGATCCTGCAACTGGTTCAACAATACATGCAGCAATATTTTCAGATCCAAAGTTAATACATATTCTTTCTAAGTCCTCTGCCATTTCTACTCCAGTTTCAGGTTGGCCGCTCACAAATTTATGTTCTGGTAAATGAGTATGTCTCATGTGCAAAACTCCTGGCATCAAAACACTAGCAAAAGTTTTAACATTATTAATCATTCCTCCAACAGAAGTAGCTCCTATATTCATTCCGTGATAAGCTCTTTCTCTACCTACAAATCTGTATCTATGACCTTCACCTCTAGCTTTGTGGTAAGCTATGGCAATTTTAATTGCAGTTTCTACTGCTGTTGATCCACATATTGTATAAAAAATTTTATTTAAATTTCCTGGTGTGTGCTTGGAAATTTTAGTAGCAAGATCAAATGATCCTCCAAAACCTTGTTGAAAGGGTTGACAATAATCTAAAGTTTTTAATTGATTTGTGATTGCATCGATAATTTCTTTTCTACCATGTCCAAGTGGATTGCAAAATAAACCTGAACTAGCATCTATCATTGTTTGGCCTTCATGGTTTTTTAAATAACAACCTTTTGCCTCAGTTATTAACCTTGGTTTTGCTTTAAAATCTTTATTAGATGTAAATGGCATCCAATGCTCGTTTAATGAATTGGGAATTTTATTTTTGTTTTCTGAACTCATTTTTTTTTAGTAATTATTATATTTAGACTAATACAATATCTTAAACTAGAAAAATATAAGACATTAAAGCTTGATGATCTATATACAACCCCTGATTGTTTTAATTGGCCTAAATTAAACTAAATGATCATTTACATCGGTTTCAATATGAACTTAAATACGGATATTAATAATTATTAAAGGGGATAAATATGAAAAAAATAATAAGTTATCTTCTAGGAGTGTTTGTTGCTCTTAACTTAAGTATTTCAGTTGCTAATTCAGCTGCAAACGAAGTTAGAGTTGCATACTTTTTAGAATGGCCAAGTCCAAATCTCGAGGACATGCAAAAAAAGAATTTTGCTAAAGCTTTGGGAGTACCGGTAAAATGGACTAACTTCACAAATGGTGGAGCAATGACTGATGCTATGTTAGCAGGAGACATTGATATTTCTTATTCACAAGGTTTAGTACCTTTCATAAATG
>MDTA01084365.1_pt1 | contig 10214 bp, 11 predicted proteins | sample 811151 | NCBI WGS metagenome assembly MDTA01 (sample SAMN05326648, study PRJNA326480) | marine metagenome | isolation source: seawater | place: Indian Ocean: South | collected 2010 | reverse complement strand
TCATTAGAAGAAGGATTAAAAAAAGTATATGAATCAGAAAGAAAAAAATGGTGAAGATGAATCTATAAGACCTTGGGGTCATTACGACATACTTCTTGACGAAAAATATTGTAAAGTTAAGCGTATTGTAGTTAAACCCCTTCAAAGGTTAAGCTATCAATACCACCACAAAAGACAAGAAGCATGGACAGTCGTAAGTGGTATAGCAACAATTACAATAGATGGGGTTGCAAAAAACTATGTCCCAGGAGATACAATACTAATACCACGTAAAGCAAAACATCGAATGCAAAACGCAGACGACAAAGTAGACATGATACTTATAGAAGTCCAAACTGGAGAATATTTTGGGGAAGATGATATAATTAGACTGGAAGATGACTACGACAGACCTAATAACTTATGGAAGATATCAATGCATTAAAAACTTTCTGCTTTGATTTGGATGATACATTATGCGAAACAAGCGGGTGCGACTACGAAAACGCTAAACCCTATAGGGATAGAATAGAGCTTGTAAACAAGCTTTACGAACAGGGGCACACTATCCTAATAGATTCTGCAAGGGGAAGCAAAACAGGCATTTACTGGACAAGTAAAACGGCAGACCAGTTAGAAAAGTGGGGACTAAAATACCATAAATTAAGATGTGGTTATAAGTTTGCAGCAGACGAATATATAGACGACAAAGGATTCAACGCAGAAATCTATTTCGACAAATAACTTAAGTTAAACAGTTATTAGAAGTGTATAAAGTTACATGATACTTTCTATACTTACCCTTGCATCAGCACTTAGCATATCGATTACGGCGGCCTACTTTAGTATTATAGGCCTTGCAACAATGTTTCCAGGAAATAAAGAATCTATAATTATTATGGGTTCGGTCTTAGAGGTTGGGAAAATAATTGCAGCAATATGGCTACATGGAAACTGGAAAAAAATCGGAATTCTGTCTAAAGCATATTTATGCTTTGCCCTATTTGTATTAATGTTTATTACTAGCATGGGAATATTTGGATTCTTAAGTAAATCCTATATAGTTCATGAAGCGGAGTCAAAAAAAGAATCAGCTCAAATAGCTCAAATTGAAAATAAAATAAACAGAGAAAAAGAAGTAATACAAAATAACGAAAATCTAATAAAATCTATAGAGAGCAAAAATACATCTAACACAGATAATGTAAAATCTTTTATAAACCAAGAAGAAGAAAGAATATTAAAAATAAATTCAATTGCGCAAGAATCAATAAAAACAGAGTCTCAAAATATATCCAGGTGGGAGTCTAGAATAAAAGATCTTGACGAAGTTATCACAGAAATACAAAAAACCTCTGGAGGGCTATTTTCAAATAAAGATAAAAAAATAAAAGAAGCAAAAGAACAGCAAACTGAAGAAAGACAAGAAATATCCTCCAAAATAAAATCTGCAGAACTAAGAGTAGAGCAAATTCAAAAAGAAAACTCGGCTACTATAAAATCAATACAATCTAAAATTGACTCACTGCAATCTACAGCGCTTGATACATCAAGCCCTAATTTAGCAGAACTACAAGCACTCAAAAAATCAATAAATGATTCAATGAGTAAAATAGAAAAAATGGAAATTGAAAAATTTGACTTTGAGTCAAAAAATAGAGAACTAGAGGTTGAGGTTGGGCCAGTAAAATATATCGTAGAAATGCTTAATGATTTCGGACAAAAGGACATAGGTTTAGGAACGGCAGTAAGAATAGTAATATTATGTTTAATTTTCGTGTTTGACCCATTAGCTGTCTTGCTTGTCGTGCTAGCCGTGTCAGCCCTATCAATAAAGATTCATAGCTCAAAACCCAACACAAGTTTCTTGCAAGATGAAAAAAACTTAACCGAACAAGAAATAAGTAAGCTTCACGAAGATTACGAAGAAAAAATAAAAGAATTAAAACAAAGCGTTGAAGAGAAAAGAGCGGAAATGAAAAAAGAATCAATACAAAGAATCAAAGATTTAAAGATGGAGATAAGAAGCCAAAAAAAGGAGGTTTTCGGAGAGGTTGAGGAACTAAAAAATAAAGTAGAATCAAATTCAAAAAAGATAGACAACAAAAACGCAGATAACAACTGGAGCCAAGAATAAACAATGAAAAAATACACACCAAAACCATTCACAGAAGAACTAGCGGAACACTTTAAAAAAGAAATGCTGAAGCCTTGCGACGACAAAAGAACGCTATGCAACGTAATCAAACTGGCATTCCGAAGCGCAAGGAAAGACAGTCACAACCTTCCAGCCGTCAGAGCTCTCCTCGTTGAAGCTTTATGGATGGGGCAAAGAATGAGTGCAAAGCTTGAAGAAAATAGAAAAAAAGAATTAGAAGACGAGTACCCAGATTATATTGAAGACGATCCCTTTGGAGTAGACTGGACTGACCTATCCAAGGGAAACTGGGACTAGTAGCAAAACCAGAAAAACCTTGACTTTGTAGTACCAATAAGGTATTATATATTGGTGCCAAAATTTAATAAAAGAGACGTTATAAACAACCTTCTCGTTATCCCAAAAGATAAAAGACGCCCCTTTTGGGCAAGAGAAATGAAACTGTTAAATTCATTAATTAACCAGTTTCCGAAAGAAAGTTTCTGGAAAACTCTCACCTTTAATAAAAAGTATGACAGCTTAGCATATTTTGTTAGCGAATATGGAAAAAAAATCTTAAAAAAGAGGTATAATGAATATAATTACAAGATACCCAAACCTCCAAAAATAAAACTTGGAGATAAGGTTGGAGAAGATAAAAAAATAATCAAAAACAAAACAACAATAAAGGATTTTTTTAAATGACTACTACTCAAGAACAAATAGATCAGTTTCTAAACGCAAAAGAAAATAAAAAATTTCACTTCAACCATCACGAAGAAATAAATTATAAAATTCCAAGCGGCAGCTTAAATCTAGATTTGGCGCTAGACGGAGGATTGCCGTCAGGAGTACATAGATTTACAGGAATCAATGAAGGAGGGAAGACTAGCTGCGCGCTTATGTTTGCAAGAAACTTTCAGAAAATGTTTCCCAAAGATGGTATGGTGGTATACATAAGAAGCGAAGGAAGACTTTCTCCAGAAACCATAGCAAGAGCAGGAATTGATACTTCAAAAGAAAAGCTATTTGTGTTTGATTGCAACGTTTTTGAAAAAGTGTTTGAATTAATAAGAATGCTTGTTAATGACAACAAAGAAAATAAAAAGTTTTTCTTTATAGTCGATAGTGTTGATGCGCTATGCAGAGAAAATGACTACGACAAACCTTTTGCAGACAGCGAGCAAGTTGCGGGAGGAGCATTAATCACATCTGTTTTCTTAAAGAAAATGGTTTTACCAATTATGAAATCAAACCATACCATGATTCTCACGTCTCAGGTAAGAATTGAGGTCTCATCAAACCCATACGCATCCAGAGGTGGCCCCAAAACCAAGCAAGCAGGAGGAAACGCGGTAAAGCATTACGCAAACTACATTCTTGAGTTCGAAGAAAGGTATTCAACAGATATTGTATGGGAAAACCCTTCTGCATCAAGAATAGAAGACAAAGGCAATCCAATTGGGCATATCTGTAAAATAAAATTTAGAAAAAGTATTAACGAAAAAACTAATGCAAGCGTAAGATATCCAATTAGATACGGAATGAAAGATGGAAAAAGCGTTTGGATTGAAAGAGAAATACTAGACATGCTTAAAATTTGGGGGCTAATAGAACAAAAAGGAGCATGGATTAATTTTGACCAAACCCTACTAGACCAAGCAAAAAAAGATAAAATAGAAATTCCAGAAAAAATCCAAGGAGAACAAAAACTAGTAACACTTATAGAAGAAGACTTGAAAGCACAAAATTTCCTACTAGGTTTTATTCAGGATTTATTGTCAAATATTTAATGAAATTTAAAACCATATTTGGCGCAACAAGATCTGTTAAAAGTCCAAAAAAATATTTAATAGACTGGGAAGGTCAAAGCAAAAGCAATATACAATATAAAACAAAAGTTTTTTTAAAAAAATTCTGGGATAAAAATGTTGTATTCGAAGAGTTTCCTGTTGTAGGAACCAGATTAAGCATAGACTTCTTTAATGCTTCAAAAAAAATTGCAATAGAAGTACAAGGAGAGCAGCACGTAAGGTATACCCCCTTTTTTCACGGAAAACATAAGTCTAACTACATAGACCAACTCAAACGAGATAAAGAAAAGCTTGATTTTTGCAAAATTAATGACATAAAATTAGTAGAAGTTTATTATAATGACGAAATAAATTTAAACTTATTTAAAAAACAAGGTGTAATTTTATAAAATGAGCGCAGAAGATTTTGACCCAGAAGACATAACTAATTTTTCAGTACCAGAAAGCATGCTAGAACAGCTTTATGAGTTTACAGGCTCAAGCACGAACGATAGAGGTTTTTGTTTAGCATATGTAAGCCAAGGCGGACAAGTTCTAGTTATACATAAAGCGGACACACAAATTGTTGACCTAGGATTAAGAAAAGCTCTAGAAAAATACTTAATAGACCTAGAAGAGTCAGAAGGCAGAAGCGATTTAACCGACTTAGGCCCACCTGAAGAATAGTTTGCTTGACATTTTGCAGTATATACTGTATGATATGTCACTATGATTTACTCTCACGAATTAGAACAGCATTTTTTAGCTGGATTATTGCAACACCCATCTTCTTATTTTCAAATATCTAACCTTATTGACGAAAAAGATTTTAGGGCTGGAGGCGGAGAAGTCAACCGCACGATATTTAAAATCATCAAGCAATGCATTGAGTCTTCAGAATCGGTTGACGACATACTAGTCGCCCAAAGAGTTAAGGAACTTAATATAAGCTTTAGTGAAAATATAAACATTACAGATTATATAAAATCACTATCAATGAGAAAAATTGCTGAGTCCAGCATGATTGATATAGCAAAAGACTTAAAGAAATTTACAATCAGAAACAACATTCATGACTCAGCTATTGAAGTTGCAAGTAAAATGAAAAAGATTAAATCAAGCTGCACTTTTGACGAAATTATTGATGCGGCAGACTCCGACTTTAATCAAAATATGGATATATTCTTCCGAAAAAAACATTCTCCAGAGAACATTTTTGAAGAAATGGAAGATATGATTGAAGAAAGAGGAAACAACCCTCAAGAAGAATTTGGACTAATGGGTCCACATGAATCAATCAACAACCTTTATGGCTCCTTGCTTCGCCCAGGAAATATATCCGTTATAGTATCTAGATCAGGGGTAGGAAAAACAACTTTCTGCTTAGATTACTGCACAAAAGTTTCTTTAAAATATGACAATGTACCAGTACTTCATTTTGATAACGGAGAAATGAGCAAAGAAGAGATCATGATTCGACAATGCGCGTCTCTATCAGGAGTGCCAATGCATTATCTAGAAACTGGAAATTGGAGAAGGAACGAAGAGTTTGTAGAAAAGGTTAGAGCGGTATGGCCTCAAATAAAAAACATGAAACTTTACTACTACAACGTTGCAGGACAGACAGTAGATCAAATGATTAGCATTATGAGGAGGTTTTATTTTTCAAAAGTAGGAAGAGGTAACAAAATGATTTTTAGCTTTGACTACATAAAAACAACCTCAGAGCAGAACAACGGAAATCTTTCGCACTGGCAGCTAGTAGGAGACATGGTAACTAAATTTAAAAATTTCATTGCAGATGAAATTGTATTTGAAGACGGCCCAGTTATAGGAATGCTTACGAGCGTGCAAAGCAACAGGCTAGGAATTACAAATAACAGAAATTCAGAATCAGTAGTAGATGACGAAAGTATAGTATCTCTCTCAGACCAAATTACACAATTCAGTTCCCACCTTTTTTCTTTAAGAAAGAAAACTCTAGATGAGCTTGCGGATGAGCCAGAGCAATTTGGCACACATAAATTAATTTGTTTTAAGCATAGACATTTAGGCAAAGAAGCATTAAGGGCCTTAAACGAAGTAGAACTCCCAGATGGAACAAAAAGAAAAAACTACATAAATTTAGATATAAAAAACTTCAACATTCAAGATGTTGGAGATTTACAAGACATGGTTAACTATCAACAGGCCGACGATATAAGGCCTCTAGAGGATGGAGAACTATCTCTAGATATATAGTGAGTGAAGAAGAAATAGATTACCAAGAAATTTTAGAAAGCTTGGGGTATACTCTTGATGACAGAGGAGAGTATTGGCAAACTAATGCTCTATACAGAGACGGAGATAATAAAACCGCATTACAAATCTACAAAGATACTGGAGTATGGAAGGATTATGTAGAGGGAACCCAGTTTATGCCTTTCGCGGCACTATTATCTTCACATCAACTACAAGAAGAAGAAATAAAAAATATATTAAAAAACCAACCCTCAACAACAGTTGTTAAAGCAAAAAAAAGAGAAGAACCTATTTCTTCCGAAGAAATATTTGACGACAATATACTGGAAAACCTGTTGCCACATTATAAGTTTTATGAACAAAAAGGTATAAACAAAACCTTACTAGAAAAACTTCAGTCAGGATTATCAACTCAAGGGCAAATGTACCAAAGATTTGTATTCCCCGTAAGAAATGAGTATGGACAGATACATGGCTTTGCAGGAAGAGATATGTCAAACAAGAGCGATAGACCAAAGTGGAAGCATTTAGGAAAAAAAACAAAATGGATATATCCTTACAATAATCTATTATATTTAGACAAAGAAACAAATTGGAGCAACACAGACGTTGTCTTAGTTGAAAGTATAGGCGACATGTTAGCTTTAAAACAAAACTTAAACATAAACACTCTAGTTACATTTGGCCTAGACATATCCCCTTCTTTAATTAATTTTTTAATATCCATAAGCCCAAAATCAATATCAATATCCCTTAATAACGATTTCGACAAATCAGAAAACAGAGGCTTAGACTCTTCAGTTAAAAATTATTTAAAATTACTCTCTTTCTTCGATTACGAAAAACTAAATATATGCCTTCCCTTTAAAGGGGATTTTGGAGAAATGGCTACAGAAGATTTTCCCTCTTGGCAAAACAAGCTACAAAATATATACGAGAAAGACCAAAGAAAAGACGTTCAAGTTCACGCAGAAAAATTAATAAAACAGAAAAAACTTTCTAAAAACATAGCTAAAAACCTAAAAACCATAAGGCAAGAATGAGTTCGAAAGAAATTAAATACCTCTCTGCAAGCAAAATAAAAACCCTGCAAGGTTGCTCTTGGCTATATTGGTGCAGCTACCATCTAAAATTACCAGACACGCCTAATGATGGAGCCTCAAGAGGAACAGTGTGTCACCAATTATTTGAATGCCTAGGAAATCCTAGACATAAAAAACATTATGACGACATAATCTCTAGCGGAACAATTTGGAAAAATAAATCCATAAAAAGGTATATAAAAACATTATCAAAAAAACTAAACGTAGACGATAATGAAAATTTAGATCTTATAGAAGAAATGATCCTTAATGGATTAAGATATGATTTCTTTGGAACGGAAAGCGGCAAACCAACAGACTCAATATCAGAAAAAGATTTTGCAATATCAGAAAAAAATGGAGACATAAATTATTCTATTAGAGGTTTTATAGATAAATTATTTTTATATAAAAGCAAATCAACAGCACTAATAAGAGACTTCAAAACAAGCAAAAAAGTTTTTTCAGGAAAAGACATAACAGATAACCTTCAAGCATTAATGTACAGTTTGGCAGTTAAGAAAATGTACCCAAAAATTAAAAACACAAATGCAGAGTTTTTGTTTCTTAAATTCGATCTAGAAAAAGACATGCTGGGAAAAAAGGGCGAAGGAGTTATATCTATAGATACGATCTCAAACGAAGAACTGAAAGGCTTTGAATACTTTCTTACTGAAATACAACTATTAGTTAACAACTTCAAAGAATCAGACGCAACATCAAACCTTGCGGCCAAGCAAGATTTTCCATCCGATGGCAGTTTTGGAGGACCCCTTAGTTGTGGTTTCGCAAAACACAAAGGGCAACTCAAAAAAGATGGAACAAAAATGTGGCATTGCCCCTACAAGTTTGACTTCAAGTATTGGAAGCTTCAAGATAAAGACGGAAAAACAATCAAAACATCTTTTGAAAAAGAACCTTTAATTGCAATACAAAACAGTGGCCAGCAAATTTCACAAGAGCAATACGACGGTTGCCCACATTGGGTTAAAAAAGACGATTTTGACCTGTGAATAATTCTTGCTTGCAATACACTTAAAAGTTTTGTATAATAATAAAATTCAACTAAATCAAAACTTATATTTTCACAAACAACAAGACGTGTATTAATTTAAATGAGCTCTGAAATTAAGGTAAAAAAAAGAAACGGAAGATTAGAAAACTTTAACGTACAGAAGATTAACGCTAGCGCTGAAAGAGCGTGTGAAGGAATAGCAGAAGTTTCTGCTAGCGAAATTGTCCTAGATGCACAACTACAACTATTCAATAAGATAACAACTCAAGAAATTGATGGTGCATTGATATTTTCTGCTAGGCAAAAAATAGAAAAAGAACCAAACTATTCTTATGCTGCAGCGAGACTTTTACTTAACAACTTATACAAAGAGGTTTTCAGGGAAGGAGTAGACTCTGACCTATTTAGCCTTCAGTATAAAAAAGCTTTCGTACAAAACGTCAAAAAACTTGTTAAGTCTGAAAAAATAAATTCAGAATTACTTAAATTTGACCTAGCTTACTTAGCAGAAAACCTTAATCTAGAAAGAGATAAAAAATTCAAGTATTTAGGCGTTCAAATTCTTTACGATAGATATCTAATTAGAGAAGACGGCAAAGTTATGGAATCACCTCAAGCTTTCTGGATGAGAGTTGCCATGGGTTTATCAATTAATGAAGAAGATAAAAACGAAAAGGCTATAGAATTTTATAACCTAATTAGCGAAATGAGGTACACACCCTCAACACCAACCTTATTTAATAGTGGAACAACTCATTCACAATTAAGCTCTTGTTATCTTAATACCTTTGACGACAGTATAGACGGAATTTTTGACGGAGCTTGGCAAGAAGCGAGAAAGTCAAAATACGCAGGAGGACTAGGTCTAGACGTAACTCCTTTTAGATCAACAGGTTCTTACATTAAAGGAACGAATGGAATTTCTAGCGGACTAGTCCCTTGGCTTAAAATATACAACGATCTTCTGGTAGCGGTAAACCAAGGAGGAAAGCGTCCAGGGGCGGGATGCGCATACCTAGAACCTTGGCACCTCGATTACGAAGAGTTTTTAAATTTAAGAAAAAACACAGGGGATGACAGGTTGAGATGTCACGACATGAATACCGCATCATGGATTCCTGATGAATTTATGAGAAGAGTTCAAAAGGAAGAAGACTGGTACTTTTTTGACCCCAAAGAAATGACTTATGAAAACGGAAAAACCTTGCATGATTATTTTGGTAAAGATTTTGATGATCGATATGAAGATGCATGTCGTGCTGCGGAAGGTGGTCTCATTAAAAATTTTAGAAAAATGCCAGCCAAAGAACTCTGGAAAAAAATGCTTAAAGTTTTATTTGAAACTTCTCACCCTTGGAATACTTTCAAAGATCCCTGTAATATTCGCTATACGAATCAACACGAAGGAACAGTAAACAGCAGCAATTTGTGTACGGAAATCACCCTACATACGAAAGCCTCAAAGTATAAAAAGGGAGAGAAAACCGAAGTAGGAGAAACAGCTGTATGCAATTTAGGCTCGGTTAATCTTTTAAATCACTTCAACGAAGACAAAAACACAATTGATTTTAAAAAACTAGAAGAAACAATACATATTGCTTCAAGAATCCTCGACAACGTTATAGATATAAACTTTTATCCCACAAAAGAGGCAGAAAAATCTAACCTTAGAAATCGGCCCGTAGGACTAGGCATGATGGCGCTACACGACGTTCTGCATAAAATGAATATCCATATTGACAGCGAAGAAGCAATCAATTTTAGTGATAAATTGTTTGAGTTTTATTCAATGCATGCAATTTATGCGAGTTCTATATTAGCCGCTGAAAGAGGTAAGTACGAAACTTACGAGGGTTCTCTTTGGAGTGGAAATGTATTTCCAATTGACTCTTATAATAATTTAATGGCCTACAGGGGCAAACAAAAACAACCCAAAACAGGTAAAGGTCAAACTTTAGAAGATTGGG
>MDTA01066745.1_pt1 | contig 10214 bp, 6 predicted proteins | sample 811151 | NCBI WGS metagenome assembly MDTA01 (sample SAMN05326648, study PRJNA326480) | marine metagenome | isolation source: seawater | place: Indian Ocean: South | collected 2010 | reverse complement strand
TTACTTCGTTTGATAATCCATTTACAGACTCATAATCAATGTCCACTGGAAGCTTAAGTGTCTCGAAACCCTGCTGACGACTTACCTCCTCGCGCTGACGCTTTATGTATCCTTCGTATTTTGCATGGATTTCGATTTGTTCTTGAATTAAATCGGACAAACCCGCACTTTCATAATCAGTGGATTGAAGCAGATCTTGGAACGTTAAGTTTGGGCGCTTCAAAAGGTCGATTGCCTTATATGTTTTGCCTGCCTTAAAATCTGCAAGCATATGATTTAAATGGTCTTTTTTTACATCCACGGTTGTTGTTCGTGCCCGCACTAATTCCTGATCTATGGCTTCCTTTTTAAAAGAAAACTTTGCCCACTTTTCATCATCTACCAAACCCAAATCTCTTCCAAGCGGCGTTAACCTAAGATCGGCATTATCCTGGCGCAGGCTAAGGCGAAACTCCGATCTGCTGGTAAACATTCTATACGGCTCGGAGACCCCTTTCGTTACTAAATCATCTATTAAAACCCCTATGTAAGATTGGCTCCTAAGAGGAGCCCAAGGCTTTTCACCCTTTATTTCAAGGGATGCATTTAAACCCGCCACAATACCTTGAGCTGCAGCCTCCTCGTAACCTGTAGTGCCGTTAATTTGCCCAGCAAAAAACAAACGCTCTATATTTTTTGTCTCCAGAGTTGGTTTTAGCTCTGTTGGGTCAAAATAGTCATACTCTATTGCATATCCTGGGCGAAGTATCGAACAGTTTTCCAAGCCAGAGATTGATCTTACGAATTCGATTTGGGTTTCAAATGGTAAACTTGTTGATATTCCGTTCGGATAAATCTCGTTAGTTGTGAGACCCTCCGGCTCCAAAAAAACCTGATGATTTTCTTTATCACCAAATCTCGTTATCTTATCTTCTATCGAGGGACAATATCTAGGTCCCACACCCTCTATAGCCCCGCTAAACATTGGCGAAAGATGTAGATTGCTTTTTATTATGTTGTGAGTACGTGGGTTTGTGTGCGTAATCCAGCAAACTCTCTGCTCAGGATGATCATCTATGCTGCCAAAATACGAAAAAACAGGACGGGGGAGATCGCCGTGTTGTTTTTCTAGCACCTCAAAATTGATTGTTTTTCCATCAAGTCGTGGGGGAGTCCCCGTTTTTAGCCTTTTAACCGGAAGAGCAAGTTCTCGAAGGCTTTTGGCCAAAGATACAGATGCAGGGTCTCCTGCCCTACCGGCCTGGTATGAGGTGTTTCCAACATGAATTTGTCCGGACAGGAAGGTTCCAACGGTCATCACGATTGCCTTTCCTTCAATGGAAACGCCAGTCTCGGTTATCACTCCACATACAGAGCCTCCTTGCAACTTGATCTCGCTAACAGGCTGTTGAAGTAAGGCTAAGTTTTCTTGCTCTTCCAACATTTTCCTTATTGCCGACCTGTATAAAACCCTATCAGCCTGCACACGTGTTGCTCGGACAGCCGGGCCCTTGCTTCGGTTCAAAACGCGAAACTGAATCCCTGCTTTATCGGCCGCCGCGGCCATCGCACCGCCTAAGGCGTCGACTTCTTTTACTAAATGGCTTTTCCCCAAACCGCCTATCGACGGATTACAAGACATTTGCCCGAGGGTATCTAGATTATGGGTTACCAATAACGTTTTGCTGCCAGTTCTAGCGGACGCTAAAGCGGCCTCGGTTCCGGCATGACCGCCACCGACAACAATAACATCGAAAACTTCATAATATTTCAATACACACTCTCCAAACCGTTGGTGCTAACAGTGTTATCGTTTACTAAAAAATGTTTCACGTGAAACATTAAACTAATGGTGTTTTATTTTCCAATACAAAATTCAGCAAATATCACCCCTAGTATATCATCTGCGGCAACTTCACCAGTAACTATTCCGAGGCTGTTTGAGGCTGCCCTTAACTCTTCTGCAAGCAGCTCTAGCCGCTCTAATTCAAGCTGAGCTTTTTTTAGCGCCAATAGACAGTCTTTGACAGCTTGGATTTGTCTACCATTCGCCATCAAAACCCCCTCCTCATCTGCTGCCTTTTCACCAATTGTTGCAAAAATGGCTTTTTTCAGTGGTGCCAGATTTTCGTCGTACAATGCCGACATAGAAACAACGCTCTCTCCGTTACGTGAAGAAAAGCATGAATCTATTCCTGATAAATCCGTTTTATTCAGAACTTTTATAAGCTTTGCATCATCGGGCAATTCTACGCCCAATCTTTGATAGTTCGATAAGTGTTTTTGGTTATCGGATATATATAACGCTATGTTGGCTGAGCTCAGCTCTTGTTTCGTTTTATCTATTCCAAGCTTTTCAATGACAGCATGCGAATCTCTGAGGCCTGCGGTATCCACAATTTCAAACCGGACACCACCAAGTTCAAATTGCCCTGTAAGAGCGTCTCTGGTTGTTCCAGCAATGTCTGTTACTAGGGCTGATTCTTTTTGAAGCAGTTTATTAAAAATAGTAGATTTCCCAACATTTGGCGGCCCAAAAAGAACAACCTTTACCCCTTTCTGAAGGATAACCCCCTGTTCCATGTTTTTGTGAATTATATTTAAGTCCTTCGCTACACCTTCCAAACGACTCAGGAAACTTTCTTCATCGATCGGATCTACCTCTTCGTCAGAAAAGTCTATTCTGGCTTCCACTTCTGCCCTAAGAGAAGTTAACCGATCCGAAATTACCCTTAATTGGTTTGATCCCTCGCCTTCGAGTGAACGCATGGCGCTTCTCGCCGCCCGTTCTGTGCTTGCACTTATTAATTGTTGAACGTTTTCCGCCTGTAACAAATCTATTTTTCCGTTCAGAAAAGCTCTTTTTGTAAATTCGCCTGGCTCTGCTAGTCTTGCACCTAACTCAGCACAACGAGACAATAAAAGTTTTTGTACGACGACCCCCCCATGTCCCTGAATTTCGACGACGTCTTCGCCTGTATAAGAACTCGGGTGTTTAAAAAAAATAAGGATTCCATTGTCAATTTTGGCGCCTTTTTGATCGTAAAAGGAGCTACTAGTAGCAACGCGGGTTTTTAATTGCTTCCTGCGAGACAAACACATTCCTATTTGTGCAGCTATCGGACCCGATAATCGCAAAACCCCTATACCGGCTTTGCCCTGCGCTGTACTAGTTGCAACAATTGTGTCACTTGGGTACATTCGCCCGTGTTTTACCCTCGATAACCCGGGTAATCCTCCATTGTTGCGCAATAGATAAGATGTTATTAGCCAACCAGTAAAGAACTAACCCGGCCGGAAAAAAGAAGAAAAACACGCTAAAAACTATGGGCATAATTTTCATAATCTTCGCTTGAACGGGATCCGGAGGAGTCGGATTTAGCCGAGTTTGTATTATCATGCTTAGGCCCATTAATATCGGAAGCACGTAAAAAGGGTCTTTGGCTGACAAATCATCTATCCACAAAATAAAAGGTGCATACCTCAATTCAACGCTAGCCAGCAATACCCAATATAGCGCTATAAAAACCGGAATTTGCACAAGTATTGGTAAACATCCCCCAAGTGGGTTGATCTGTTCCTTCTTGTAAAGCGACATCATCTCCTGCTGCATCCGCTGTTTGTCTGAACCGTAAAGCTCCTTCAGCTTTTGCAATTTCGGGGCTACAACCCTCATCTTTGCCATAGATTTATAGCTAGCTGCTGACAATGGGTAAAATATCAACTTGATAAGGATGGTTAACACCACAATTGACCAACCCCAATTAGAGACGTATTCGTTTATCCATTTTAATACCCTGAAAAGCGGGGAAGCAATAATAGTTAGCCAACCATAGTCGACAGTTAAATTCAGTCCATTAGATAGTTCCGATAGATTGTCTTGGTCCTGGGGACCGACGTACAAACGATTTTGGACGCCTCCGCTGGTCTGGCTCGGGATGTTACCAATCGGTAAAATCACCCCAACACCATACAAATTATTTTTTAACAGCCTTGTAAAATATTCCCTTGGCTTACCATCTTCAGGCAACCATGCGCCTAAGAAGTAATGTTGTATTATAGCAATCCAACCATTATCTGCACTATTTGGATACTTTTTCTGTCCTTTCTTGATATCAGAAAAATCGATCTTTTTATATTTGGAATCCTCGGTAAATAAGGCGACTCCAGTATAGGTCGGCATCATCATTGATGAACCAGATGGATTGCTATCGTCACGCACCAACTGATAATAGGCGTGCACGTCTAAATCCTCTTGCCGACCATTTTTTACCATGGTATTGATTTTGATAGCATAAGACCCTCGGGTAAAAGTAAACGTGTGGATAACCGTCACATTGTCTTTGACTATGCTAAAAGGCACCTCTAAAACGTCAGAATCACCTGCTAATTCATATTGCGCCTTGGGGATAAAAAACTCATCCTTGTGATTAGCTAACCCATCCCCAATCAAACCTATTTGACCCGTGTAATTATGTCCGAAGGTTTTATTCAAAATAACGAAATTTTCATTGGGGTTCTCTTTTGAAGGATGCTTTAGCAGCTCAACCCTTTCAATTTCCGGCCCGATACTGTTATAGGTTATCTCAAACAAATCTGTCTTTACTTTGACTTTTGTGCCTATTTGGTCGTCAAGAGCTATTCTTTCTGCGCCAGTGATTTTCGTAGACCTGCTTTCGGGCTCACGATCCAAAGACACGCTAACCGCGGGAACCTCATTTTCATTTCCATCTGTGGGTTGACTGCTTTCGTAGGACTCGGCAGCTTCTTGTGTCTGACCTAGATTACTATCTTCTTCAAACCAAGCCTCCACCAGTAAAAAAGAGGAAACTGCTAGAATTAACGCCGCGAATATTCTTAAACTATCCATATCAACCTATCGAAAGAGCTCTCAATACACCTTACCCACCAACTTTTTGATGGGTAACTATTTTTTTTTATTTTAAAACAACGACTAAAAGATATAATTTTTCCTAACAACACAGTGTTTCGTGCTTTAGGGTGACGGATCGTATCCCCCTGGATGCCACGGATGACATTTAAATAGCCTACGAATACCCAACCAACACCCTTTTACCACCCCATTTTTATTTATAGTCTCCACCATATACTGCGAGCATGTCGGGGAAAACCTACAATGACTTCCAATAAAAGGAGACACCCCTAACTGATAAGTTTTAATCAAAAATACTACTAACGTTTTCACTCAATAATCCTCGAAATAAATCATTCAGGCTACGCACGGCTTTTTTTTGAGCGATCTTAGGAACAAAGCCCCTAACTTTAACCACAACATCAATATTTGCCCGGCGGTAAAAAATCTCTCTGGCAGACTCCCTGATCGCCCTACGCAACCTGTTTCTATCCACCGCACGAGGACAAATTTTCTTGCTAATAACAATGCCCAATCTTGCATCGCCATTTTCACCACACCGCGCTTTTAGACCGACAAAAAAATTTTTATTCCTCGACGTAATATTGAAGGGTCCTCGAAATTGACAAACGCCCCGTAATGATAAAAGCTTTAATTTATTTGATTCGCTATGCTCGACGTTCAGAGACTTACCTGCGACCTTCCTTTATTTCTACGCGCATTTATTATCAAACGACCACTCCTCGTTTTCATTCTTGCCCTGAATCCGTGCCTTCTAGCCCGCCGAAGTTTCGATGGCTGGTAGGTTCTTTTCATTGTCTACTCTCTTTTAATTCCGAAATACGTTATTGTAAACCTCAATTGCCCTTTAATCCTAGTCATTAACAAACAAAAATTTCATCAAATTGAATTATCCTGTGGATAACTTACTCATCCACTGTTAAACTCTTGTAAGAATTCCTCAGAGTTTTATAAAGGATACCCATGGATGACTTTTGGCGGATGTGCCTTTCCCATCTGGAGAACATTGTACCAAACGAACAGTATAAAACCTGGATTTTGCCTCTGAATGTGAAACAAGACGGGCAAAAATTGCTAGTACATGCGCCTAATCGTTTTGTCCTTGATTTAGTCAGAGATAAATATGTAGACGAGATCCATAAATTAGGAAAACAATTTTTGAATGTTGACCTTGAAATTGTTACTGGCCTTAAAAAAGACCCTACTGAAACGCAACAGTCCGCTCTAATACCCAAAGAGAACTCCAATGAGAAAAAGCCTAGTCAATCTCCTTCCGTGCAGCACAGTAAATCTAAAAACCGGCTCAACACTACCTTTACCTTCGACTCCTTCGTTACAGGAAAAGCCAACCAATTGGCAAGGGCGGCTGGCCTCCAAGTGGGCGACAATCCCGGAGGTGCTTACAACCCATTGTTTATTTATGGCGGTGTTGGGCTCGGCAAAACACATTTACTCCACGCCATCGGGAATATGGTTCTCTCTGAATTCCCCAAAGCAAAAGTACGCTACACACATGCGGAACAGTATGTCTCTGATGTCGTCCGAGCTTACCAACATAAAGCGTTCGATGGATTCAAAAAGTTTTACCATTCGTTAGATCTTTTGCTTATCGACGACGTCCAATTTTTTGGGAATAAGACGCGCACCCAAGAGGAGTTCTTCTACGCCTACAATGCTCTTCTCGAAGATAATAAACAAGTAGTAATAACATGCGATTCTTACCCTAAAGAGATTTCAGGTATAGAAGACCGGTTGATTTCGCGGTTTGGGTGGGGATTAACCGTAGCAATTGAGCCGCCAGAGTTAGAAATGAGAGTTGCAATACTGTTAAAAAAAGCCTCTTCGGAACGAATAAGCTTAGGAGAAGACGTAGCCTTTTTTGTCGCGAACTTAATACAATCGAATGTCCGAGAATTAGAGGGGGCGCTAAAACGCATTGTCGCCTATTCTAAATTCTCCAAACAACCACTCTCTGTGCAGATAGCTCGTGAAGCCCTCAAAGACCTCCTGGCTGTACATACTAGGCAAACATCTGTGGAAAATATCCAAAAATTAGTAGCCGATTATTTTAAAATCAAAGTTTCGGATATGTTTTCCAAAAAACGCTCGCGGGCTATCGCTCGCCCACGCCAGCTGGCGATGGCTCTTGCTAAAGAACTTACCACCAAAAGTCTCCCCGATATTGGTGACGCTTTCGGTGGTAGAGACCACACAACAGTGCTGCACGCATGCCGCAAAATTACAAGCCTTCGATCACAAGATCTCGAAATAGCCAGGGCATACGACGAACTACTGCTCTCGTTGAGGAGTTAACAAATAAGTGGATATCTCTAATATAATATGTTTACAACACCGGAAAAATATGAATACAACATTTTATTCACAATTTATTCACATTAACCTTAATAGTTTTCCTAGGAATTATACACCGTTTAACAATCAGTTTTTTTTGCTTTTTATTATGTTATTAACCTTTTTTTTATTTCGTTATTATTATTATTAATTTTATATATAAGATATGCTAACAATCTCATCTAATAAGCTTTATAAACCTCTTCAGGCTGTAACAGGTATTGTAGAAAGGCGGCACACACTTCCCATCCTTTCAAATGTACTGTGGGAATTCAATGCTGACTCCCTTATTTTAACAGCCACAGATATGGAGATCCAGATTCAGGTTACAATAGACATAACCCCCTCGACTACGGACACCTCCATAACGCTACCTGCACGAAAACTCTTAGATATTATCAGGACACTTCAAACGGATTCGGTTATAAATATAAGCCAAAAGGAGACGTCCGTAAAAATAGAAACAGGCAATAGCAAATTCAATCTTCAAACGTTACCAGCGGCTGACTATCCGCGATTAGCGGATAGAAACAAAGACAAAGAAATTATCTTTTCATTATCGCAAAGCGAATTAAAAGAAAAATTATTACAAGTCCATTATTCAATGGCGACACAAGATATACGGTATTATCTAAACGGACTCTTGATTCAAAAACGTGGTCCGATCCTCGAATTTGTAGCGACGGATGGGCATCGTCTAGGTTATGTTAGTAAAACGCTACAAGATTCGTCTCCGGACACGCAATTTATAGTTCCACGGAAGGCTGTTCAAGAATTAATAAAGCTTTTAGAGGAAGGTGACTCCTTAGTAAAAATACGAAAAGGAGAAACACAAGTAACCTTTGATCTTGGTTCGATTGAATTAACCACGAAATTAGTAGAAGGAACTTTTCCAGATTACCAAAGGGTTATTCCGAAAGGATACAAAAAAAGTTTTAGCATAAAACGAGAGGATTTATTGCATGCGTTACAAAGAGCAGCAGTATTAGCAAATGAAAAGTTCCGGGGTGTTCGCTGGGTTTTATCCGACAATTTACTTAGAGTGGTATGCACCAACGCTGATCAAGAGGAAGCGGAAGAAGAGTTGGCTATAAAATATAGTTACGACCCAATGGATATCGGTTTTAACATTAATTATTTGATAGATGTGCTTAATAATACAAAGGCAGAAAATATTAATTGTGCCGTAGCAGATGAAAACAGCAGTATGTTGTTAACCATACCGGGAAATGAGAGTTTTAAATATGTTGTCATGCCAATGAAGATTTGAATAAGGACTTTTATGACAAAATCAGAAAATCACTACGACTCGAGTAGTATAAAGGTTTTAAAAGGATTAGAAGCGGTCCGAAAAAGGCCGGGAATGTATATTGGCGATACTAGCGATGGCACGGGATTACATCATATGGTATTCGAAGTATTAGACAACGCTATAGATGAGGCACTAGCGGGACACTGCGATGAAATACTAGTTTCTGTTGAAAGTGACGGTTCCGTAATCGTTAAAGATAATGGAAGAGGAATACCAACCGGGTTACATCCAGAAGATGAAGAGGGCCGCACAACCCCGGAAATAGTGATGACCGTTTTACATGCTGGTGGCAAGTTTGATGACGACTCATACAAAATATCGGGTGGCCTCCACGGGGTGGGCGTATCGGTAGTAAATGCTTTATCTTCATGGCTTGACTTAACTATAAACAGGGACGGAAAAACGCACCAAATAAAATTTGAGAAAGGTGTTCCAAACGGACCGTTACAAATTACAGGCAAAACGAACCAAACTGGAACTACCGTTAGCTTTCTGCCAAATAAAGAAGTTTTTGGGGACGATGTAATACATCAAGAAATTCTAGTTAAAAGATTGAGAGAATTATCATTTTTGAATAATGGTGTAGCGATAAGCTTCGAAGATAAACTTACTGGCAAGGCGGAAAATTTCGCGCTATCTGGCGGAATAAAAGGTTTTGTGGGGTATATCAATAGAGGAAAAACAGTTTTGCATTCAGAAGTACTCTACACCCATGCTGATTTAAAGGGGATGAGTGTGGAAGTTGCGATGCAATGGAGTAACTCTTACACAGAAAATGTACTTTGTTACACCAATACGATTCCTCAAAAAGATGGCGGGACACACTTAACGGCTCTAAGAAATTCGCTCACAAGAACACTGAACCAATACATAGATAAAAATGATAGCGCAAAGAAAAATAAGGTAGAAACAGTGGGTGAAGATATAAGAGAAGGGCTAACGTCGGTAATATGCGTAAAACTGCCTGACCCAAAATTTTCCTCCCAAACGAAAGATAAGTTGGTTTCCTCTGAAATCCGTCCATTGGTGGAGGATACAATATCCGAGTCTTTAGAAGCTTGGTTATTGGAAAACCCCCATGATGCGAAAGTTATCGTTAATAAAATAGTCGATGCAGCTAGAGCTCGAGAAGCTGCTAGAAAAGCTCGGGAGATGACAAGAAGAAAGGGGGTCTTAGATGGCCTTGGACTACCGGGGAAGCTGGCGGATTGTCAGGAAAAAGACCCGGCAAAAAGTGAACTTTACATCGTCGAGGGAGATTCTGCAGGCGGTTCGGCTAAACAAGGCCGGGATAGGCGCTTTCAAGCAATACTACCTTTAAAGGGGAAAATTTTAAACGTCGAGAAAGCTCGATTTGAAAAGGTTTTATCCTCACAAGAAATAACGTCACTAATTATGGCACTGGGTGCTGGCATCGGGGAAGATTTTGACTTACAAAAAATAAGGTATCACCGTATCATTATAATGACTGATGCAGACGTTGATGGTTCTCATATTAGGGCGTTGTTACTTACTTTTTTCTACCGGCAAATGCCCCAACTTATAAGTGGTGGTCATGTTTTTATTGCTCAGCCACCACTTTATAAAGTTAAATCGGGAAAGAATGAAAAATATCTAAAAGATGATCAAAAGTTACGTAACTTTTTATTGCAAATTGGTCTGAAAGGGGCTTACATA
>MDTA01171183.1_pt1 | contig 10215 bp, 9 predicted proteins | sample 811151 | NCBI WGS metagenome assembly MDTA01 (sample SAMN05326648, study PRJNA326480) | marine metagenome | isolation source: seawater | place: Indian Ocean: South | collected 2010 | reverse complement strand
TCTCTTTCAATAAAACCAAAACCTTTGGTTGGATTGAACCATTTTACTTTTCCTTGTAGACTCATATTTTTCTTCTTATTAAATGTTACTTTTATTACTTATAATTAAGTAATTTTAGCTTTGTTTAGATTAATTAGAGATTTGTCAACAAAATTAAACAAACTTTTTAAATTAAATTTATTCTAGTTGCTTATTTGCAGGCTCATATACACCGAATTAACATCATCTTTGTAATGTGAAAAGGGTTTACATGTTTTAAAACCACAACTTAAAAACAATTTTCTAGCTGGTAAAAAGAATTCACCAGCACCTGTTTCTAGGCTTAATTTTTTAATTTTCAATAATTTTGCTTTATTAATGAGTTGATTTATTACTTCTTTTCCATATCTTTTATTTCTAAATTTATCATTTACTCTGATTGATTTGAATTCACCATGTTCTTTATCTAAAAACTTAATAGCTCCTATACCTATTAATTGATCATTTTCCCACATACTCCAAAGTTTAATTGAAGCAACTCTTAATCCAGATATATTTAAAACGTGCGTGCTGTCTTTTGGGGAAACAGATCTTAACTGAATAAAATGTTTTACTAATAATTCATGTACTTCTGGATTGTCAAAGTTTCCTTCAATTGATATCATTTTTCTAAAATATTTTTTAAGTTACTTATTTGTCCAATCTTAAATATTATTGCATCATCTTTTTTAAAACCATATTTTTCTGCATTTGCCTTAAATCTAATTGGTGGTTCCATGATTGGTTCTAAAGATAAAACAAAAGTTCCCCAATGCATTCCAATAACTTTTTTACTTCTAAGATTTTGCGCTACTTCAAGTGCTTCTTCAGGATTAGTATGATAAATTGATTTATCTTTATAAGGCATAATTGGATAAAAATTATACGCACCTATGTTAATAAACGTAAGATCAATTGGACCAAATTTTTTTCCTAAATCTTTATAAATATTTCCAATGCCAGTGTCGCAGCTAAAAAAAATTTTTTTATCCTTATATTCAATTAAAAAATTTCCCCACAATGTTTTATTTGTATCTGTAAGACTTCTTTTAGACCAATGTACAGCAGGTAAAAATGTGATTTTAAGATTTTCATTTATTTTTATCTTGTCATACCAATCCATCTCATTCACATCTTTATATCCATTATTCGTAAAATATTTTCCTAGTTTTAAAGGAACAAGAACCTTAGCCTTTTTGTAAGGAAATTTTCTTATTGTCATCATATCTTGATGATCATAGTGATTATGTGTAAGTAAAAAAACATCTGTTTTAGGAATTTCTTTAAGTTTTAATCCAGGTTCAACATATCTTTTTGGTCCAAAAAAAAGTGGACCAGCATTTTTTGAAAAAACAGGATCTGTAATTATTGTTGTATTTCCTAATTTTATCAAAAAGGTTGCATGACCAATCCATCCAACATAATCATCATTTTGATATTCTTTTAAATTAGATAAAACTTTTTCTTTTTTAATTATATGATCATTAGGGATGGTCATATCAATTTTTTTTTTCTCTTGATTGAAAATTTTATATGACCATTTAACATTAGGGTCTCTTTTTGGGGATCCTTCAGGATTTCTAAAAGTGCCATCAGGCAAATGGTGATAAGGTTTTTTTTCTATAGACATTAATGAAGAGTTATATGCAAAAAATATAATAAAAAAATATATTAATTTTCTCATTTTCTAAGATTTAAGTTTAAATTAGAGTTGTTAAATGACCCATTTTTCTTTTTTGCTTTATTTCTTTTTTAAAATAGTCAAAAAAAAATTCATTTGATGCATAATTTTTTTTTCTATAAGCACTTATTTGATCTCCTATTAGATTTATCATTTTTGCGTTTGAAATTTTCTTTATTGGTATTTGCTCTAATTTACAAACGGCCCTTATGTGATTTTCAAATTGACTTATATTAAAAGCATTAATTGTTAGATGACCTGAGTTATGAACCCTGGGTGCAATTTCATTTACATAAAGATTGTCATTTTTATCAATAAAAAATTCAACACACATAGTTCCAATAAATTTCAGCTCCTCAGCTAGACGGATTGACCATAGTTTAGATTGCTCAAGAATTTTATTACTTATATCAGCTGGAATTCTTGAATGTTTTAAAATTTGGTCTTCATGTAAATTTTCAATAGGTTCATAAATTTCATATTTTTTTTCATCAAACCTAGTAATTATAATTGATATTTCTTTTTTTAATTCAACCAATTTTTCTAAAATATATCCTTTAGAAAAGTTAATATCTAAATCTTTGACTGATTCAATATTATTTAAAAAAAATTGACCCTTTCCATCGTAACCTAAAGTTGTAGTTTTTAATAAACCTGGAAGTAAATCCTTTGCATTTTCTATTTGGGATCTTTTATCAACATAAATATAACGAGTAGTTCGAATTTTTAGATTGTTTATAAAGTCTTTTTCAGCTAATCGATGTTGTATTATTTTATTTATTGATGGTTTAGGTAATACACTTTTTTTTTTATCAATTTCATCAAGAGTTTTAAAAGGAATATTTTCAAATTCATAAGTAATAATGTTAACTTGATTAATGAATTCGTTTATTTTATTAGGATCATCATATTTTCCATATATGAAGCCGTCAGAAAAATTTTGTGCTGGCGCATTTTGATCATCAGAAAAAATTATTGTTTTAATTTTTAATTTTTTAGCCGCTGAACATAACAAGCTTCCAAGTTGACCCCCTCCAATAATACCTAAAGTTGGTTTTGACATAACTATTTTACTTTGGTTTTTTTTTGACAGAACGAGTTTGACTTCTCCGCCATTTAATTAAATTATATTTTACTCTTTTATTATTAATGGCAATTATTGAAGAAGCTAAAATAGCAGAATTAATTGCTCCATCCCCACCAATTGCTAATGTACCAACAGGGATACCTTTTGGCATTTGTGCTATTGATAGAAGACTGTCTAAACCTTTTAGTTTTTTACTTTCAATTGGGACACCTAAAACGGGGATAGGTGTTAAAGCTGACAGCATACCTGGTAAATGAGCTGAACCCCCGGCTCCAGCTATTATCACAGCAATATTATTCTTTTCCACATTTTTTGCATAATCATACATTCTCTTTGGAGTTCTATGAGCTGATATAATTTTTGTTTCAAACTTAACGCCTAAAATTCGGAGCATTTTTTGACACAATTTCATAGTTTTGAAGTCAGACTGGCTGCCCATAACTATTGATACTTTATTTGATTTATTTTTATGCATTAGGTGTTTATTTTTATCACCTAAATAGTTATTTCAAATTAAAGCTTATTTTTCAATAAAATTAATAGAAATTAGCAAGCTTATTGGTATTCTTTAAGATTAATAAAAAATAAATGAATTTTAAGATCGATAACTTACAATATTGCAATTGGACAAGAAAAATCTTTGAAATTAATAGAGAGGCAGGTTTAGACGCCATCCACGTTACAATTGTTTATCATGAAGATTTTGACGAACTCCAAAAAATTATAAATTCATGGAATATTCACTTCAAAGACAATAAAGATTTAATTTTTCTTGGAAAAAATTTTAAAGATATCGAAAGAGCAAAGAAAGAGAATAAAACGGCAATTTTTTTTGGTTTTCAGAATTGTTCACCAATAGAGGATAATATTGATTTAGTTGAAAAGGTTTATAATCAAGGTTGTAGATTTATGCAACTCACATACAATAATCAATCTCTATTGGCCTCCGGATGTTATGAAAAAAAAGACTCAGGAGTAACAAATTTTGGAAGAGAAGTTATTAAGGAAATGAATAGATTAGGTTTAGTTGTTGACATGTCACACTCTGCTGAGCAAAGTACTTTTGATGCAATTGAAATAAGCGAAAAACCAATTGCAATAACACATGCTAACCCAAACTTCTGGTATTCTGCAAAAAGAAATAAATCAAACGAGCTTTTAAAAGTTTTAGGTGAAAGTGGAGGTATGTTAGGAGTGTCATTATACCCCCATCATTTAAAGAATGGATCTGAGTGTACTCTGGAAAGCTTCTGTGAAATGATAGCAAGAACAACAGAAATAATGGGTATTGATAAAGTTGGTATAGGAAGTGATTTATGTCTAGATCAGCCAGATAAAATAGTTGAATGGATGAGGAATGGAACTTGGTCAAAATCAAAAAACTATGGGGAAGGAACAAAAAATAATCCTGGGTTTCCAAAACAACCAAAATGGTTTTTGGATGCGAGAGGATTTAAAAATTTAGAGACCGGTTTGAAAAAAGTTGGTTTTTCAGAAGCTGAAATCAATGGTATTTTAGGAAACAATTGGTACAATTTTTATAAAAGAATATAATAATGAATATTAGTTTAAGAAACCCAAACCAAATAATGAAATTATCTAAGCTTGGATCATTTCATCAATCCAAATTGTCGTTTCTCAGAAGTTTTTTGAAAGAGTTTAAAAATTGGGATTATAAAAGAAATCTTTTTAAACTTGATAAATCTGGTTTTGGAACTGCAATATACTCTTTTAAAAAGGAAAAAAGAGTTTATTCGTTAATTTGTTTTGCTAATAAAATAAATGAAAATGAAAGATCGGACAGAGTTATCGCAACTAAATGGGACGCAGCTTTTACGTTATTTGATGGCACTCCCTCTAATAAAGATATTAAAAGACTCAAAAATCAAGTCCCAAAACAAGAAGTTGGTAGACTTTCTTATAAAGAATTAACATTATCGAGAGCAAATAAATCTATTCGTATATTTGAGTATGTTGTAAATTGCCTTAGCAATGGAAGACAACCTGATATAAATTTATTATCTAAAGTTGGATATCTTTATAGAACAACCGCAGTGTATGGATCAGGAAAATTTGGATTAGCTGATAGATTTAGAATTAAAAATAGAAAAGAAATTTGTGGCCCATTTAGACTGGAAATGATGTTGGTTTACCTGGTAAGGCAATTTACATTTGATCAAGTAAATCATGTTGCAAAAAAAAGAAATCCAAAAAAATCAGTCATACTAGATCCAAAAATTTGTAGAAGATTAGGTATTGGAAATTCTACGGGCCTTGGAATGGCACCTTTTATAGTAAATCATCCAACTCTTTTAAATAATTGGATTTATGCAAGAGAAAAAGCATTAAAAAGTATAAGAGAAATTAAAAAAGTTAAAAAAAAAGATGCAGATTATTTTTGTGATTGTTTGAAAAAATCTCTCAAAAATGTAAAAACATGGAATACAGAAAGTAATTTTCAGTTAAAAAAGATAAAAACTTTACGAAGAGATTTAAATAAATTTATTTCTTATTTAGAAAATAGCTTTAAATTCACAGTAAACTTTCCCTTTAATTGTATTTATCTGTGGCTTGAAAAAAATACAAATGATGAATGTCTTGAATATATTGTATCAATGATGATGGAACCTTTTGATCATATTGTAGATCCTTTAATTAGAAAAATGAGTTCTGACGAAGATCAATATTTTAATATTCCAACACAAAGAACAACAAATGATCTAAAAAAGATATTAGAAAAAAGATATTCTAGAATATTGAATATTGATTTTTCAAAAAAAGAGAATAATCAAAACTTTTGGTTTATTTCAAAAAATAAAGAAGAGCCTAGACTAGCAGATAGATTTGAAAACAGTGGATCGGAGTTAGAACAACCTTTAGCTATTGCTAGAGATATAAAAAAACTTTATGAAAAATTAAATTTATTAAAATTTAGCATACCTGTCGCAAAATTTTTGTTAATTTTTAGTGAATTAAGACATGTGATAAGAAGAGCATTTATAGTTGAAAAATTTCCTTATGCCGAAATTCAAGACAATACTATCAGCAAAGATACTGTACCAATTGATATGTTAAGATTAAAATTATCTTTTTTTGGAGCATTAAAATTTGATCCTAAATCAGATAAATGGTTACGTATTTGCATGTTTCAAGGTGCACCTTTACCTGAGCAATTAAAGACCTTCGATGATAATTGGGTTTACAATTAATTAAATTGATTAGATGAAATCATTAAGTGAGATAGATACAGTTTCAAAAAGAGCTAGTCGAGCCGTTGGTTTTTCTTGGGGAATATGTGAGGAAATTGGTAAAAATATAAGACTATTAGAATTATTTGGTCTTAAAGGTATTAAAAACTTAATTAGTTATTATAAAGAAAAAAAAAAGAGTAAATTTAATAATCTCCATGATATTAAAAAAAAAAATAAATCATTAAAGTATGATTTTTGCCCAATCATCGCCGGTGTGAGTTTTTTAGATCAAGCAGATAGTCTTAAGAGCATAGGAGAAATTAAAATTGAAAAATTAGCATATCCGATACTTTTTTTGCCATTCATTTCAAGAGCTTCAGAAATTATTGGTAAAAAAATTATATTGAAATTTGATAAGCAAGAATTTTATTTAAATTTAAATCAAAATATTTTTTCAAATATTCTTGAGGATAAAATGATAAAAAAAACTAAATTAGTTTCTATTAAATTTATTAAAAACGCAGATAGCTTTTCTAACAAAGAATGGAAACATCTTTATAAATTATCAGAAAACATATTTGTAGAAGAAAATGAAAATTTAAAAAATAAATCTGCTGGGGCTGGCTTAACAGATAATGATTAGAGGAATAAATAGATTTTTAATTAGTATATTTTTAATTATAGTTTTAGGTGTTATTTATTTAAGTATTTTTGGAATTAATACGAATAAATTTAATAACAAGATAATAAATCAAGTGGTTAAAATTGATCCAAGATTTGACTTGGATTTGAAAAAGGTAAAAATACTTTTACAACCGTTTGAGTTAAGTATTAATCTTAAAACTCTTGGATCAACATTAATTTTAGAAAATAAAAGAATAGATCTAGAGAGCATAACAAGCAATATTTCAATATTAAAATTTTTGAAAAATGAAGCTAGAATAAAAAATTTATCAATTTCTACAAAATTAGTAGATATAAAAAATTTGATACCATTCCTAAGATTAATTAATGATTCAACGAATTTATATATTTTAGAAAAATTTACAAAAGACGGTTATTTAATTTCAGATATAAATATAAATTTTGATGAAAACGGAAATTTTAAAGATGATTATGAGATTAAAGGAATTGTGAAAGATGGAAAATTTAGTTTTTTTAAAAATTATAATTTACATCGATTAAATTTTAAATTTAATATTTTTCACAACAATTATCAATTTAAAGAGATTGATTTTTCTTTTCAAAACATAAAATTCAGAGCTAATTCAATAGTTGCAAGAAAAAAGGATAATGATTTTTTAGTAAACGGTGAATTTGAAAATTTTGATATAGGTTTATCAAAAATTAAAAAATCAAACTTATTCTCTGATTTTTTTAAAAACAGAAATATTAGTTCCTTAAATTTAGATTCAAAAAATAAGTTTTATTTAAAGTTAAACTCAAAATTAAGAATTAAAGATTTTAATTTAACTTCAGAAATTGATTTAAGAGAGTTTGAATTTGATAATAAATTTATTTTTCAAGATTTTTTTCCTGATATTAAGAATAAATTTTCTCTAAAAAATCACAAAATTAAACTGTCGTTTGATAAAGATTATTTAAACATTAAAGGTAAAGGTAATTTACTAATGCAAAAAGAGATTGATACAGTTACTTACGATATCAAAAAAGATAAAAAAAATTATCATTTTAAAATCTTTTTGGATTTATTAAACAATCCCTTTTTAATTAATTTGATAAAATATGAAAAAATTAAAGGATCAAATGCAAAAATTTATTTAGAAGGCATTTATAATGATAAAGAAAAAATTCAATTTAAATCAATTTCTTTAAAAGAAAATGAAAATGAAATTTTAATTAAAAACCTTTTATTAAATAAAAAGAATAAACTTTCTAAGTTAGATTATTTTAAAATTAATCTTAAAAATAAAGATAATTTAGATAATTATATCGAATTAAAAAGAAAAAAAAAAAATTATAATATTACAGGAAGGTCATTAGATATAACGGAAATTGTTAAAAATTTGTTAAGTACAAAAAATAAAAATAATTTATCCAATTTATTTGATAAAAAAAGCTCACAAATAAATTTGAATATTTCAAAGGTATTTTTAGATAAGGAATTTTATACTAAAAATTTAAAAGGTAAGATTAATATAAAAGATAGTGAAATTTTCAAAATGAGTTTAAATTCTTTTTTTGATGAAAACAAAAAGATTACTATGACAATTCAGACATCTTTGGATGGAAAAATAACTACATTTTACTCAGATTATGCAAAACCAATCGTAAAGAAGTATGATTTTATAAAAGGTTTTGAAGAAGGTTCGTTAGACTTTTACTCAATTAAAAAAGATGGCACCTCATCATCCCAACTAAAAATATATGACTTTAAATTAAAAAAAATATCTGTTTTAACTAAAATTTTGACATTAGCGTCTTTGCAAGGAATAGCTGATATACTCTCAGGGGAAGGAATAAGATTCAATGAATTTGAAATGAAGTTTAAGAATAAAAAAAATTTGATGACTATTAATGAGATATATGCAATAGGGCCTGCTATTTCAGTTTTAATGGAGGGATATATTCAAAAAAATGAATTAATAAGTTTGAGAGGAACATTAGTTCCCGCTACCACAATAAATAAAGTTATCGGTTCGATACCAATTTTAGGAGATATACTTGTTGGTAAAAAAATTGGTGAGGGTGTCTTTGGCGTAAGTTTTAAAATAAAAGGGCCTCCAAAAAAATTAGAAACTTCTGTAAATCCTATAAAAACACTTACACCAAGGTTTATCACAAGAACTTTAGAAAATATTAAAAAAAATTAATATATTTCAATTTTGATATGTCTTTTTTTTCCAAGTGATAGTTTTATATAATTATTTATAAATAAAGTCTTATCAATTATAAATTTTTCATCATTAATTTTGTTGTTGTTTATTTTTACTGCGTTTCCTTTTACAAGTCTTCTAGCTTCACTCTTTGATTTTTCTAATTCTGAAATAATAATTAAATCTAAAATATTTATATTATTTTCTAGATCTTTTTCTCTAATTTTTTTTACAGGTAAACTTTCACCAGTCGAATTTTCAACAAAAGTTTTTTTGGCAGTTTTTTCACATTTTTGAGCTTCATTTTTACCATGCAACATAGCTGTTGCTTCATTTGCAAGTAAAATTTTTAAGTCGTTTATATTATCATTTTTAATTTCATTAATTTTTTTAATGCTTAAATCTGTAAAAATTTTAATAAATTTTACAACATCTCTATCATCTATGTTTCGCCAAAATTGCCAGTAATCATAAGATGATAATAATTTTTTATCTAGCCAAATTGCTCCGCTCTCTGTTTTACCCATTTTTGCTCCAGACGCTAAAGTTATTAGAGGTGTCGTTAGTCCAAAAGCCTCTTTATTTGAATATCTTTTAATTAACTCAACTCCATTAACAATATTACCCCATTGATCTGAGCCACCAATTTGTAAAAAACATTTTTTTTTTAGATTTAATTCTAAAAAATCATATGCTTGTAAAATCATATAATTAAATTCCATGTAACTTAATGATTGTTCTCTATCTAGTCTTAGTTTTACACTTTCGAAAGTTAGCATTTTATTTATTGTAAAATGTTTTCCTATATCTCTTAAAAATTCAATATATTTCAACTTAGTTAACCATTTTGAATTATCTACAAAAATAGGTTTTATTTTATTGTTAGAAGTATTTAAAATTTTTGTAAAAACTTTTTTGATACTCTGTATATTTTTTTTTATTTGCTTTTGGTCAAGTATTTTCCTTGTAGAGTCTTTTCCTGATGGATCTCCAATTAATGTAGTGCCACCACCTAATAAAACAATTGGACGGTGACCATGTTTTTGCATTAATTTTAAAATCATTATTTGCAGCAGGCTTCCGACATGAAGACTACTAGCTGTGCAATCAAATCCTATGTAACCTAAAATAGGTTTTTTATCACAAATAATTGCAAGTTTATTCAAGTCAGTGCATTGGCTTAAATATCCACGAGATTGCATCTCTATTAAAAATTTATTTTTCATAGCGCAATTTGTTTTAAGTACTATTATACAAAAATTGTTATAAATAAATAAAAATATGCATAAAAAATTTAATTGTTTAGGCCTAATGAGCGGAACATCTGGAGATGGTGTTGATGCTTCGATTATAAACTCTAACGGTACTGATCAATTTGAAGTACTAAAAGACAAATATTAT
>MDTA01173361.1_pt1 | contig 10216 bp, 11 predicted proteins | sample 811151 | NCBI WGS metagenome assembly MDTA01 (sample SAMN05326648, study PRJNA326480) | marine metagenome | isolation source: seawater | place: Indian Ocean: South | collected 2010 | reverse complement strand
AATGACTGGTCACAAAACAACACAAATGGTTAGAAGATACATAAGAGAAGCAAATATATTTAAAAATAATGCTCTAAATAAAATAAAGATCTAAAAAAATTTAGATAAAAACTTTTTAATTTTGTCAGTAAATGTTTCTTTAAAATTTTGATTATAAAAATAGTTTACACTTTCACCTTTGTTAATGAAAACAATATTTTGATGGAAATTTATAGATTTAATTAATCCATCAAATTTATTTTTTTTAAAAAATGGACGATTGTTTTTTTCATAATTGATAGAGTCTGTTAAAGATTTAACAAAATTCATTGAGGATTTTCTTTTTTTTAGATTTATTCTAGATCCTCCAAATCTGGGTATATAAGATGTTTGAAGATCTTCGATTACATACAAACCATTATCATTTAAATAGGTAAATAAGTAATTGAAAGAGGTAATAATATGTTTAGCTTGATGACTTCCATCATCAATGATGATATCAAATTTTTTATATTTATTTACTAAATCTTTTAAAAAACTAAGGTCTGATTGATCACCCTGGAGAATATCTGTATCATAAATTTCAAAATTTTTTTCATCAATATCTATTCCACAAATATTAGCTTTAGAAAAAAATTCTCGCCAGATACGTAAACTGTCTCCGTTATCAACTCCAATTTCAAGAATATTAATTTTCGAGTCTCTTAATGGTGTAAAATATTTTTCATATAACTGTATAAAACCAGAAATATTTTTACTAGATGGATATTTTTTTCCAATTTCAATCAAATTCATGATATTTCTATCCAGTTATCTGGCCAAAAATCTTTGTTATTTACAAAAAAATTTGTAAAAAAATTATTATTGGGTCGACAAATAATGCTATCTTTCCTTGAAGATAACCAAGCACCCCACCAATTAAAAGATGAAGGTATAGTGATGTGATGATTACATTGAGAAATTAAAAATAGATCTAAAGCGCGTTTATCAATATTTTTTTGATCGTTATTATAATAAATTTTAGTTATATCTGACTTAAATTTTGACATATCTATATTTTCTAAATCATTTGACCATAAATAGAAAGTTGGATGATCTATTTTTTTTTAATATAATCAATCGATTTATTAATATATTTAATCTGCTCATCCCTAAATTGATTAGACAAATTCACTAGATTTAAATTTTTAACATTTTTTCCCTCTATAAATCTATTTTGTCGTAAACAAATAGAAACACTATTTTTTTGAGTTAAATTATTATAATATCTATTTTTTTTAAAAGTTTTAGCATCAATAAATGAAAATTCTTTTATTATGATTTCTTTTAAATCTTTAAAGTATTTTTCTGTTTCAAAATAACCCTCTAAATATGTTTTTTGAGCCAATGTTATATTAAAAATTTTTTCATCAAAATTGGCTATTTTATTTGAATTTTTAGGCTCGATATAAAAAACTTTCCTTTTTAAAAATGGATTAATCTTTTTTAATATTTTTCTTTTTAAATAGCCAACTGCGCCTATAAATTTATCATTTTTATCTGCAGTTTTGGCCGAAAGATTAAAATTATTCAATGCATATTTACTTATATTTTTTCTCGTTAAAAAAGCAGTTTCATCATCAATGTAAAGTGACCTATTTAATTTTTTTGCAATTGCAAAAGTTGATGCATACATAAACATTTGATTTCCGATTTCATTGGATATTCTTACAATTAATTTATTCATTTTTGAGAGCAAATTTCATTTTATTAATTGTTTTAAAAATATCTTTTTTTGGAATAATAAATTTATAATTATGATTATTAGGAACATGTTCATGAAATGAATTTTTATATCGATGATAATCATCTTTATTTTTTATTGTGCAATAAAAAAAATCAAGAATAGGAGTTTTAAGTATATCGCCTAATAAGGTTATAGTCCCATGACATGCTATAGTTATTTTTGATAAACATATACAACCAGCTAAGTCTATACCGTCTATATTTTCCAAATATAAAACTTTATTATTAGTCATATTATATTTTTTTGATTTAAAATCATACCAATCATATTTTTTTTTAAAATAATCATTATCATTAATTCTATCTATATCATTTATTAAAACGACATTTGAATAATTTAATAATAATTGATCTATAATTTTTTCTAAACCTTCCCTACCCCAATTTAATTTATCAAACATCAAATATTTATAATGAATTAAACAATAATTTTGTGGAAGAATTTTTTTAAGTTCATCTTTTATATTAAATTTAAAATCATTTTGTTCATCATTAAATGATGTATTTTCTGAAATTAAATCAATTTGTAATTGTTTTCGTGTAGGTCTTATTGATTTAGTATTTCTATCATTAATTACTTTTTTATATAGAAATCTTCTTAAAAACTCATTTGGTCTTTTATAATTATTTTTAGCGTCAATACACAAAGCATAAAATTTTATTTTCTTATGACATAAAAGAACAGGAAGATAAAAAAAAAAGATTTTAGGTCTGATTATATATATTTTAGATATCTTTTTTCTTAATAAATAAAATAAGATGAACAATCTATTTTTTAATGTAAGCTTATATTCAACAATGATAATATTGACATTGTTATAATCGAATAGAAATTTAATCTTATGATTAATTTTTGATAAGAAAATTGTAATTTTTTTATCTTTATTATTTCTTATTAAGAGTCTAATTGCTGGAATACTTGTGATTAAATCACCAATTCTATCATTCTTAAAAATTATAATTTCATCATTATAATGCACTTTACGCTACCTTTTATAATTTATTTACTGTCTTAATTATTAATGATATTTGTTTATTTGTTAAATTTGGATCTATTGGAAGACTTATTCCCTCTTTAGCTAGTGTCTCTGAATTTTTGAATTCTTGACCTTTAAAATATTTTTTGAAAATTTTTAATTTGTGTATTGGAAATGGATAATGAAAACCAAATTGTATTTTGTTTTTATTTAAGAGTTTAATAAGTTTTTTTCTTGATTTAGTTAAAATTACATATTGATGATAGATAGAATTTTTAGAATATTGAATTTTTCTAACTTTTTTATTTAATATATATTGATCATATTTTTTTGCAATTTTCCTTCTTTTTTGATTTAAATTTTTAAGGTTCTTTAATTTATAATTTAAAATAATAGCTTGAATAGTATCTAATCTACTATTAAATCCTATTGTATCGTGAATAAATTTTTTTTCAGATCCTAAGTTTCTAATTTTTCTAATTTTCTTATTTAATAAATTCGAATTAGTAGTGATAATACCTGCATCACCATATGCTCCTAAATTTTTTCCAGGATACAAACTAAATGTAGATATATCAGAAATTGACCCAATTTTATTCCCCTTGTCATCAGATGCTCCATGAGCCTGCGCACAATCATCAATTATAAAAATTTTTTTATTCTTAATCATTTTTCTAATTTTGCCAACATCAGCCACAGATCCATATAAATGAACTGGCATAATTACTTTTGTTTTATTTGTGATTTTATTTCTTAATTTATTTATATCGATAGTTGATGATAAATATTCTGTATCTACAAGTACTGGTTTTAAATTAGCATTGATTACAGAAAAAGCAGTAGAACAATAAGTCATAGCAGGAATGATTACTTCTGAGTTTTTTTTTAAGTCTAAAGATTTTAAAGCTATAGTAAGAGCATCTGTACCATTTGCACATCCAATTGCATATTTTGTATCACAAAATTTCGCAAAATTTTTTTCAAATTTTTTAACATCACTGCCTAAAATAAAATCACCTTTTTTAAATGTTTTATTTAAATCTTTTAAAATTTTTTTATGAAATTTTTTATCTTGTTTATATATATCTAGAAATTTAATCATTTATTTAAGATATTTTTTCCATAATGGCGAAGAGTTTCCATTTATAGATTCATTAACAATATATTTAGCAACTTCAATTTCATTAAAAAGTTTAAAGTATTTTTTCTGCCCGTTTTTTGCAATTTTTTTCGCTAGACTTGGATTATCTTTATAGAATGAAATTTTTTCAGATAGGTCATATTTATTATGATAAAAAATAATTTCATTATTGTTAAAAAAATGATTAAATTTTTTTTTATAATCTATGAATGTAAGTAATCCATTCCCAATTAAAGAACCTATTCTATTACTTGATGAATATTTTTTTGGTTTACCTCTATTTAAATTTACAGCCATTGATGATCTTGAAATTGCTGAATAAAAGCTTTCAGACCAAACTGGATTTCTGTCATTGTAACCATAAATATCAAATTTTATATCTTTGTTTAATAAAATTAATTTTTTAATAAAATCCTCTCGTTCATCTTTTTTTCCACTTTTAATTATTCCACGATTAACACCGTGGCTTAAAGCAAAAAAAACATCATAAGTGTAATTATTTAAATTGTAGATGTTTAATTTTTCTATATTTTTATCTACAGGTGTGGGAAGAAAATGATAATTAACTTTATTATTTTTTTTGCTTACGTCATCTGGATGTGTAGAAATAAAAAAATTATCTATATATTGAAAGTTTGTTTTTAAATTTGAGTAATTTTTTTGAAAATCAGGACCCTTTAATGTCAAGTTATCTTCATACCATTGAGAAATAGTTATATTATTACAGGTACTTTTTATTTTACTGAATGTTTCAGCATCTATTGTATTTACATGACCTAGTAATATTAGATCCGGTCTATAATATAAAGTTTTTTCTAAAAATATTTTGTTTAATAAATTTCTGCCTTTAATTTTAGAGGAATAACTTAAAATATCTCTATCACTTATACCTTCAACATCGTGTCCCAGTCTAATTAAACCATTTTCAATTTTTTTTCCCGTTGAAATAAAATAAATTCTTCCACCAATTTTTTCTGCACGATTATAAACATGTAGAATTTTTAATTTTTTATTTTTGTTAACATTGATATTTTTGTTTTTTACAACAGCTAATTTTCTGTCTTTATCCATTATTCTAGTATTTTTAGATAGTAAATGAATAGGATTGTTGAAATTGTTTAATTGATTTTTTTTTAATATATTTTTATTTATAATTAATCTGTTTATTTCGTTAAAAATTTCTCTAGATGTAACTTTTTTTAAAAAAATCGGTCTACTAATAGTTTCGGGTAATCCACCTCTTTTAGAAATTATAACAGCATTTCCTCTTGAACCAGCTTCTAGTGATGATCTACCAAATGGTTCTTCCCATAAGGATGGCGCAACAGTGATTGATGATTTATTATAAAGTTTTAAAACTTCATCTTGTGAGATCCAACCAGTAAAATATAATCTTTTATGTTTAAACGAGTATTTTTCTCTAGGTTCATCTCCTATTGCTATTGCCTTCCAACTCTTGTGTTTATTCAAAATTTTAGAGACAGCAGTTGCAAATTTGTCAAAACCTTTTGCATTATTTAATTTTCCAGAAAAAATAATTAAATTTTCTTTTTTTGGAAATTTATTCATTTTATCAATACTTGGGTAGACAGTCTTAAAATTAGTATAAAAATTTTTATCTAAACCTTTAAAAAACTTTTCTTCTACCCATGAACTTACAAAATATATTTTATAACAAATTTTTAATAATTCTTTTCGCTCTTCTATTGATATAGAACCTTTTAAATTTAAAGGATCATTATGTATAACCAAAATAAAATTTGTTTGAGAAAATTTTTTGGCTATTTTAATAAGATAAGAGGGTCTATTGTGTATTTCAACAATTTCTGGTTTTCCTTTTTTACAATAATTAATTAATTTATTTATATAAAAGTTAGATTTACTTAGTATTTTGATTTTTGGTATCTTAATATTTGTATAATTTTTTTTAATAAAAATATTTTCTGTATTTTCTGTTGAACCAAATATTTGTATTTTGTTCTTAAAAGAAGACTCTCTAAAAAAATCCTTCACCCAAATTGAGGCTGATCCAGCATAATTTTTTATGAACTGATCTTTATGTGGTAGTATAATATAAATTTTTTTATTCATTTAAACTTACAATTTTCTTTTATCAAATATAATGTAATATAAAACCATTAATGAAAATAAATGTTTTAGGTTCGGGCTATATGGGCAAACAAATATGTTCATTATTTGTTGCATTCGGTCATACTGTAAATATTTGGCAAAATTCAGAAGAAAAATTAGATCATACTATTGATGCAGAAATAAATAAATTAAGTAGGTATTTTAATAGCAAGAATAAGGGTAAATTTTCTATAATTCATAATTTATCTGATTTAGAAGAAAATTTAACAATAGAAAGTGTTAAAGAAGATTTAGATATTAAAAAAGAAATTATTTCACAATTAAGATTTAAAAATAATATATTTAGTAATACATCTTCATTAAAACTTTCTCAAATTGGTAATAATATTAATGGCCTTCATTTTATGAACCCAATTACAATTCCTTTAATTGAATTATGTGTAAAAAATGATTATTCAGATAATTTACTTAACGAACTTTTAAAATCATTAGAAAAAAATTCTTATGAGATAATATATGTTAAAGATAATCCAGGTTTTTTAGCAAATAGAATTTTATTTAAAGAAATTTCATATTTTTTTTACCTTTATGAAGTTGAAAAAATATCCATAAACGAACTTAAAAAAATTTACAAAGTTCTTTTGAAAAATTCTGATCCAATTAAGATAATCAATATAGTTGGTATTGACACTTCACTAGCCATCTTAGAAAATTTATATAAAGAAGATAAAAATATATATATTCCAAATGTATTAAAGGTTTCTATTAAAAATGGTATTTTAGGTTTTAAAAATAAAAAGCTATTAAGACTTTAAATATTTTTTTCTTAATTGTTGAAATATTTCTTTAATATCATTCGGATAATCTTTTTTAAATCTATCTATCCATGGATATGCATTATCATTACTATTGGGAATCTTTATATTTGATATATTTCCTTTAATTCTAAAGGGATTTCCAGAACCAATCATTTCAGGATCAACATCTTTATTAACTAAACTATTGGCACCTATGAATGATGAAAAGCCTATTTTAATACCTGGTAGCAAGGTTGTTCTTGTACAAATAATTGAAAAAGGTTCTAAAATAACTCCTTGCCTTATGTCACTAGGTGGAATTGGATCATTTGTAAGAACAACATAAGGAAAAATATAAACATAGGACATTATCTTACTTTGTTGACCAACATGAACACAGCTATGTAATTTTGAATAATCATCTATAAAACAAAAACCTTCTAAATCACAATAACTTCCTATTTGAACATTTTTACCTAAAAAAGTTTCCTCTCTAATTAAAACATTATGCCCAATTATATTATTTTCACCTATCTCTGAACCAAGATAAATATTTGTATGTGAGTTAATTATTGAATTTTTTTTAATGATTAATCTTTTTTTAATTTTATTATTTGGATTCAACCCAATTACACAGAAATCTCCTATTGTAACATTATCTTCAATTGATACATTTTCATTTATTTTGGCAGTGTCAGAAATTTTACAATTTTTACCTATCATTGGTCAATTTTATTATAAAAAATTAGTATATATACTATTAATTTTAACATTATAGGTATTAGGATATCTTTCATAGGTAAATCTTCTTGTACCCAAAACCTCCTCAAATGTTATCTTTTTTTTTAACCATTGATTAAATTCATTATCTTGAACCGTAAAATAATGACAGTTAAAAGGTAATTTATCTCTGTTGAATATTGAAACCTTATTATTTTCAATATTAATACATATTTTATTATTTTTTTGTGACTCATTAGAGATAAGAATTTTGTGATTTATTCTGTCTTTATTCTTTGAAATCTTTTTTTTGATATATCTTAAATGATGTTTATTTATTTTAGTTTTTTTAGCAATTTTTTTATGGTTTATAAGTTTAATCTTTTTATACGTAAACTTTTCAAGTTTAATATTAAATTTTGAAGATGAAATTTTTTCAAAAAAACAACTAATCTTTCCATTTTTTTTTAAACAATATGAGCCAGAGAGCATTGGTTTATAATTATTTTTAAAAGATTTATGAAATTTTTTAGCGTAATTTACGAAATCAACAGGTGTAGCTACCCCTCTGTTCATAGCACATTTGGGATTATCCAGGTGAAACAAATTTGAACCAAATGGTATAATTACTTTCGGTTTTAAAATTTTTGCTTGATTAATTCCGTAATTCATAAATAAGTTTTCTAATCTTTTAGCTTCTTTTTTATTATCTTTATTGTTCAAACTTTTAAGCAAATAAGGATAAAAATGTATAAATGCAAAAGGAATACAAGCCACATCAATATCTCCAACTTTCTTTTTGAATGGAGCTAGTGTCTTTTTTGTAATAAAATTGTCATTTCCATGATAAACACTGAGTTTATCATTTGAAATTATTAATGAAGAGTCAATATCGTTATATTCATGTAAACAACCATGAACCCATATTTCTTTATCTATAAAAAATTTTTCGTTTACAGGTATTTTTTTAAATTTTATCTTTTTACTTCTAAGGTCTTTGTTAAAACTTGGTCTTCCATCTAAAATATATATTGGTATGTTATTTTTTTGTATTTTTTTTAAGAGCGCTGGATCATAATGATCTCCATGAATATGAGAAACGAAGACACCGTCAACATCAAATATTCTTTTATCATTAATTTGACTTGGAAAAAAAAGCCAAGAATTATTATAAAAGTTAGTATTGTCAATAACATCAAAGATATATTTTTTCTTATTCAATCTTACCAATATAGATGCATGACCAATATAGAACACACCATCATTAACTGAGTCTAAAAATTTAGTTAATTCTTTACTAAATTTTTCTTTAGAATCGTTAAAATTAATATACATATAATCTTATTTATAAGTTATTGTGTAAAAAATATTTATATTAAATAAAAAAACTTTATCAATCAGATAAATATGAAAAATTACAATATAGCAATTATTGGATTGGGTTATTGGGGGACTATTGTCACTAACACCGTTATTTCAATGGGCTTATTCAATAATATTTATATTCATGACAATGACATTTCAAAAGTTAAGATTATAAAAAAAAAATTTGGTAATAAAGTTAAAGAAAAAAAATTTGATGAAATTAAAAACGATAAAGATATTTCAAATATTTTTTTAGCAACTCCTCCTAAAATCAATTTTAAAATTTTAAAAACATTAATCAGATGTAAGAAAAATATCCTTATTGAAAAACCTGGTATGGTAAATTTAAAGTTTTTTAATTCTATAGAAAAAGAGTTAAAAAAAAATAAAGTTAAATTATGTTTTGGTTATATTTATATTTATAATGACTACATAAGATTTTTGAGGAAAATAATAAAGTCTAAAAAATTGGGCAAAATTAAGTACATAAATTTTCAAAGACAAAACTTTGGCCCTATACGTAATAAAATTTCTGCAATATATGATTTAGCAACACATGATATAAGTATTCTTTCTTATTTATTTGATAAGAAAATAAAAATAAAAAAATCTATTAGTCATGATATATTGGGAAAAAAAAATTATGATATTTCATTTTTGAATCTTGAAACAAATGGAACAAAAATAGATATCAATGTCAGTTGGTTAAATCCAGAAAAAATAAGAAAAATTATCATTATTGGTAGCAAAAAGATGCTTCTTTTTGATGAGATGAATAATAATGAGCCTCTTAAAATTTATAATAATTATGTAAGTTTTCCTAAAATAGATAAATTTTCTAAATCTTATTTTAATCAATCAAAATATATTTTCAAAGGTAAATCTAAATCTATAAAACTAAAACAAAATAAACCTTTAAATAATGAAATAGAAGAATTTATAAAAAGTAGAAAAAATTTAACTAATTTGAAATTTTCAAAAAATATAATTAAAATAATTAAAAATATTGATTAAAATTTTTTGGATAAATCGATAATTTGTTTTCTTAACAATCTGTCTTTTTTAATCTTATACTCATAGGACATTGCCTCGGATTTATTGTAAAACTTTTTTTGGTATAACAATTTCCACTTAAAACCTTTTGTTGCCTTTGCACCCTTACCATCGTTATGAAGTGAAATTCTTCTTTTAAGGTTATTTGTATATCCTACATAGGTTTTATTTTTCTTAGTTCCAACAGATTGTATTAAATATACATAATAAGACATTTTTGGCGGTCCCTAGGGGAATCGAACCCCTCTTTCGAGGATGAAAACCACGTGTCCTAACCGATAGACGAAGGGACCAAATTTGGATCTTTT
>MDTA01152861.1_pt1 | contig 10216 bp, 9 predicted proteins | sample 811151 | NCBI WGS metagenome assembly MDTA01 (sample SAMN05326648, study PRJNA326480) | marine metagenome | isolation source: seawater | place: Indian Ocean: South | collected 2010 | reverse complement strand
TTTTACTCTAAGTCCAGTTGCATATACTACTTCACCTTTACTATTTCTTTTTAGACTACCCATAATAACCTCGTAAATTAAAAGCTAATATTTTCATATAATAATTTATATTCAAATTTTACGTTATGCATTATTGTGTAATTTAGGAGGATTATTTGAAATATTTATGGATAATGCTCCCAATAAATAGACACATGCAACTAAGAAAAACGCAACTATATATGAAGATGATATGTCGTATAGAACCCCTGCCCCGATAGGCCCAATAACTGCCAGTATTGCTGTGACTGGTCTTCCGACACTTTGTATTGAAGCGATATATCTTCTTCCAAAATACCTTGACCATAGAAATTCACTTACTGGTATAGTCGCGCCAAATCCAAATCCATAAAAGAAAAACCCTATGAGAAGTAAAATTGGTTCTTGTGAACTATTAGATAAAATCATTAACAAAACTCCTGTTGCAGAGGTGGATAATGCAAGTCCTGCAAGCCTTCTTGCATCAAATCTTTGTAACCCCCATCCCCATAATACTTTGGAGCTGAGATTTCCTATTCCGCTAACGCTTAAAGCAATTGCTCCCAATGACCTTGTATATCCAATATCAGTTGCAAAAGGTATAGCATAAAGAGAAATAGTGGATAAGGCTGCAGCGTTTAGTCCGTACCCGATAGCTAAAAGCCAGAAACTAGAAGTTTTTATAGCTTGTGAACGCGTATATGTTTGTTGATTATCTAGGGCTATTTTTGAAAGATTGTTATCAGATCCTTGGTTTGAAGGTATCCCGTCAGGCAGTAATCCGATATCTTCTGGTTGACGTATCATCATTAAGGCAATAGGCGTGATAATAATTAATACAGCAATTGATAGTACCATATACCCGGTTCTGAATCCGTAGTTGTCTACAATGGGTGTTATTATTATAGGTGAGATAATCGCTGCTAAAGGTACACCTACAGAACCTATAGCTAGGGCAAATCCCCTTCTTACTACGAACCATTTTATTATTGCAGAATTTACTACCGCTGGTCCAAATAACATCCATCCAACTGAACTGGTAATGATTTGAAAAATAAAAAAATGAATAAAGGTTGATAATTGAGAAAGCCCAAATAGACCCAGGCTGCAAAATATCATACCGGTAAGCATGACTTTTCTTAAACCTAGACGATCAATTAAAGGCCCAATAGTGAGTACGATGAAAGCACCAGTAACATTAGCAACTGCAAGGGTTGCAGAAAATTGCCATACAGGGATATCAAGCTCTTTTGTAATAGAATCAAGGAAAATTCCAGCAACCATTTGTCCAACACTTATTGAAACAAACTGACAAACTACAGCTCCTCCGAGAATTTTCCATCCATAAAAGCTATTTGAAAAAGGTTTAAACATTCAAATGTTTATTAAATTAAACCTATTGGAGCATTTTGATCTTCAAGTACAACAGTAGCTGTAAGACAATCTTTATCACCAATTGCCATAGTTTTATGACCTTTACCAGTGATATTTTCCATTAATCTTGCTTCTCCCTCTCCGAAAACTCTTTTTGTACCATCAGGATATGTTATTTGTAGTTGTCCTGATAATATGATTACAAATTGTCTTTGAGGAGCAGGATGCCAATCCTGTTCTACATTTGCTGGACGATAGCCGAATTTTATATCTTTTGCATTAAAACCATCGGTCCATTCCTTATGATCATTGATCTCAATTGATTGCCAATTGGTATCTCCGTTACTATCAGTATACATTCGAGACGTTCCCATTGCTCCTCCGTTAATTTCTGTTTAAGTAAGATTAAAACCTTCGTATCCTTTAGATACGATTTCTTCACACTTTTCTCTATAGGCAGGCACACCGCCAATATAGGGCATAAATACCCGTGGTTTGCCAGCAATATTTGCTCCAACATACCAGGAATCACAAGTTGATCTCAGAGATTTTCCTGCAACTTCATTGACATGTGAAATCCATTCTTCTTCAGCTTCTATGGTCGGTTCTATTTGAGTTAAATTGTTATCATTGAGATATTGAATACATTGGCTTATCCAGTCTACATGTTGCTCAATTGAAGGTAACATATTGCTCAAAACTGATGGACTTCCTGGTCCTGTTATAGTAAAAAGATTAGGAAAACCTTTTGCTAATAATCCTAAATACATTCTTGGACCATCTTCCCACTTATTATTCAGAGTTTGGTTATTTGTACCGATGATATCAATATTTTTTAGTGCTCCAGTCATAGCATCAAATCCAGTAGCAAATACTATTGCATCTACTTCATATTCATATTCGCCTACTTTAATGCCTTTTTCAGTAATTGAATCGATTTTTGTTTCACTCACATCAATCAGATTCACATGAGACTGATTGAATGTTTGATAATAATTAGTATCAACACATAATCGTTTACAACCGATGATGTTTTTAGGTTTTAATAATTCGGCAACTTTTGGATCGTTTACGATTTCATCAATTTTAGATTTAACAAAGTCTGCAGCAGTCTTATTGGAATCTGGATTTAGAAGTAGATCTTGAAATGAACCCATAAAAGGAACTCCACCCTCTTCCCATCTCTTTTCATATTGTTGAATTCGATCTTCTTCACTGACATCTACCGCATTTACTTCATTTAATCTTAGAGCAGCTGTTCCTCCTCGATTGAGTTTAGCTCGATCTCTAAGTCCTTGGTAATCCATTTTAATTTCATTTATAAAATCTAGGTCAAGATCTTTGTTATGAGCAGGTATCGTATAATTCGCGGTTCGTTGAAAAACGAATAGTTGTTCTGCCTGTTCCGCAATGACAGGTATAGATTGGATAGCAGAAGAACCGGTTCCAATTATACCAACTCGTTTACCTGTAAAATCGACACCTTCGTGGGGCCATTGTCCTGTGTGGTACCAGGGGCCTTTGAAATCATCAATACCCTTGAATTTAGGTTTGTTGGGTGTTGAAAGGCAACCAGTTGCCATAATACAAAATTGAGAGTTAAAGACCTGATTATCGTCTGTTTTTATTGTCCAAATTTTTGTTTCTTCTATATATTTTGCCGATAGTACTTTTGTATTGAAGATGATATCTTTTCTGAGATCAAATCTGTCCGCAACATGATTTGCATATTTAAGTATTTCTGGCTGTGGAGCATATTTTTGACTCCATACCCATTCTTGTTGAAGTTCTTCTGAAAATTGATAGGAGTATTCCATACTCCATACATCACATCTGGCACCAGGATATCTGTTCCAGTACCATGTTCCTCCAACACCGTCGCCTGCTTCAATTACTTTTGCAGTGAATCCTAGGCTTCTTAATTGATATAACATATACATACCAGCAAAACCAGCGCCCACAATCAAGGCATCGTAGGTGTTTTGTGAAGCTTTATCTAATTTTGCTACAGTACTATTACTTGTAGTCATTTTAGCCTCCGCTATATTTTTTTGGATGTTCTAGATGCCATTTTGTTACGTTTTGGTACTCTTTGGCAATACTTATTAATAAGTTTTCAGAAAAGGGTTGCCCCATTATTTGGAAACCTGTTGGTAAGTTATCTTGTTTACCGAATCCATTTGGGACAGATATTGCTGGTAATCCAGTAAGATTTCCAATACTTCCCATTGGGTCGTATCCTGAACGTACCGATCCTCTGAATTCTCCTTCAGATGGAGGTGCAGTTGATGGTTTTGTTGGTGCGATAATTGCATCATATTGCTTATATATGTTTGAAACGATCCCTATAATCACTTTTCTCATTCTGAGAGCTTTAATATAATCTTTAGCGCTAATTAACGTTCGAGGAAAGATACTAAACCTATCTTCAGGTGCAGTTAATGATTGTGCCAGATCATCATCAATAAAGTCTTCCATAGCACTTGTCGATTCTGAGAATAATATAATTCTTGTAACTATTTCATACGGATATTCTGGGAGATCTATTTCTTCTATTTCAGTAAATTTAGATAATATTTCTACAGATGCATTGAAATTATCTTTAACATCTTCATCACAAGTTTCTAATATTCCTTTAATAATAGCTAATTTAGGTTTGTTAGTTATTTTAAATTCCGGATCGTAGGAAAATCTTTTTCTTGAAGAAGATGAATCTTTTGGGTCATATCCAGAAATAGAATTTAATACTATTCCACAATCATCTGCAGTGAGGCACATTGGTCCGATTTTATCCAGAGTCCAACTTAGAGCCATAGCGCCATTTCTGCTCACAAGACCGAGAGTTGGACGGAGACCGGTAATACCACAATACACTGCTGGAGTTAATATTGATCCCCATGTTTCTGTTCCTAATGCAAAAGGAACTAACCCCGCAGCAACAGCTGCACCAGAGCCACTAGATGATCCACCAGTCCATCTTGAAGTATCCCATGGATTCAATCCAGGTCCTGTTAGAGAAGCATTTGGTTGTTTATAGCCCAGACCTCCTGCAAGTTCTACCATTGCTAATTTAGCTAATGGTATAGCTTTATCCCTATTTAGACGTTTAATAATCGTTGCAGTACCTTCAAACTGCTGATTGGCCAAAGGTTTTGCACCCCAAGTTGTTGGCGGAGAATCTATATTTGATAGTCCTGTATCTTTGTAACTGACAGAGATCAAATCTTTAATTCCATAAGGTATTCCGTGAAGTATTGTTTTGATTTCATTTTGCTTATCTGCAGAATCCCATGACTTTTCAGCTAATTCAGGTAGCAGACTAACAACTGAATTTAGTTCTGGGCCTAGTAAAGATATACGATTGAAAAAGTATTTCCCAATTTCTGAGGGTTTTACTTCTTTTTTCTGAATTCGTTTAGATAGATCTCTAATTGATTTGTATAGAAAAGTGTTCGATTCCATAGTATTACTCTAAGGGTTTAGCATTAAATGGTTGTATATCATGATCAAGTTTATATTTCTTGAGAGTTTCTGAAATTTCATATAACTGCGAAATAATATCTTCTATGTCTTTTTTTGCATCGTTTTCAAAAGAATTAGAATACTTTGACTTCAGTAATTCGTAGCTATTATTTACGACTTTGTCATTACTCATAGCTATTTGCTCCTTTTTGTTATGATAATTACGTATATTAATATAAATTTAATCAAAATAAACATATATAATACATTCAATTTCTCTTAATTTATCTGAAATTAAAAAGGATGATTACAATGAAAGTTTTAGTAGTATCATTTGATGGATTACAGCCAAGTCAAATCAATAAAGATTTAATGCCAAATTTATATGGATATTTACATGACGGAGTTACTTTCTCAAACCACCATGCAGTGTATCCATCAGTAACTAGAATTAATTCGACCTCAATGTTTACTGGTAGGACTCCAGGATCGCATGGAATTGCTGCAAATATGGTTGTAATGCGAGATTACGATCCTAATTCAGTGTTCTCGGTACTTCAGCCTGTACTCGAACAAATAAGAGCAAAACTTGGGGATGTTCTTTATGTAAAAAATATAGGAGATATTTTATCAGAAGCAGGTGAAAAATTTATTGCTGTAGGAGCCGGTACTACTGGAAATTCATTTTTACAAAATCCTAATGCTCATAAGAATGGTGGTGCAGTTGTTAACCCAGAATTCACCCTACCATATGATTTAGAAAAAACGTTAATATCAAAATTTGGAGAATGGCCAGCAGAAGTTGTTCCAAATGAGAAAAGATTAAAACGATGTGTTGACATGATGACGGAATATTTTATACCTGAAATTGATCCTGTCGTAGGATTGATTTGGTTTTCAGATCCAGATAAATCACATCATGCTGATGGGGTTGGAAATGAAATTGGTACAGCTGCAATTCGTTTTGCTGACAAACATTTTGGAGAACTAGTCGAACGTGTACGAAATAATGATAAGTCAAAGGATGCAGATATTATAGTTATTTCTGATCACGGGTATTCGACAATTCAAGAAGTTATTGATGTACGCAAAGAATTAATAACAGCTGGTTTATTACAAAATGAAGAAGATGATTCAGTTCTTATAGCTCCTAATGGAGGTAGTGCATTATTCTATGTTAAAAATTCTGATAAAGAGATTACTCAGAAATTAATTAATACCTTAATGGAGTTTGAATGGTGTGGCCCATTGTTCTCTTCTTCTAAGGTTGGAGAGTTTGAAGGGGTATTATCAACGGATTTGATAGGAATTGAAGGGCCTCGTTGTCCGGATATAGCGATGTCATTTCATTGGAATTCAGAGAAAAACAAAGCTGGTTATCCTGGAATGATTTACAGTACTGGGGGAGATGTTGATCTTGGAACACATGGATCAATAAGTAAACATGAAATGAATAATGTCTTAGGTGCATTTGGCCCCAATTTTAAAAAAGGGATTACATGCTCAACACCGACAGGGAATATAGATCTAACGCCAACTATTTTACATATTTTAGGTATAAATACAGAAACTTCATTTGATGGCAGGCCAATTAAAGAAGCATTGATTAATGATATCAATCCTGATGAAGTAAAGGTTTCTACCACAGAACATGTTAGTGAAAATTCACAAACAGGATATAGTCAAAAACTCGTAATATCTTCTGTTGGTGATACGAAATATATTGATTATGCTGAAAGGACTAATTAGCAGATCTAGTTAATAGGATCTTTTAATCCTGATCCGGTAATTGGAATTAAGAAATGTTGATCTCTATCTACCATATTATTTTTGACTAGATACTCTAGAGCTGCAAAGGGTGAAGCAGAAGTTACTTCACAATATATTCCTTCTTTTGAACCCAAGATTTGTTGCCATCTTTCCATTTCACTATCTTCTATAGCGACAGATTGTCCTTGATTTACTGAGGTTATTTGTTCGATCTCATGTTTTCTGGGAGGGTTAAATACTGCTATACCACTAGCTACTGTAGCTTTAGAGGTATCAGGTATCCATGATGAATTATTTATCGAAGAAGTTATCGGTTGAATTGTTGTTGATTGTACATAATTTAGAAGTGGCTTTTTAAATGTATTTGGGTATGCCCACGCAAGCTCTTCAAACCCTTTCCAGATACCAATAAAAAACGACCCATTCCCTACTGGAAGTAGTAATTGGTCTGGTAATTCATTATTAAAATATTTATAGATTTCATGAGCGAAACTTTTGGTCCCTTCCATAAAGAAAGGGTTTAAATTATGAGATGCGTAAAAGGAGTCTCCTTTTTTAGATTCTTATACTGCAGCGATTGCTGAATTATCACGAGGACCGTCAGTAAGTCTGACTTCAGCTCCATATAACTCTAATTGTCTTGTTTTGATTCTTGAAGTGGTAGAAGGGACAAAAACAATTGAATGTATCCCTGCTTTTGCTGCGTATGCAGCAATAGAAGCTCCTGCATTACCTGAGGAATCTTCAATAATACTGGTATGTCCATTTTCTTTTAAATATGAAACTAGCATTGAAGATCCTCTATCCTTAAATGATCCGGTAGGATTTTGGTATTCTAATTTTGCAGTTAAACGTCTTATTTGGAGATGTTCACTAATAAACGGTAGTTCAATAAATGGAGTATTTCCTTCTCCCATAGATATCTGAGTAGATGGATTTTCTAAAGGGTTTGTAATGTTGAGAAAATCTTCAAAAACAATATCTTTTGGAGCTGGATTGTGGAGCTTTTTAAATGAAACTCTTACAGTTGAGCCACAAGCAGGACATACAAACGAGTCTGATATTTCATCAAAATATTTACCACATCCAGTACAAAAGTATTCTATTTTCTTAGTCATATTACCCTATCCTATAAAATCAAAAATTATACCAATCAGTTCTCCATTTAATAAATATTTTGACCCATAGTACAGTAATAATGGCGGAATAATTATTAAGAGATATTTTGATTTTCTAAACATACTTACCCTAATATCTTTTGGATTGCTGGATGGTTTTTATCATACCTATGAGATCGGAAAATAGCATTTTTAGGTATAGGAGCTTCTCCTTGAACTTCAAAAGGATTAATATATTCCCATACTATTTCTTTTTCATGAGTGATCTCAAATATTCTTCCGGGAGCACCTTCTGTAATTAAAGTGTTACCATTTGGAAGTCGTTCGCAGCTACTTATGTTAGAACTAAAAAAACTAATAAATGGATCACCAGAGTATTCCCATTCTATTTCATTAGTATTCGGATTTATCTCAATAATTTTGGAAAAAGGTAACCCTTGTCTGTGACAGCCATTATCAAATACCAATATATTTCCGTTTTCTAATAGAGATGGACTGTGTTGATGAGATAATATGGAATTTCCCCATTTCCAAACAAATTCACCAGTTTTGATATCTAAAAGTGCAATCATACTGATATTTCTGTAACTAACCAGAAATTTACCTTCACCTCCATAACCTATAGCATTCCCATGAGTCCATTCTCTCCGTGTCTCTAATGGACAGATTACATCTTCGTTAAAATCTAAATGTTCCCAACTATTCCATTTGTACAAAACATTTCCAGTTTTATCAATAATTTCTATACAGTCTCCAAATAATTGATCAGGATAATCATCAGGCGTTACTCCACCTTTGATTTTAGATCTAACTTCATCAGTTACTTCTTCCCATGTAAGAACAGCTGTAGTTCCGTCTTCTAATCGGTAATGGTCATGGTGATAATAATCATTATAGTATTCCCATACAACATTACTTTTTGGGTCTATTTCAATAATACCTCTTCCAGAACCTCCCATTGGCCTAATGTGTTCAGCAAGATACTCTGGATGTCTTAACCTGCAAAGCATATTCCCATTATCAAGTAGGTGCCCGTATCTTATGCCTCTTTGGGAATGCCATGAGTGTATTACATTGCCTTCCATATCTATGAGAACAGCCAGAGAGTCGGATGACAAACCGCCCCCAGTTCCAGTAATTAATGTGTAACCATCAAAGTATTTACTTTTATCTTCATAAATCAGTCCAGTTTGATGATGTTTTGACCACCCCATAGTAAACTTCTCCTTGTTTTATGAATTTGATCTTTCCTGATCTTTTAATACTCTTCGAAGCAATTTCCCAGAAGGGTTTTTAGGTATAGCATCTATAAACTCTATTTCTCGAATTCTCTTAAAGGTTGCTACTTTCTGGGCAACAAATTCCATTAAGACATCTTCACTCACTTCATGACCTTGTTTGGTTACGACAAATGCTTTGGGGATTTCTCCAGCTTCTATATCTAATTTACCAATGACAGCAACATCAGATACAGCATCATGCTCTAATAATATACCCTCGAGCTCTGCTGGAGGTACCTGAAAGCCTTTATATTTGATCAATTCCTTTTTGCGATCTAATATCCATACATATCCATCTTTATCCATTTTTACTATATCTCCGGTTTTGAGCCAGCCGTCACTTGTTATCGTTTCAGCTGATGCAGTCGGATTATTGTAGTATCCTTGCATTATTTGAGGGCCTCGAATCAGAAGTTCTCCCACTTCACCTGACGGCATTTCTATACTTTCGTCATCAACATCAACCACTTTTTCCTCAGTATCAGAAACAGCAGGACCAATTGACCCAGGCCTGATAAGATCTGATTCAATAAAGTCGACATTTGTTATCGGTGAAGATTCTGTTAGACCATATCCTTGAGCTATTGGAAATTGTAATAATTCAGATAGTCTGGATTGAAGTTCTCCGGATAAAGGAGCAGCTCCAATAAACCCTGCTCGTAAAGAACTAATATTAAAGTTTTTTACAGATGGGTATTGGCTCAAAGCAACTGCGATTGGAGGAACAGTATAAAGGAAAGTAACTTTATGTTTTTCGATAATCTCCAGAAACAGATCCATATCAAATCTTCCCATAAGTACTTGTGTCCCGCCTACTGCTATTGTGCCGGACATTAAAACATTCATTCCATAAATATGGAATAAAGGGAGATGTACTAAGACAACATCTTTATCATCGACAGCAGATCCTTCATTTGGTCTTTCTATTAATTGTCGGACATTACTATGAAGGTTAGCATGAGTCAGCATTACTCCTTTAGTTAATCCTGTAGTTCCACTTGAGTACGGTAACGCAGCCAGGTCATTATATGGATCTATAGAAATATTCGGAGGTTCACTAGAATTTTTTGATATTAAATCCCAAAAAGAATTTTCAAGAGTACGGTTTTTTGTTATCGGGATGATGGTTTTTATAGAAGGTATTTCACTTCTTGCTGATTCTAACAGTTCTGTAAGTTCTTCATGAACTATAAC
>MDTA01153839.1_pt1 | contig 10217 bp, 10 predicted proteins | sample 811151 | NCBI WGS metagenome assembly MDTA01 (sample SAMN05326648, study PRJNA326480) | marine metagenome | isolation source: seawater | place: Indian Ocean: South | collected 2010 | reverse complement strand
TTAATAATGACAAAAACTCCTGATGAACTAAGAATAGTCATGATAGATCCTAAAAGAGTAGAACTAACACCATACGAGGGAATACCACATCTTTATACCCCGGTTGTAGTAGAAGCAGACCAAGCAGTAATTGTTCTAAAATCATTGGTTAAGGAAATGATGGAAAGATTTAAAATTTTAGAAAATTTTGGGGTAAAAAATATATTAACGTTTAATAAAAAATCAGATTATAAAATGCCTTATCTAGTTATATTGGTAGATGAGCTTGCAGACCTAATGCTCAGCGCATCAGGTGAAGTAGAAAGGCTACTAGTAAGACTTGCTCAATTAGGGCGGGCTACTGGTGTACATTTAGTTGTAGCTACACAAAGACCATCAGTAGATGTAGTTACAGGGCTAATTAAGGCTAATTTTCCGAGCAGGATATCATTTGCTGTGATGTCCCAGATTGATTCAAGAACAATTTTAGATAGCGTTGGAGCGGATCGATTATTAGGTAAGGGTGATATGTTATTTAAGCCTATTGATAAACCTAAACCATCAAGAGTCCAAGGTGCTTTTGTTTCAGATATAGAAGTAGATTCAATAGTAAATCTATGGAAGAAAAATACCTATCCAAATATGAAATTCTTAGAAATAAGTAATGACGAAGAGACCGAAATTAATAAAATAGAAATGTCTGATAATGATTCATTATTTAATAATGCTTTAGAACTAAGTAAATCTCAAAAAACGTTATCCGTATCTTTTCTTCAAAGAAGGCTTAGAATTGGTTATCCTAGAGCAGCAAGATTAATGGATGAGTTGGAAGAAGCCGGAGTTGTAGGTACAGGGGAACCAGGTAAAGCTCGTCCAGTAATTTAATCTTAACTTTATGGATATATACTTATAGAACAGGGATTATATTAAGGAATTGATTTTTGAGTAAAGTAACTGATCTATTTTCAGATAATGAACCCAAAAAAGAAAAACAAATCGTTCTTGAAGACTTGTTAGAATCTTGCTTACATTGTGACTTTGAATTAAAAAGTTCAAAAATTTACCAAAGATACAGAGTTTGTTCAAAGTGCAATTATCATTTTTCAATATCAGCTAGGCGTAGACTAGCTACTTTGATTGACAAAAATAGTTTCCATGAAACAAGTAAATGGATTCAGTCATTAGACCCTATAGAATTTTCCCCAAGAGTTTCATACCGAGTTAGACTTGTACAAGATAGAATTCGTACAGGACTTAATGAAGCTATTATAACCGGGACTTGTAAAATAGACGATAAAGATGTTGTGATGATTGTAATTGATTCAAGTTTTTTAGGAGGATCGATGGGAGTTGTAGTGGGAGAAAAAGTAACATTAGCCCTAGAATTAGCAAAAAGAAAAAAAATACCTTGTGTTTGTACTGTAACTTCAAGTGGCACTAGATTACAAGAAGGTATTTTTTCATTATTTCAGATGGCAAAAACATCTTTCGCTGTGAGATCACTCAAGGATGCAAATATTCCTTTTATAACAATTTTAAGCAATCCAACAACAGGACAAATTTTTAGTAGTTTTGCATCTTTATCTGACATAATTATCTCAGAGCCCAATGCTCAAATTGGATTTTCATCTCTAGGAGAAATAACTGAATTTGATAAAGATAAAAAAAACCTTCCCCATACATCAGAAACTTTTATTCAGTTTGGTCAAATAGATAAAATATTAACTCGTGATAAAATTAAAATGAACTTAAGTTTATTGCTTGATTTGCTTTCTCCAAATCACAAGGTTAATCCTGTAAAAATTAGTAAAGAACATATAAAAAAGAATTTACCTCATAAAAATCCAGAAGAAATTATAGGATTGTCCAGAAATAAAAATAGACCAAAATCTAGATATTATTTAGAAAATATTTTTACAAATTTTTTTGAAATCCATGGAGATAGAATCTCATATGATGACCCTTCAATAATAACTGGGATAGCAAAAATTTCTGGTCAAAGTGTAATGATTATTGCACAGCAAAAATCAGAAAAAAACATTAAGCGTAAAAGTTCATCAGGGTCTCAATCTGGAGAAATAACACCATCCGGATTTAGAAAAGCAGCAAGAGCAATTAATTTAGCAGAATTATTTAAGATACCCCTAGTAAGTCTTGTTGATACTCCAGGACCTGCTTTAGGAATGGAAATGGAAAAATTAGGTTTGTCTAATTCAGTATCAAATATGATAGACCAAATTGGCAAAGTAAATACTCCTACTATTTCTATAATTATAGGTGAAGGGGGTTCTGAAGCTGCACTAGCATTTTCGATAACGGATAAAGTATTGATGCTTGAAAATGCTATATACACACCAATTATTCCTGAAAAAGGTGCAAAAACAGAAATGAAAGATCAGAATAAGATTTCTGAAATAGCTGAATCACTCAAATTAACCGCCTCGGATTGTTTAAGCTCAGGGATTATTGATAAAATTATACCTGAACCTAACGATGGAGCTCATCAAAACCCAACAGAAACTGCGAAATTAATAAAAACCATTTTAAGTAATGAACTTTTTGAGATAAATAAAATTCATATCAAGACCTTAAAAAATAGAAGAAAGAAAAAGTATAGAAACATAGGAGAATTCGGGAGTAAATTTTTACAGACTGTAAAAAATGAATCTAAAATTTTTCAGGCAGGAATCAAAGCAAGCATAAAAGCTTTAAGAGAAAATTAAATTTTCTGGCTGAATACCACCTAGTGTTTTATTAGCATTTTCAAAAGCAAACATTATTCTTCTATCCACACTCTCCTTAGACGAACCTGCAAGATGAGGGGTTATAACACAATTGTCCAACTTCAGTAACTCTGAATTTTTACTAATTGGTTCAACTTCTGTCACATCAAGAGCAGCGCCTAAAATTTCATCACTTTTTAGAGCTGTTACTAGCGACTGCTCATCGTGCACAGGGCCTCTGCATGTATTTATAAATATGGAATCTTTTTTCATCAATCCAAATTCTTTAGCACCGAACAAACCCCTAGTTTCATCTGACAAGGGAACGTGAACAGAAACAATGTCTGAAATTTTTAATAATTCTTCAAAGGATATTTTTTTTATATTTAATTCGTCTTCAAAATTAGAAAATTCCTTTATATCGTTATAAAAAATATTAACATCAAAACCTCTCAATAATTTAGCCACTTTTGAACCTATATTACCTAAACCAACTATTCCTATATTCTTTCCTGTGATTTCATGAACATTTCCATAGGGTCCTGTAATTGCTTTTTTCATCCATTGGTCAGATTTTACCCCTTCAACAGCCTGAGGTAATCTTTTATACAGCATCATAATAAGTGCTATTGTATGTTCTGCAACCGAATTTGAAATAGCAGGCGAATTACCACAAATATTTATACCTAAATCATTAATTGCATCAATGTCCCATCCGTCAAAACCCGCGCTTAATAATTGTATATGGCGTAGATTTGGTAATTTTTTTAACATTTCTATGCTAAGTAATTCACCATTGCAAATTATTACTTCAGCATCAATCATTTTTTCAAGATTTTTTTCAAAACCATCCCTTATTTTTGCAGAATTTGAGTAATCTTCATCTCCAGAAAATAAAAATTCACATCTTAAGTCATCAAAGCATAACTGCTTTGCTCTATCACTTCTACTAAGAGTTCTACCCTTATCATTTTTACTGTAGAATACTAATTTTTCACCCATAATTGAAACCTCTAAACTTTTTTTTGATAATAAACCTAAAATAATTTATTATATAATTATTATAACTTTGAATAAGTAAACTTGCTGAGAAAAATTTTATCAAGCACCAACAACAAAATATCTTTCCATAAAGTTAGGATATTATTTAGAAGAATAAATTATGAATGATCAATTAATTATTGCAGGGAAAAAATTTAACTCTCGACTTATGACTGGTACAGGTAAGCATAAGTCTAAAGAGGATCTACTAAAATCTATCGAAAGTTCTGAAACTGAAATCATAACAGTAGCCATTGGACGTATTGACTTGAATGACCCACAGAAAAAAAATTTACTAGATCATATAAGCTGGAATGATTATCAAATTTTACCTAATACTGCTGGCTCTAAAACAGCCGAAGATGCTGTATATATAGCAAAACTAGCTAGAGAAGTTACTGGATCAAATTGGATAAAGATTGAGGTTATACCTGATTCAAAATACCTTCTACCTGATCCAATTGGGACATTAAAAGCAGCTGAAATATTAATAAAAGAAGGATTTGTCTGCCTACCATATATTGGGGCTGATCCAGTACTGGCAAAAAGATTAGAAGATACTGGTTGTGCCACCGTTATGCCGTTAGGATCGCCTATTGGATCTGGTAGAGGTGTTTTAGCACTAGAAGAAATACAAATAATTATTGAACAATCGAAAATTCCTGTGGTGGTTGATGCCGGTTTAGGCGTTCCATCAGATGCTTCAAAAGTCATGGAAAACGGAGCTGATGCAGTCTTAGTAAATACAGCTATATCAAAATCTAATGATCCTGAATTAATGGGAGAAGCATTTAAGCTTGGAGTAAAAGCAGGAAGAAAATCTTTTCTTGCGGGTAGAATACCCGAGACCTTAATTGCAAACCCAAGTAGTCCTCAAGAAGGAATAAAGTAATAATTGAAACTACTTAGTTTTCCTATATTATCCTTGATTACCGATTCATCAGTTTATCAAAATAAAGAAAAAATGGTAAATAATATAACCCAAACTACAAAAGTTGGTGTTAATATGGTTCAAATTAGAGAAAAAAATCTTTCAAATGAAGAGAAAAAAAAAACTTATCCAAAAAATTATAGTCAAAACAGATAACAAACCAATAATCATTATTAATGATGGATATGAATTATGTAAAGTTTTTGATATAGATGGGATCCATCTTCCCGAAAAAAAAATCAATCAAATAAAAAATTTAAAATCAACACTTAAGTATGATCAAATAATTGGTTGTTCTGTTCATTCTCTAAAATCTGCTATTTTAGCTGAAAAACTCGGCGCTAATTATTTACAGTTTGGAAGTATTTTTAAAACAAAATCTCATCCTGAACAAAATCCTTTAGGGTTAAGTGAACTTAAGAAAATTACTGCAAATATAAATTTACCAGTAATAGCAGTGGGAGGTATAAATGAAAAAAATTGTTTATTACCATTCCAAAACGGTGAATATGGAATAGCTTCAATAAGATCTTTTTCTGAACAAACTACATCAAGAAAAATTATTAATAAATTAAATAATGGAGAAATAATTTTATAGAAATTTTAATAAATTGTGAAAAAAATAAATTCGAAAATTCTATTTCCATTTCGGAATTAATTGTTATGAAAAATCTAGAAAATTTATCAGTCGCAGTAGCCTTAAACTCGGAGATCGTAAATATAAAAGATTTTAAAGTAACTTTCATAAAAAACGGAGATAAACTAGATATAGTGAAACCCGTTGGTGGTGGATAATTGAATATAACAAAAATTCTATCATCAAACACTCAATATTTTATCGATAATTTATACGAACTTTTTTCAATAAATGATTATAAATACCTCGTAGTTGCGAATATAACAATGTTTGCTGGATATCAGATTAGAGTTATGGCTCTAGCTTGGATAGTTTTAGATCTTACAAAATCTGAGACTTCCATGGGTTTAATCAATTCAATAAGTGGCATTGGGGTAATAGGCATGTCTCTTTTTGGTGGAGCATTTTCAGATAGATTTGAAAGATGGAAACTTTTATGGATTACTAAATTATTAGTAGCAATTATTTCAATAATTACTGGAATATTATTATCAATGAATATTATTAACGAAAATACAGTTTGGATATTAATACCTTTGTCATTAATGATTGGAGTACTATTTGGAATTCACAATCCTTCCAGTCAGACATTTGTTGTAGATGTTGTTGGTAAAGAAAAATTAGTTCAGGCTGTAAGTTTCAACACATCTGCGAGTACAATAGCCCAAATAGCAGCCCCAAGTTTAGGAGGAATATTGATATGGCTTGGATATGATATAAGTTTTTATTTTATTTCATCCTTATATATATTGGGAGCGCTAATGATAATTTCTGTCAAGACTAGAAGCAAGAAAAAAAATAAAAAAATAAAAACCCAAAATATACTTAAAGAAATAAAAAGTGGTCTAACATACTCATTCAAAAATCCTATCATTCGCCCCTTACTAGTAATTTCAATCACGGCAATTTTTGGAGGTATGTACCAACCAGTAATCCCGGTAAAGATAAAAAATGATCTTGGGTTAGAAGAATTACATTACGGATATACTCTAGCTGCTAGCGGGGTTGGAGCTCTATGTGGTTCATTTATTCTATTTACTATAGGCTCAAGAGTAAGAAATTTATATGTATTAATACTCTCTTTTATAGGTTTTGATATAGGAGTAATTATTTTTGGGTTTGCTCCTAGTTTCCTAATTTCGATTTTATCCAGTTTTATGATGGGTACTGGTTTTGCATGTTGGATGGTCACTGTGCCAGTAATGCTCCAGCAGCATGCAAGCGACGAAATGAGAGGACGGGTGATTAGTCTATATTACATGACAATATTAACTTATCAATTAGGTTGGTTTTTTGGGGGATACATTCTAGAAAAAACTAGTATTGAATTTTCCGTATTATTTTCATCTTTATCAAGCATACTAATTGCCATAATTACAATTCTTAGTTCAAAAGAACTAAGAAAGTTATAAATATTGATATATAAATTCAGAAACATAACTTGTATTATTTATTTTTTTAAATAATAATCGATAATGTATTTACATAAATGTAAGGATATAAAGTATGCCAAAAATAACTAATGTAGAATTTTTAGAATTTTCAGCTAATCATCATAACGCATCTAGAAACTGGTTAGTAATTAAACTAAATACCGATAATCCAAAATTATTTGGACTTGGAGACGCCTCAGCTATGGAAGATGAGAATGAGGTTAAATCCATTATTAGTTCATGGACAGAAAAGTACCTTTCAGGAAAAGATCCATTGGAATCCGAGGTTCTTTGGACAAACCTATACCATGACCCCCATGCTAGGGGCGGAAGACTAGCTACAACTTCTCTTTCTGGAATAGATATAGCTCTTTGGGATATAAAAGGAAAAATCCTTAAGGAGCCAGTTTGGAAACTACTTGGAGGATCTTTTAGAGAAAAAATTAGAGTTTATGCAAATGGCTGGTACACAAATCCTGGTACACCTAAACTAAATGCAGAAGAAGCAAAGAAAGTGGTAGATATGGGATACACAGCATTAAAGTTTGACCCTTTTGGCCAAAATAATTACTACAAAATTTCTTTGGAAGAATTAGACATTGCAGAGAAAAGAGTCGAGTCTGTCAGAAAATCAGTTGGAGATAACATCGATATATTAATTGAAGCACACGCAAAATTTAACGTTATGAATGCAATTAAGATTGGGAAAAAATTAGAAAAATATAATCCCTTATGGTACGAAGAGCCCGTTTCTGAGGAAAGAATTTCTGAACTTTTAGAAGTCAGAAGAAAAGTAAATATTCCTATTGCTACAGGAGAAAGATTATATACTAAATTTCCATTTTCAGAAATTGTAGATAAGCATGCTGCAGATGTTCTTCAACCAGACATTGCAAATGCTGGAGGAATAACAGAACTAAAGAAAATTTCGGCAATTGCAGAAGCAAAACACATAACTATGGCTCCACATAATGTATGCTCCCCTGTTGGGGCTATAGCAGAGATGCACTTGGACAAATCTATTGTGAATTTTGAGATACAAGAATACCATGCAGAATTTTATACTGAACATTACTTCAGTGTATTTCATGGTTTTCCTAGGCAATCAGATGGATATATAGAATTATCCGATAAACCTGGATTAGGTCTTGAAATTAACTATGAAGAAATTACTAAACATCCACCATTGAAAAAAACTCATGCAAGAGGTGGAACAATCAAAGGAATATAAGGCTATAATATGATTGAAAATTCAATTTTAAGAATTAATAAAACTGGAAAAAAAGCTAATGTTTTTGAACTTACTTTTCCATCCACACAGTTAGTAGAATTAGCTATTCATGTGGGATTTGATGCAATCCATCTTGACGGAGAACATGGTACATTTAGTGAGACAGATGTTGATAATATTTGTAGAATTGCAAATGGATTTGGTAAATCTGTAACAGCTAGAGTTCCAGATAATTCTCCGTACCAAATCAACCTTTACCTTGATAGGGGAATTCAAGGTATTATAGGGCCACATATTAACTCAAAAGATGATGCTCAAAAGCTTGTAGATGCTTGCTTATTTCCTGGATCTGGTAAAAGATCATGGGGAGGAGGAAGAGGAACTGAGTTTAATGATGATGCAAAAATTAAAGAAACATACCAAGGTAAACTAAATTTTTCAACATGGTCAAATCAAAACATGTTAGTAATTGCACAAATTGAATCTAAAGATGCTTCAGAAAATATTGATGGTATTCTTTCTGTAAAAGGCTTATCTGGAATTACTGGAGGACCTAATGATTTTGCTGCATCCTTAGGTTTCCCTGGTGAGCCAGACAACAAAATAAGAATTGAACATACTAAAAAAGCTGAAGAAAAAGCTAGAAAAACTGGTAAAGTAGTTTATGATGACATATGCAATAAATTATCTATTATGGATCTAATGCTCAAAAATGCTAGGAATTTTATAATAAAATAAATTTGAGAAATAACCAATGGAAAAAATTATAGATGAAATAAAAATTTCTAGTTCTACAAATCTTCAATTAACTCCTAGTCACCTTTATGTAAAAACTAAAAAAATACCTTATGCCTCAATTTTTCTTGATGACATAATTAATATAGAAACCTCAAAGTTAGATAAAGTTTTCTCTTCTGGATTTTGGGCAATTATAGGTTTAATTTCATCAATAATTTTGTGGCAAATATTGCCTGAATCTAATCTACTAAACTTTATCCTAATATTTTTATTATTTTTTTCTATGTTTTTTGTTTTTGATTTTTTCGTAAAGCCGGAAGGAATGTTGTTAAGAATTACAAGTTCAAATAGTGTTTATAATATAAAAATCGAAATTGATAAAAAGAAAATTTTGAAATTCATAGATAAACTAGAAAATAGCAGAAAAAATATTATTTATTCTAGATTGAATAATAATTTCAAAAATTATCCATCCTCATAACTCTCCAACTCGAAGATTAGGTTTTACATCAAAATCTTGTGAAAAAGTACGTAAATTATAGTTTACAAGACCGGCCATTGCTATCATTGCACCATTATCAGTACATAACTTAAATTCCGGAATGGCTACAGGGATTGGTGAATGTTCTAAAAATTGATTCCTTAATGGCAAGTTGGCTGCTACTCCTCCAGCGAGTACTATTCCAGAAGACTTTTCTCTCAAAGCAACATTAATAGTTTTAGTAAATAATACATCTACCACAGATTCTTGAAATGAATTAGCAAGAATTGGAATATATGAGGAAAAATTTTTGTCATTTTTATATTTTTTCACCTTATTATAGACCGCTGTTTTTAAGCCACTAAATGAAAAATTATCCGTGCCCTTCATCCATGCTCTAGGCAAACTATCTACCTCATTAGTTTTTTCAGCGACTTTTTGGATTTCTGGTCCACCTGGATAACGTAGCCCTAAAATTCTTGCAACTTTATCAAATGCTTCTCCAGCAGCATCATCTTTTGTCTCCCCTATCAGTTTTATTTCGCCATATTTCTTTAGTATCGCTAAATCAGTATGCCCACCAGAAACAACAAGGCATGTTATGTTTTGCTCTCCCACTAAAGATTGAAAATCTAGTAACTTATTTTGATCTGTTTTTGCCCAAGCAGCATAAATATGTCCATCCATATGGTTAACAGGGAAAACTGGAATACCTAGACTTGCTGACAGACCCTTAGCAAAGTTTACCCCTACAAGGAGTGAGCCTGCTAGTCCTGGACCATTAGTAACTGCTATTAATTTTATATCTGACCAATCTATTGAAGCTTCACTTAATGCTGCAAGACAAACTTTTTGAATATGGCTTATATGCTGGCGAGATGCAACTTCAGGAACAATACCTCCATAAAAAGAATGAATATCAACCTGTGAGGAAATAATATTTGATAAAACATTTCCATCTCCATCAACTATTCCTACTGAAGTTTCATCGCAACTTGATTCTATTCCTAAAACAAACATATG
>MDTA01136441.1_pt1 | contig 10217 bp, 13 predicted proteins | sample 811151 | NCBI WGS metagenome assembly MDTA01 (sample SAMN05326648, study PRJNA326480) | marine metagenome | isolation source: seawater | place: Indian Ocean: South | collected 2010 | reverse complement strand
TAAAAGCGGCAAAAATATCAATAAAAATGATCCCAATTTTGAAAGATGTCCAAGTAATTTTGTTGAGATTGTGGATATGTTTGAAAAAAAACGAGAAGCGATTATTCATGCAAACCTTATCGAAAACGTAAAACCGGTGCGTGTTGAGGCTGGTTTGTTTGAGATAGAGGACACGGGAGATATTGATTCAGACTTGCCTGGACGTATAGGAAGGTTGCTTTCAGAATGGACGGGTACCCCCTGGCAAATTGCATTGGTGCAAATCGCTGGCGAAAAGACCCTCAGGGAAAAGATGGCCGACGCAGAACTTGAAGCAAAAGAAAACGCAAAAAGGGATCCCATAGTGGCCTCTGTGCTTAGTAATTTTCCGGGTGCAGAGATAAAATCTGTGAGGAAAATAGTGCGCCGCACCGACAGTGAATGATAATATGATATGAACTATTAAAGATTGAGAAAAGAGTGCGAGAAATGAAAAATTTTGGTCAGATGATGCAAAAAGTACAAGAAATGCAAGAAAAAATGCAGAATATGCAGGAGCAAATGGAAGATTTAGAAATTGAAGGAAGTAGTGGAGCGGGTTCAGTAGTTGTGGTTTTGAATGGTAAGGGAAACATGCGTCGGATAACAATTGATCCCGCGATTGTTAATCGCGAGGATGTTGAAATACTAGAAGATTTAATTGTGGCTGCGGTCAATGACGCAAAGGCAAAAGTTGAGAGTAAAGCTTCTGAAAAAATGCAAGAGATGACGGGGGGGTTACCCTTACCTCCTGGTTTTAAACTTCCTTTTTAGGCCTCAGCTATGAAGACACACGGCTCAGGTGAATTGAATAGAATGATATATCTTCTGTCGAAGCTTCCAGGCTTGGGACCTCGGTCTTCTTTAAGAATGGCTTTGCAACTCTTTAAACAAAGAGACTCACTTATGCGGCCCCTAGCCAAAGCGATATCTGAGGCAGCTGAGGCAGTAGTGGCATGTGATGTATGTGGAAACCTTGACTCCGCTAATCCATGTCAAATTTGCAGTAACGAAAGTCGTCAAATTACCACTATTTGTGTCGTGAAGGAAGTGGGTGACGTTTGGGCACTCGAACGGTCTGGCGTTTATAAAGGATATTACCATGTTTTAGGAGGCTTGCTTTCAGCACTAGATGGGATTTCTCCAGAGGATCTGAGATGTGAGGACTTGATCAAAAGGGCATCCAATCCAGATGTTAGTGAAGTCATCTTGGCTATGGATGCAACGATAGATGGACAGACCACTGCTCACTATTTGAGCGATGCTTTGTCTGGAAGTAATGTCAAAATCTCAAGATTAGCTCGCGGTATGCCAGTTGGTGGCGAGCTTGAGTATTTAGACGATGGCACAATTGCGCAGGCACTTAACGCGCGTGCATCACTTTAATTTGCTGCCAAGATTTAGCAATTAGATAGAGCTGGCCTCAAAATAATCCCTTATTATAAGCTTTATCTTCTCAGAGTGATCAAAAATTGTCTTTTCTACTTCGAGTTTCTTCAAATATTGCTGTGGGATCATTAGTGCCTAGGTTCAACGTTTTTGCAAAAGATAAATCGTCGGCTCTAAGAAAAGGATTTGTGTTTAATTCATCTTTTAGAATGGTTGGTATTGTAGGAATGCCGTCGGCCCTCATGGACTCAAATTTCTTAATTTGTTGCTGTAAAGCTTCATTGTTAGGATCAATGCTCTGGGCGAATTTTGCATTTGACAGTGTGTATTCATGACCACAGAAGATTTTCGTCGAAGTCGGCAAAGACCGAAGTTTTTTTAGCGAGGTCCACATTTGCTCCATCGTTCCCTCAAATACTCTTCCACAACCGAGGGCAAAGAGCGTATCTCCGCAGAATAGGGCGTCCGAGTCCTCAAACCAAACAGCTATGTGTCCATTAGTATGACCTGGCGTTTCAAAAACTAAGCCCTTATGCCCACCAATATCAATAGCATCTCCCTCTTTTATCATTTGGTGCATATTTGGAATTCTAGACTCTTCTGATCGAGGGCCAATTAGTGTTGGGTTATATTTTTCCAAAAGCTCCTGATTTCCGCCAATATGGTCGCCATGGTGGTGCGTATTCAAAATATGAGTAATTGTCCAACCACGTGAATTAAGAACATCAACAACGGGCTTGGCCTCTGAAGGGTCTACTACAAGGGTTGTCTTATTTGAGTTGTCATGCGCTATATATATGTAGTTGTCTGAAAGTGCAGGAACGACGATAATCTCAAATGGCGGCATTGTTGATTCTCCAATAGTCTTTAAATCTTAAAAAGATAACACCAATAAATGGAGGGCGCCAACAGCAAAGGTGCATTACTGGTGAGGATGGAACATGAAAATAGAGCATATAGAAGTTATCGAAATAGAAATGCCGTTTGATAAAGGTGTATCCAAAAAGGACGAGGTGGGCTTTCTAAATTGGGGGAAACTAGACTTTTGTCTAATTAAAGTAGAGACAAGTAGTGGAATTACAGGATGGGGTGACGCATTCAGTTTTCAGTGTAGAAGGCCAGTCGCAGAGGCCTTGAAGCACATGGTGATACCGCGTGTTATTGGCAGAGATGCACTGGATGTGGTCAATATTAATAGCGAACTCCAGCAGGCACTTCACTTATTTGGTCGCTACGGTATTACAATGTTTGCTATATCTGGTTTGGATATAGCGCTCTGGGATATAGCGTCTAAGGCTGCTGGTTTGCCGCTTTATCAGTTCTTGGGTGCGTCTTGTGTAAAGAGTGTGCCAGCATACGCAAGTCTGTTCCGCTATGAAGATCCCGACTGTGTTGGCGATCGGGTGGATTTTGCTAAAAATTTAGGTTACGAAAAAATAAAGCTTCATGAGATAGGTATAGATGAGGTTAGGACCGCGCGTAACACTGCAGGTGATAAATCCCTTTTGATGGTTGATGTAAATTGCCCATGGGCACCCGAAGAGGCTCGGATAATGGCTTTGAAAATGAAACAATTTGATATTCATTGGCTGGAAGAACCGATCAATCCGCCAGAGGATTTTGACTCATTAGCCAAACTAGCATCTGACACGGGTGTCCCCATCGCAGCGGGAGAGAATGCTTGTACCGCTTTTGAATTTAAAAAAATGATGAGGAGTGGGGCAGTTAGCTTCGCGCAGCCAAGTGTAACCAAAGTGGGGGGGATTACGGAATTCAGAAAAATATCAGCATTGGCGGAAGTTTTTGGGGCCCAACTTATGCCTCATTCGCCATATTTTGGTCCCGGATTTCTGGCAACACTTCATTTGGCCCAAAGCATTGCGAATCCAGGTTGGATAGAACGGATATTTATTGAGCCAGAGGCTGCACTATATCCAAAAGAAACTTTTGAGCCCGTTGGAGGAGGCTTTAAAGTCCCGAGTGGCATTGGACTCGGATTTGAACCCGATCTAGACGTCGTAAAAACTTACCGACTTGCTTGAGTAGCTAATAATTATTTGTTGAGTCAGGACCTCTATGTATATAGACGCAGTTGATCTAGCCAACTTCTATAATACTGGTTTGGGGCAGGTTACCCGGCGGTTGATACGCCGCAAAATAAGGGCAATTTGGCCTAATGCAAATGGGCTAACAATTTTGGGTTTTGGATATGCTACACCATTTCTGCGTCCCTTTCTTACAGAGGCTGATAGTGTACTGGCACTAATGCCTGCGCAGCAGGGTGGTACATACTGGCCGGTCGATGGTTTGAATAGAGTGGTCATTTCTGAAGATGATGAATTACCTTTTCAGGACTCATCGGTCGATAGATTAATCGTTGTACACAGTATGGAATGCACAGAACACTTAAGACCCATGCTCAAGGAAATTTGGCGTATATTAAGAGGTGATGGTCGTTTGATTACAATTGTTCCAAGCCGGAGTGGCGTTTGGGCACGCACTGATCGTACGCCTTTTGGCTTCGGACAGCCATATTCTAGTTCCCAGCTGACACGATTGTTGCGAGATAGCATGTTTATCCCAGAGAAGATAGATAGAGCTTTATTCATACCTCCCTCAACAAGGAAGGTTGTGCTTAGATCGGCCAGTGGGATTGAAGATTTGGGCTCTCGATGGTTGAAACATCTTGGGGGCGTGCTCATTGTTGAAGCTGCAAAACAAATTTATGCGGCAAGCTCTATTAAGAAAATCCGGAGCCGGGCAACTAGAATGATCCCGGCATCGTCAGCCAGATTAACAAATTTGGACAAATACTAAGAGCTTACCTAAGCGATACTTCAGCGCTACAATTCATTTTTGGGCTTTTAGCTTAGAAAACTATTCAAAAATGTTGTACATTTGGGATCAGGCGCTTCATGTTAATCATATGAGTCGATCATGAAAGATATTTGACGCGCGTGATAGATTTTATATTTAAAAGTTGCTCCTCTGGGGCCTCGTAAAGCAGCTAGGGGCGGAGATTAAGTTTGAAAACGCTTGAGGAATTAAGAGAACAAATAGACGAAATTGACACAGAATTGCACAACCTGCTAGTGCGCCGGATTAAGATAGGCCAAGAGGTTGCGAAAGCAAAAAAAGTTAGTTCTGCGTTTAATTTGCGGCCTGGAAGGGAAGCGCAGATTTTGCGAAGGCTTATTTCTCGAAACACACCACCCCTTTCGGCATACTCAATTTATAGAATTTGGCGTGAGATCTTGAGCGCCAATCTCAATCAACAAACCCAAATAAATGCTGCCGTGTATCTGCCGTCCCGTGATTACTATGAGCTTGCTCAAGATTACTGTGGGTCCTCATCAAAAATCATTGAGTTCTCTATGTTTGAAGAAGTATTAGATCAAATCACCAAAGGCTTAGCGCATATTGGAATGGTGCCTGGGTTTTGGGATAACTTGGACGGCAGATGTTGGGATAAATTTGCGGAAGTATCGGAAGAAAATAGTCTCAGAGTGATATCAGTTGTACCTATCTTAAAAAGACAAGGTGCGACAAAATCACTGGCAATCATTGCTAAACAGGAAGCAGAAGAGACTGGCGATGACAGCAGCTTATTTGCTATTAAAGGAGACTCTGGTGAAGCCAATAACTATGTAATTGACTTGGGGCCTGACTGTAAATGGAAATTGGCGGTTGTGGATGGATATACTGAAAGCCTTAAAGTACCAGAGGGAACGAAGTGCCTGCACATTGGCAATTTCGCCAATGTAATATTAGCTTCGTAGCGTTAATGACTTTTAGAGGTAAAAATGACTCAACCTAAACCAAGGCCAACGATAGCAGAAATGGTGCGTTACCAGCCTAACCTTGCAGCACCTGTGACAGATCGTGTTATCAGACTCTCAGCCAATGAAGGCGCATTCGGTCCCAGTCCGAAGGCATTAGTGGCCATGGAGAGCCAATCTAGCCTTTTACACTGGTATCCAGAAGAGGAACCGATTGAACTTGCTGAAAAGATTGCATCAAAGTACGACCTAAACCCAGAGAACATGGTGTTTGGTTGTGGGTCAGACGAATTGATTATGGCGATTTGCCAGGCATACCTGGATCCGGGCGACGAAGCCATTCATACGGAATATGGGTTCATAATGTATCCAATGTCGACGAAAGTGTCTGGTGGTAGCCCCGTGCCCGCTCCTGATAATAATTTTAAGGTCGATGTGGATTCTATCTTGGATTGTGTCACGAGTCGAACACGTATTGTTTTCCTTGCCAATCCTAACAATCCCACTGGGTCGTATCTCTCGCGTAATGAAGTCGCGCGACTTCACAGCAAGCTGCCTAGAGATGTACTCTTAGTGATAGACGCAGCTTATTCTGAATTTGTTGTTCGAAATGATTATTCAAGTGGCGCCGAGTTAGTCGAGAAGTACGAAAATGTAATAATGCTAAGGACATTCTCGAAACTCTATTCGCTGGCTGGCTTGCGTTTGGGCTGGGGGTATGCAAAACCCCATATCATCGATGCTCTTCATGTCGTCAAGCAGCCTTTTGGAGCTAATAGAGCAGCCGTGGCCGCTGCCATAGCGTCCCTTGATGACCAAGAGTTTATTGATAAAGCAGTTGAGCATAATGAAAAATGGCGGACATGGACTGCTTCTAAATTTGAAGGGCTTGGTCTTATTTGCCTCCCAAGCATTACTAACTTCCTTATGGTGAAATTTCCAAATGAAGATGGAAAAACAGCTAGCGATGCGGGGTCTTTTCTAGCCAGTAGGGGAATAATGACGCGCGGTATGAGTGGCTACGGCGCACCTGACTATTTGAGGCTTTCCATTGGAACAGAGGATGAGATGAAAATTGTTGTTAAAAATGTTGCAGAATTTTTGAGAAGAGAATGAATCTGTGGCTATTGACGTCAACACCCAAAGCACATTTGTTTTCCGAAGGATTACGATCGTCGGTATTGGTTTAATTGGCTCCTCTTTTTCTCGTGCCCTAAAGTCAAAAGCCGGTTTAGTCGAAGAGATAATCGCTGTTGACAGTGATAAAGAAAACCTAGCTAAGGCCTCAGACCTAGGAATCGTAGACACTATTTGCGACGACATAAACCAAGCTGTTTCAAGATCCGATTGCGTCATTCTTTGCACACCCATTGGCACTTACGAAGAAATTGTTAAGCAGATCGCGCCTAGTCTACCCGCTGGTTGTGTTCTAAGCGATGTTGGTTCAGTCAAGGCGCAACCGATAAAAAAAATAATCCCATATATTCCTCCTAACGTCCATTTGGTTCCAGGGCATCCAATAGCTGGAACAGAGAAGTCAGGACCAGAGGCCGGCTTCGAGGGTCTATTCGAAGGGCGTTACTGGCTTTTAACACCCTTAAAAAACGTTGACCGGGATGCGGTTTCTAAAATGCGAAGATTATGTGAAGGGGTTGGAGCTATGGTAGAAGAAATGGATATTAATTACCATGACAAGGTCCTGGCTACAACTTCACACTTGCCACACCTAATAGCTTACACAATTGTTGGAACTGCAGATGATCTAGAAGATCAAACGCAAGCGGATGTCATCCGTTTTTCGGCATCCGGTTTTAGAGACTTTACCAGAATTGCAGGTTCTAACCCTGTCATGTGGCGGGATATCTTTTTAAATAATCGCGAGGCAGTCTTGGAAATGTTGCAGAGATTTTCAGAGGATTTGTCACTTCTGCAAAGAGCAATAAGGTGGGGCGAAGGTGATGTGTTGGAGGCTCTTTTTACTCGCACTCGAGATATTAGGCGCGGGGTTATAGATGCCCGTCAGGATATACCTCCATCACCCAACGATGCTAAATAATTCAGTAATCATAAAAGGACCTAGCTGAAGTTTCCCCTTTTGAGCAGTTATTGGTATTTGAATTGATAATTTGCCATCGCCGTTCATTTTTTTGGGTAATAAACTCAGTGCTAGCTGTATCATTAACCCCTCAGTTCTTGAGATGTCACGCGTTCCCACTTTTTCTTCAATAAATTCTTTAGCCCCATAAACCAAAACTGTTCCAGCACCTATCGGCTTCAATTCCTGGTCAAGACTTAATGTTCCTCTCATTTCAAGGCTGATAGGGGATGCATCCACTCTCAGTTTATTAATCTCGATTGTCCCCCCATCATCGCGCCAATCCACAACACTGCTTACGTTGCTAACGTCCAAAAAGCCGATTATGTTCACACCTAAATAAGCATTTTTTATATTATTGAAATAAGCTACCGGTGATGAGTTTAGATCTATACCTTTTAGGTCTACAGAAACATCCAGGGCAGATTTTTGAGTTGAACTTTCCGGTTGTAAAGTTTGATTAAGAATGATGACCATTTTACTGGCGACAAAATGATTCCGCCAGTCAAGGATCGGTGCAGTTTCCTCCTGTTGAAGCAGCTCAACATTTTCTAATTCGAACAAAAGCCTAGGCTTTCCGAGAACAGCGCTATTAATAGTAATGTTAAGAGCATTTGATTGAAGGACCCACGATATCTCTTTTTGTCGATTGATTGACGTTAGTGTAGCTCTTCCAGCTCGTATATTGAGCGTAGTCGGGTCGAATAGTGGTGCCCCGAACACAACATCTGAAAATTGTAACGACAACTCTCCATCCAGCAGAGATGTTGCTGCCTTTAATCTTTCGGTGTGCCAAGAAATTGAAAAAGGAAACCCTGATCGAGTTAGCTGTAGTGGTGCAGAAATCCTGTGATGACTTACTGTTTTGATGAGTATCTTATTTATCTGATGAAAAGACCACTCGCTGAGCATTAACCACATCATGCAATAGAATATAGGCAACCCAAAAAACACTAAAATAATGGCCAGTCCTTTTTTTACAGATATATTTAACGGGGGTTTTTTCATGAAAAAAATCTAGATCTATTGAATTGAATTAATACGTCTTTTCCTGCTTGTTGATATTTTCTTGGTTTGGCTAACGGAAATTTTAAAAGAATTTAAGTAATTCAATGTTCATCTATGCGATATATTTTAAAAGAATCCAAGTCTATACAGAGTATGGAGTAGTTTTGCGCTGTCATAAACAATGGGGAGATATTTTATGTTATATGACCCGCCGATTTAGAAAGTTCGCAAGCCAAATAGGCGCCCAAGAGAAAAGCAGATTCTTGCTTTTGCAGGCGCTATTACTAGTAACGTTGCGGACTGTATGGGCGGAAGAGGGGCTATGCATCATTCTATAAAGTCACTCCAAATGAATTCTGCAAACTTTTGCGGGCCAGCACTGACATGTTTCTCCTACCCTGCTGATAATTTAGCAGTCATGAGAGCATTTCACCTATCTGAGCCCGGTGACGTCATTGTGTGTGCCAACGACGCTTTTGAAGCCACGGCTGTTATAGGTGACTTGGTTTGTGGTATGATGAAGAATAAGGGTATTGCAGCCTTTGTCACAGATGGAATGGTGAGAGATTAAAAAGGAATTGAACCCTGGTTACTTCCTGTATTTTGTCGAGGTGTAAATCCTAATTCACCGGCTAAGATGGTATCTGGATCGGTAGGGTTGCCTATCCATATAGGAGGTATAACTGTTGAAACGGGTGATATCATAATTGGTGGTATTGACGGTGTTGCGGTAGTGCCCTTCGGTCGGATATATGAAGTGATAACAAAACTTGAATCTCTGACGGCTGCCGAGGCTGTTTTTGAAGCGCGGGTAAAATCCGGTCTGGCGGAAGCAGGCTATATAGAGGGGTTAATGTCTTGAAGCAAAACGCTCTATGCGGATTAGAGCCTACTATCTTGGCTAATTTGATCTGGGGAATTAGATGAGTGAAATTAAACAACTAGCTTACGCGCTGGGTGCGCAAATCAAAGGTATCAGAGTCAGTGAACCCCTGAGCGACGTGCAAACTGCATTTATTCGGAAAATATGGCACGAGAATCATGTTATTCTTTTTAGAGAGCAAAACGCCAAACCCCGCGAGATAATAGAATTTGCCAGAAATTTTGGTGAGCTTGATGACCATGCGAGTACTCCATATTATAGATTAGAAAATTTTCCTCAGCTGATGGAAATTACGACAAGGCTGATAAATGGACGGCCATCAGAAACAAGAAATGTTGGTCGGAATTGGCACTCAGATTATTCGTATACGCAAAGGCCGGCTGCGGCATCAATGTTATTCTGTGTTGAGCCTGCGCCAGTGGGCGGAGACACAATGTTCTGTAACATGGTAAAGGCATATGAAACATTATCGAAACCAATGCAAAAGATAGTGAATGGACTGCATTCAGTTTATGACATTTCGCTTACTGCCGGCCTGTTTCAACGGGATGTAAAAAAAGTTGAAGAGACACGAAATCTTAACCCGCCCATAGCCCACCCGACAGTGCGAGTGCATCCCGAAAGTGGTAAAAGAGCCTTATATGTAAGTGAGAGGGTTTCTCACTTCCACGGGATGACTAGTGAGGAAAGTAAGCCGTTAATTGATTTTCTTTGTCGCCATGCAACCAGATCTGAAAATGTCTACAGGCACGTATGGAGAGCCGGAGATTTACTTTGCTGGGATAATAGAACAACGATGCATGTGGCCTTAACTGATTTCGATTTAACGCAAGCTCGTCACATGCTGAGAGCGACGTTACTTGGAGAGCAGTCCGGCTTTATTGTCGACGGTTAAATAATCGGACAGCGCAAGCCTTCCACGAGCTTTCCGAAATCTTCATGATTATCGTCAATTAGACCCTCTCTGATAAGGAAATCTAAAATAACTAAATTACAATTATATTTAAAGGCATGCGGGTGATTTTTGACTATTTCCATTACGGTG
>MDTA01204220.1_pt1 | contig 10219 bp, 1 predicted proteins | sample 811151 | NCBI WGS metagenome assembly MDTA01 (sample SAMN05326648, study PRJNA326480) | marine metagenome | isolation source: seawater | place: Indian Ocean: South | collected 2010 | reverse complement strand
TTCTTGTCTTGGTAAGAACGTCGCAGTGCGTGGCGACTTGGTTTGGGCTGGCGAGGCTCAATACCAGGGTTATGTTCGTGACGGTGTTGTTTTAGATACTATAGAACCAGAGTTTGTGGAGGATGGTTCACCCTCTCCTACGGCATGGGTTTCGCCTAGACCTAGACTACAGTTCATACACAACCCGAGAACAAACAAGGCGCAGGAGCACGCATGGTCGTGGAAGGCGGCTGATATTTCTGGCTTGAGCCCCTGGTATGAAAATTATGACGAATATTCTAAAGATGTTCGACTCATAGGGCAAAATTATTCGTTGACACCAGAATACAATGTATCTTCTCATATGGAGTTTTACATTAATGAAAACGCAGGTAACTTTAGGGCAAGAAATAAAAATATTCTTGAACTGCAAGGGGTTGGGAAAGAGATCTCATCGAGCGCAGAGAAATATAGTTCCGAAACAACGTATTTTTCCTGGGATGGTTCCAAGAAGGTTTACAAGTGGACCGAAGAGCCAAATTTTGCGGAAGGTTGGAATGCTTACTTTACAGGTATGGTGGAGTACGATCCCCCATATCGTCAAGCGGATATCAGCGAGTTGTGTCCTTTGCAATTGCCGACTGCTATTGATTCACCAGTTGCTAATTCGTGGCAGTGTGCAGATCCATATCCAGTTTCTCAATTCGGCGGAAAAGTCACTGGAAAGAAGGGTGTTGATGAACGATGGCAATGGCGCTCAAAACATTTCGTTTCTGTTGACTTTACGGAATCTTTTGAGTTGAGAGCTATAACTGATGTGTTTGATATTCCAGAGTCGGAGGCGAGAGGTATTCCTGTCGGCGCAGCTTCTGCGATTAATTGGTCAGAGATTGCCGCCGCAGATTATTTTACTTACGATCAGAAAGCACTCATATTGGAACGATGGGAAAATTCAGTTATGTTCTCTGTTTGGATCAAGCCAGAGGGAACTCGTCTTGGTATAGGCAAGAAGCATGGTATTTTGGAGTTAACGGGCGGCTCTTTAAAGGTTCAATCAGCCCCTGTTTTTGGAACATACCCAGGAGGTTCGATTTTTGATATTTCAAAGAAGCAAGAAGAACTGTTTTCTATTCAGTCTGGGATCAAGAACGTCGAAACAAAATTAAACGAGGTCCGTCGTATTCGACCTGTAAGCTCATCATCAAAAGTTAATATTTCACAAAAAATTGATCAGTTGGATACGGAGCTTACTCGCCTAGTACAAGAGGAGGCGCTTATTCGAAACCTTTTGGCTTCTGTGAGTGTGAAGCCGAAAGCTTTGGTTGGCGGTCAGACACATGGGTATTTATACATTTCTGTGGGTCATGAAAAAGGTGACTTGATCTGGGCAGACAACAACGGGAATAAAATTATTTTTGATATAACCATCGACGAGATGGAAGATCGGTGGAACAATATTTGCCTTTATTATATTGGTGGTGGATTGGATGAACAAAACGACCCTTATGATGAGGATACTTATCACAGAGTTGTGCTTTTCGTAGACGGGGCAAAAGTGTCCTCATATATGCACGAAGAAGCCCAGGATTATTTTAGTGACTATGTTGATGATGGTGTTAAGGATGCTGTTTACCACAATGGCTCTCTTTTGAGACTTAAGGACAGAAGGTATCCATTTGCTTTTAGCACAATGCACTTCGGAAAAGTTGGAGGGGAGAATCACGGAATAGATCATTTGTCGGATCTTTCAGAAGAGATTTACTTTAAAGGAAAGGCTACAGATCTCACAGTGTACAGAGGCAACCCAGGGATAACGATTCGCCCACAATTTGATGACGAACGATATGATATCTCCCATAACGACCCGAATGACAATAGGTGGTTTTTGGATGCATCGCAGGTTTCGTCAAGCACGAATTTTTATTCTTCACTAGCTGAAACGATTTATGAGCAGCAGTGTGAAAACGCAAATGATATATTTTCTGACTGGCGAGAAGTCATGGATGTCTGCAAGCCATATGTTTATAATCCATCAGATTTTTTGGTGCCATTTCTCCCCCCTGTTCAGGTGAGCGTTATTGATATTGGTCCACTGGAAGTAATCGATCTTGACCTCAAAGGTGATCTTTTTACGGGAGTAGCGCCACCACAAGGCGGCGGCATGACTTGGGGTCTAACCATTCCTGTTGTTGAAAACATCGATCTTGGTCTTGCTGCGGAAGGGGCATCTGCTGTTATTGAGGCTGGCGAGGCTCCGCCTCCACCTCTTGTTCCCGAAGGTGTGCCTCCTTTGTTGGAAACCCCGCCACAGATCGAAGAGGATTCTTCCACGGGCTCTGGAGACGAAATTAAAGAACCAGAACTTATTCCCCAAAACACGAACACAGCCTGCGCCGAAATGATAGGTTGGTGGAAGCTTGGTGTGCCACGTTGGACCACAGAATACTGTGAAGAATATGTCTGGAGAGAAGACTTTTTTAAGTGCTATAGTCACACAGACACAATACCGCACATCGAGAAGGTTAGAGAGGATCACAAGTCTTTGAACGACGAGGGGTCCGTGTCCATGATGCGCCTTGAGGTAGGGGCGATTAAGAAGCTTTTGCCGTATAATGGATTTTACCCATCCCAGCGTGCAATGCAGTTGGGTGCTCTTTTTTATGATTGTGTGGTTCCCTATGTGCAGGGTGAAAATGATAACCAAGCTTTTGATAGGGCTAGAACAGAACAGGCTGCTCTTCAGCCATTCTTCGCCCCAGGGATTTTATTTAACACAATTAAATCTGGCATCGCTGTAGACTGGGCGGCTTATTCTGGCGAGGTTTCTGAATACAGGGACGGTGTTATGGATTTGGTTTCCAAAGCCATTGACTCTGGTCTTGAAGAAAGAGAATTGATTGAGGATGAGGAACTAAAAAATAGTGCAGCAGGCAAGGTTATTGCCAACAATGTTGCCGTGGAGTTTGAGAGAAATGTTTCGCTCGGTCGGCTACAAAGCCAACAAGAAAAAGAAGTTTTTATTAAAAAATCTTATGCTAGAAACCTTTTAAATGTTAAAAAGCAGGTTTCCGCATACAAGATGCAGGTGCAGAATATTTGCACACAAGAAGAATACATTAGTTATGCAAAGACAAAAAAGCTGGATCCGCAACTCTCTTCCACTGAAGCAGCTTTTAAGGCAGCTTATTCTTGTCCCGAGTTTAAGGCAAACAGCAGCAGCGCAATTCCCGCACTATCTCCAAGATTAAAGTCTGTACTTGGCACTGGAGGGCTTACTAATGCGAAGCAGATTAGTAGCAAGGCAGCAGGCGTCATTGCCCATCTTGACAAGTTACCAAAAACTATCACGGTGAAAATCCCCCCTTATCCATTTGTAGGAGAGGGTGTTTATTTGGACAGTAATCCAGATTTTAGAATACCGTTTGAGGGTCTTGTGTCATTAAATTCTTATTTGCCGCAAAAAAATAGCAGTGAGAGTTCAAAGGTATTCTTTTTGGCTCCATCTCATTATAAGAGAGAAGTCGTACCAGAAAACAACTACCCATATTTTGAATGGTCTGGTGTTCAAAACCCCTTGTACGAGATGGCAATGAATAACTTTTTAGCAGAAGTTCCAAACTTTTTCTTGAAGGAAGGCAAGTTCACCACTTTTGCTTCAGCGCCCGAAAATAAGTTTAAAACAGTTAAGAAGGGTTGGACTTATTATCTTGATGTCCATCTTTACAAGACAGAGGATTTTGAAATGACCATCAGTCCTCATGATGGAACACTGTTTCCTCTTGAGTCGGATGCGTCAGGAAAGACTTTTACAACCCAGGGCAGATATTATGGTCCTGCGATGCGCTTTCAGTCACAAGCAGAGGCTGCGTCAACTGATTTCCCAGTGGGGGATCCTGCTCAAGCGGCATACACTCCTCCGTACTTTTACGGTCGAGCAAAAGCAAGGTTGAGTTTTACAGCCACACAAGATGGTCAACCCACGTTGGAAGAGATCTTGAACAATCTGGAGATCGAATATATTAATGAAGAAATGGATGAGTTGTTTTCTTCGAGGTCTACGAGCGAGACGGTTGCTGCAAGTGATATTTTCTTAACAGCCCTTGGGCAGCGCAATCCGCCTTGGAAACAAACACCAGCATATCAATCACGAATGCCTATGGAGTCGTGTATTAAGTTTGACGGAAAGACGAACGAGAAGAAAACTTCCTATGCAGCGCTTAATACAGCAACGGATTTTACACCTGACGGAACAAGCAGACTTTCCCCTCAACAGGTCGAGGATGATAATCAAGGTACAGGTGTTTGGGTTATTTCTCCACGCTTTGAGTGTCCAACATTTAATTTTAAGACGACTGATAATTTAGACTACAGACAGGAGAATCGCTGTGGCACAGGTATGTGGGGAGGCTATGGATCGATCCCAGTGGAGAGCGAACAGAAGGAGCAGGGGTTGTTTATTTCCATTGAAGAATCATTTAAGCAACACGAGGGTCCAAGAAAGCCTCTCTTATGTGAGAAGACTAAAAAACAAATTCAAACGGTTGCTCTAGGTATTAGAAAAGACACTAGATACCTACACGAGAACACTATTACGCTCGAAGATCCTTATGGAAATATCGAAACGATAACAATCGGTCAGCCGTCAAACTCCTCGTTTGATTCTTGGGGAACGGCGAGACTTGACGGGGAATTAGCCGAACAGGTAGGGATCCCCTCTGTTACTCCATATGGGGCAAACTCGCTGGTACGAACAGTTGGTACTTCGCCCGATGCGTTGAGGACCAAGCCGTATAGAGGTATGTCAAACGAATTTGACATCGAGGGATATTTTCAGGCAGAGTCATGGATGACAGACGTTTTCTCTCTTTGGTCAACCCCGACGAGTGGCGTACCACTGGCGTCGGACGTGGCGAATGCTATTCAGTATCATATTAATTATTTGTATAACAACAACGAAAACTTTTGCTGGAAAGCATCAGTTGAGTGGACAAACCCAGCGATAGCTTATTGGGATCTCGCAGGACCATCGAGCATGGTTAGGTATCGACAAAATCTTGATAAGCCAGAATACTCCAAACTACAGGGCACAGTGTATGCAATTGTTGAGATTGAATACGATGAGTCAAAGGCAAAGCCTGGAGATAAAAACAAGATTCACGATAAACCAATGGTTACTCTTTCGGTTAATCAGGATTCTGTTCGAAACCCTCTGGGTAGGTTGGGTATCAGATATTTGACGGAAAACTCATCAGAGGACAAGACCTATGATGAGTTAGATCCCGAGTCTCAAAAAGAGCGTTCTTTTTACCCACGAGAATCAACAGAGACTATTGTTAACTGCGTGAGGGCTGTGGGTTCCTTGATCGATATTTGTGGGTTTACGCCAACAAAATCTAGAATCGGAGAGCTTACGCCGAGTAAAGAGATGTCGGAGGCTGTAGTCATGGTTCCGTTTGTTGACAACCCTATTGTTAGCGAGAGCATGGCAGCTACTGTTAAAGTGGCAGGTAGAAACTTCTTTGAGATTAGCAGAGATTTGTTCAAAGAAACAGAGGCAAATGTTAACGCAGGCAAACCAGCGATCTTGAAGGACGGGGTATACAATGTTGCATCGAATATTAATCATACCTCTGTTTCAAATATGATCAAGATGATGCAAAAATATAATTTACCACCCCAGTATGATTTTTTGAAATACTCCCAAGTGAACCCGTTTGTTATGTATATGTTTGAGTTCAAGGAAGAGTTGGACTCGGAGGATCTTTCTAACATTTGGCAAGGTGTTATGCCGAAGATTTCCATGACGGCAAAACAAGACGTTTCAATCATTGAACACGAAATGAATGAGATTAATTTCTTTGAGGGCAAGAAGGTTCCACAGAACATACGCTGGATGGTGTTCAGGGTAAAGAGGAAGGCTAAAGTAGATTATTGGCAGATGACAGCAGATTCTGTAGATGATGATAGATTTAAGTTTGACTTTAAGTTTGGATCTAATTCCAAGCCTGATTATAGTTATAACTGGCCGTATGATTTTTGTAGTCTTGTGGAACTCTGTAGGGTCAAAGGCGGGGTGAGTATTATGCCAAAGGGAACAGGATTTAGGGCAGAAGAAAAGCCGTTACTTTCGGATATTGAGAGGAGAAGAGTTGTCAGCAAATCTCACTCTCAATCAGGTACATCGTCTGGCGCTCAAGCTACGGGTCTTCTAGATTGGGCAATATCCAATCAGGAGGATGAATAATGAGCTTTTTTGACAAAAAAGAGGAAGTTATAGAGATTCAACTAACCCAATATGGCAAGCACTTGCTATCACGGGGTAAATTTTCTCCAAAAATGTATGCTTTTTTTGATGATGATTTGGTATATGATTTGGGGTATGCAGGACTTACGGAAGAGCAATCAGAGATTCAGGAACGTATTGAAGGCAGTCTTCCTCGGTTAAAAACTCAATATGTTTTTAGCAGTAGGGAACGTGAGGTAAAGAGGTTGACCGCAGCCCTTGTCTCTGGCAAGGTGGACTTGCAAGATCGAATTATTCAGCCCACAGCAGATCGGCACTATGCCTTATCTGCACCACTGGGGAACTCATCTATTGGTGTAAACAAGGCTCCCTCTTGGAATATTAATTTTTTAAAAGGAGAGACACATGAAAGGGTGGAGTTTCTATCTGGGGCTATGCCGACAATGAAAATTCCACAGTTGAATTTGAAACCTATAACCTACAAGACGATGGTGTGGTCGGACATTCCCCCTGATGGAAGTTTTTCTGGCTCTTCTCGTGTTGGGGATATCTATGGCACAGGGACTGAAGGAGATTTATCAATCACTATTAGTCAGTTTGATGACGGGTCTTATGTTTCGATTCAAGAAGATTTTGCCCTTATTGATGTTAGGGAGATGAATTCAGACTTTAAGAATGAAAATTTTGATATTGAGGTGTTTTTAGTGGAAGAGGTGGACTCTCAAGATAATATTGTTCCGCTGTCTCTTCGTGGTTCCATTGAGTCTCGTGAGAAATTGTATCCTCTTTCGTTCATGGAACAAAGAAAATATATAAAAGATGGTTTTCTGCTAGATGAGCCAGAAGGTGGACCAGCAGATGAAATTCCAGAGGTTAACCCTAATTATGTTGAATATTGGTTTAACATTTGGGTAGACGATGAAATCGATGAAAGGGTTATGAAAGCCATTTGTTATGAAACTGAAGGCGATAAGAATATATACATGGAACAAGAAACAACAAAGTGTGCTGATTTAGATGGAGGACCAGTTGCCCCAGAGAGCGATCACATTATTTACGGCTCCGCTGGTCGCCCATCACTCACTGGCGGCATCGTATTTGAGGGTTCTGATTCGGATGGTGAGGGGTGTGACGACTAATGAGTGTTCCAAAAGATCAGGCAGGGCTCCTCGGCTCTTTAATACCAAATGTGTATGTTGACACAATTACTCTGGAGACAGGCGGAAAGCCACCTGTTTTGTCCGACCCCCATGTTGAACATGAGTGGGAGACTCCACAAAGTTCTAATGAAACTGATGTGGGGACAACAAGGGTTGTTATCGACACATCCATAAAAGAAATTATTTCTGACGACTCTATTAGTAATTGGTTCGGGGATAAGTTTGCAAGATACGTGAAGTTAACAATTTTGGTTTCGGACCACCCAGCAGTCACTCATGCTTTGTCTACATCTAATGATGCTATTAATATTATTAATAAGGATTTCGTGCCTGACTCTAAAGAGAAATCAGTTGAAATTTTAAAAAAAGCGTTCCCAAAAGATATCCACACTGGTCTTCAAGAACACACACAGATAAGTGAGTTCAACATTTATAATGATGCCCTGGCTGATGAACTCGACCTGACACAACACTCATCCGAAGTGGACGATGATGGGAATATAATTCACGATGTTAATTTTCGTGCTTCTTTTAGTATAGTTGGCGAAGAACCAGCCCACCTTGCTGTCTTTGCTATGACCCACTTGGATATGAAGCAGTTAATTGAGGATTACAATCTTTCGGTTGATTCCGTTAATTTGGATGCTCACAACGGAAAGGTATCTAGTGAGATAGTTGTTGATTCTGGTAAAGTTGTTTCACAGGCGTTCGTCTTTACTAAAAGAAATGGCAAGGCGTGGCTTGGACCAGTACATGAAGATTCGGGTCAGTGGGCAACAGGTGACTACCCATCGCCAGAGTCTGTTCCTTTGATATTTAGCAGGGTTTCTAATGACAAGGTTCAGGACTTTAGAAACGTCAATAAGTTGGAAAGATTGAATGTTGATCTGTCTCCCCTTGAGAATGATGTGTTGTCTCAATCTTCGAAAAAGTTTAAATTTCTAAAGAGAGATAACAACAGAACCCAGCCAAGAAATGTTTATTTTTCAGACCTTTATTTAGCTAGAGATCGTTTTGGTAACGCTAGAATGTCTTTTGCGATTGACTACCTTCGCATGTTGAGTGAGTCTTCTGCATATGAGAAGATATACTCAACAGCAAACAAACAACAGAAAAAAGAAATGGCGTCCTCTTGCAAGATAAGATCTCTTCGTGTGATGCGTCGAAGAATATCCCACGTTGACACGATGAATAGACTAGGAAACCCAGTTGTTGGGGAGGTCTTGTTTAATAAAAAGGAGGCACCTACCACTGTTGCATCTTCTGGTGAATCATCCTTTGGTGTCTTCAACGAAACATCAACCACGCAAGGAAGTGTGCGAGAATCTTTTTATGTTCTAAAAGATCAGTCAGAGGTTCCAAGGTTTTTTACCGCTGTTGATTTTGGGGTTTCCCAAGCTACGGATGGAATGTACCAGTATGGTGTGGAGATGGTTGTTGAGGATGCATCTCAAAAATATATTTTTTCTCTTATTAGAAAATTAAGAATGGAAAGGCAGCGACTTCTTGAGTATTATCAAGAGTCAACAAAGGTGGGTATGAGCAAGTATGTTGTCGAGCTTCAAGATCCGCACACTGATAGTAAGTGGGAAAGAGCAGCAGTACGCCGAGGAAACGACGGAGGAAATTTCTCTATCACCAGCGGTCGCTTTACAAACCAGTTCATCCAGGGTCAATATTCTTTATATGAGGACGATCTTGATAAGGCACCGTGGGTATCCTCTCTGGTTACATATTTCGAAGTCTTGAATATTTTTACAGGTTTGTTTAATACGGAAGCTTCGATTATGGATTTAGTATCTTCGGTTGGTAAGTTTGCGTGTCCGAGATCTGGAAGCCCCAAGGGGGTTATGGCTATTATAAAAATGATGGACAATTTAACAACTAGGGCTTCGATGATTGTTGGGTCAGACGTTCCCCTTGGCGAAGGTGAGTCTAAACTGTATAAATCTGCTGGAAGCTCTTCTAGTTCAAGTCTTCCCACAAAAACCACTACGATAACTCATTGGTTTTCTGAAACGAGCTTTGACTCTAACGTGGTTAAGAATGTTGGGTGGGATTACCTTTCATCGAGCAAGACACAGCGCTATAACGGTTTGAGGTTTGTGACGGGCGGCGAGTACAGGAGTCGTGTAGATTTAGAGTCGAAAAAGTATTTTGCCAACGAGAGCGCACCAATCGACATTAAAGGTGTTACATCTGGCGACACCATGATGACAACGGCTTATGGGTATTTGTCGCCTGCTAAAATTGTTTTACCAGCCGTTGAAATCCCAGTTGTTGAATCTTCAAACGGCACTACAAATGACATTATTTCAGAAGATCAGTACTCCTCTATCGAGGCAAGTATTGCATCAATTTCTACATCACCGACACCCACAATGCCACCCGCTTTAGATCAAAAGTCACCGCTGTCGCCCGAGGCACAGCTTTACCAAGTAACAGCATTAGAACAGTTTGCCCAGTTTAACATTACGATGATGCCAGCGGATGCAGAATTGCCAGAACCGCTCAACACTAGGGTTGTCGCAACAGACGCAATCGTCAAACAACCTAGATTATCATGCTCCTCAATCACGGGAGCACCCGCTGATACGAGTTTGGATCCTGTGGTTTCGAGAGTTGATGAGGGTGTTTTTAACGCAACAGGACTTCAGAATGTTAATGCAAACAGTTTCTTGTTGCAGGTACAACATGATTTGAGGGTGGCTAATAGTTTTTATAATGGCTCAACCAAGTCGCCATTTGGGACAGGGATCAACAATACGGTATCCTCAAGTCCAAAGACTGGGATGACAAGTACAACGATGCAGACAGGCACTATTAGTTCTTTTAA
>MDTA01161744.1_pt1 | contig 10219 bp, 10 predicted proteins | sample 811151 | NCBI WGS metagenome assembly MDTA01 (sample SAMN05326648, study PRJNA326480) | marine metagenome | isolation source: seawater | place: Indian Ocean: South | collected 2010 | reverse complement strand
TGTTTATCGGTCTCACCGCCCTATCCACTGTTCATGGCAATGACAAACCATGGCACTGTGAAATGGAAAACTTCACCCCTCCGAAGCCGGGGGAAATATCCCCGCCTGCTTTTTAGCCGCACGGCACTTCCCGCCCTGAAGGAAAAAGCAATGGCCGGAACCCCTGACAGAGATGGTCGCTACGGATTTCGCAAACCAGGCGGTCCCTCTGTGAGCTGGTATGCGGTGGGCTACGACCTTTTGCTATGACGGCTGGGACGAGGGCACAAGGAAGAATTTTGGCTTGGCCATTGCCCGGTATGCCGAGCCTAGCTCAAGCAAAAGGGAAAACATCACATCTAACCTAGGGATGCTTGCCCGTTTCAACCTAAGTTGGATACTCGCTGGAGAGGAGACCGGCGACGGAAGTCTTCCTGATTGGCTCTAAAGAAAAAAAACGGACAGTTCCATCTCAAAACAGCGCAGAGCCTTGATTCCTCTTGACCGGAAGGCGCTAGCATCACCAAAATCGAGCCACAGTCACATGAAATTAATTGCCTCACTAATACCAGCACTCTCCTTGCTCCTTCTAGCCTTGCCGGTAACCAGTCATGCTCAGGTTTCCACCATGGGCCCCGGATACAACCCACCGGACGGCGATCAATTTGTTGCCGATCATGCCAATGACTTCCGCGACCTGCTTCCTCTTTACCCAAAGGACTTAAGGACCATCGAAAGCAACTTTCCCTCAAAAATTGAGAACAGGCGTATAGAACGGTTGGAGAAATTCTACATGGACTGGAAAAAACTGCTCCGGTCCATGGACTTTGAAGCGATGAACCAGTCCGGCAAAGTCGATTACATCCTGTTCCGCAATCGCCTTGAAAAAGACCACACAAATTTTATGGAACAAACAGGTCGCCTGCAACAGGCGGCAGCAATGATTCCGTTCGCAAAAGAAGTCATCTCTCTGGAATACAGTCGTCGCGCTCTTGAGGAATATAACATCCATGAACTAGCTCCTAGGATCGAACTATTGGCACACAGAATTGACAATGTACGCAAAAAAACCTCTGACGAAGTCAACCGATCACGACAAACAAAAGCAAACAACAAGCCAGAAATAGAGCTCGTTTACAAGGTTGCTGAAGATGCGGTGCGAGAACTACAGAGGCTTATACAAGGGTGGTTTGACTTTTACCGTGGCTATGACCCGCAGTTTACCTGGTGGCTAGCCGCTCCTAGCAAGAAACTAACAGAATCACTACAGACCTATGCCGAAGTCTTCAAGAAGCCGGAAATTCCAAAAACGGATAAGGGTAAACAAAAGGGAGCCAATCTTAAAGTAGAAGGATTTAATGGAGAAAACCACGTCAAACCAGTTGGTGCAAAACGACTGGCAGAGCTTCTAGCTGCAGAAATGATTCCATACACTGCGGCAGAACTGGTAGCAATCGGCAAAAAGGAATTACAGTGGTGCATACAAGAACAGCAGAAAGTTGCCCGAGAGCTCAACTTTGGTAATGACACCCTTAAGGCGCTCGAACACGTTAAATCCCTGCATGTTCCGGTCGGCAAGCAACCTGCAGCCATCCGAAGACTTGCCCTTGAAAGCATTGAATACCTAGAAAGAAATAAGCTGCTTACTGTTCCGCAACTTGCCAAGGACAGTTGGCGTATTGGAATGATGTCCCCCGCCCGGCAGCGCTACAACCCTTTCTTTACCGGGGGTGCTACTATTAGCGTTTCCTATCCACACAGTGACATGTCGCATGCTGACAAGTTAATGAGTATGCGTGGCAACAATCCGCACTTTTCTGCGGCCACAGTTCATCACGAACTGATTCCCGGCCATCACCTGCAGGACTTCATGACATCACGCTACAACACACACCGTTCAGCATACAATACCGTGTTCTGGACAGAAGGATGGGCACTTTATTGGGAAATGCTGCTTTGGGACATGGGATTTGCCAAAACACCGGAAGACAGAATGGGCTTTCTATTCTGGCGCATGCACCGGTGCGCCAGGATTATCTTTTCTCTCAGATACCATCTGGGCGAAATTTCACCTCAGGATTGTGTCGACATGCTCGTCGAGATCGTCGGACATGAACCCACTCATGCCGAGGGGGAAATACGTCGTTCATTGTCGCCGCACACTCCCACACTTTATCAGTGCGCGTATATGCTCGGAGGCATTCAGTTTTATGTCCTTCGCAGAGAAATGGTGACATCTGGCAAGATGAGCGATCAAGAATTTCATGATCGAATCCTGAAAGGAAACCGTATACCGGTGGAAATGGTCCGAGCGGAAATTTCGGGGATGCCTCTCACTCGTGACTACAAGACCAACTGGCGCTTTGCGGATAATTTCAGGACTAAGTAAGGATCACCTCAGTAACGCAAAATTCCTTATTAAGAAAATTCCGCAACAGCTGCCTTTAATGAATCCGCATCACTGATACTGATTACTTTTGTTCCTTTGCGTATCCGGTTCATCAAGCCTGCCAATACCGGCTTGGGCCCAAACTCAATAAAAGTTTCATGACCCGCCTCAAGCAGTAATTCCATAGATTGCGACCAAAGCACTGATCCTGTCACTTGGCGTTCAAGGCTCTGACGGATATCATCCGCTCCCTCAACCTGCCGTGCATCAACATTAGAAATAACAGGGAAAACAGGTTCAGCAAAATCGACTTCTTTCAATACCTCCGCCAATTTATCCTGCGCACTACGCATCAAGCGGGAATGATAGGCTCCCGCCACATCAAGCTCCTTACCCATTCGAAGACCAGCACCTTTGGCACCTGCAACGGCAGCAGAAATTCCTTCCTTGGAACCAGAGAGAACAATCTGGCCGGGAGCATTAAGGTTTGCCACATCAACATCAACCTGTTTTGCAAGCGCCCTTACCGAATCTTCCTCACCGCCGATCATTGCAGCCATCGATCCATCTGTCTCGGAACAGGCTTCATCCATAAACCGACCCCTCTGAGCAACCAGAGAAAGCCCCGTGGGAAAATCAAATGTTCCGGCTGCGGCATGCGCAGTGAATTCCCCCAGCGACAGACCTGCCGCCGCAACCGGAGAAATAGAGGGGCAGAGATGTCGGAGGACTTCCCAGCAGGCAAGCCCATGAACATATAGTGCCGGCTGACACCAGGATGTCCTCGTGAGCTGATCCTCAGGCCCAGAAAACATCACCTGAGAAAGAGGCTCACTCATTTGCTCATCTGCACTCTCAATCAGCAACCTTGCGGCATCATATTCAGAGGCAAGGCTCTTGCCCATACCCACTTCCTGAGCTCCCTGACCGGCAAAAAGTAATACCACGCTGTGTTTCACGAACCCCATTTTTCAAGCATCATTCGGCTTCTTGCAACCTTGTTTTTTAAGCTAATGGCAGGATTCTTCATTGCCATTTCTACCGTGGTCTCTTCATCAACAATCGGCAAAACGGCATCAAAGCAATCAGAGACTGTTTCCGCATCACGGAGCATGCCACAGAAGGCAACCACAGGCTTACCAACTTTTCTTGCCATAGCAGCCACACCCGCCGGAGCCTTGCCCATGATTGACTGGGCATCAATACTGCCCTCCCCGGTTATTACAAGGTCAGCAGCTTCAACCGCCTCGCGCAGCCCTGTCATTTCCGCCACCAGGTCAAACCCGGACCTGAGCTGGGCATCACAAAAACTCATCAATGCAAATCCAAGTCCTCCAGCAGCTCCTGCTCCGGGGATATCTCTGCAATCAATTCCAAACTCATCAGAAACAAGGTTTGCAAAATGCCGCATTCGAAGTTCATGACGGCTCATCTCATTTTCGGTTATGCCCTTCTGAGCGCCATATATTGCGGTAGCCCCATTGCTTCCCAGCAGCGGATTATTTACATCGCAGGCAACAGTAATAGCCGGCACATCAAGACTGAGATCCTGAAAAATCTGGGTGGCATCAAGCAAGCGAGCGGGAATGTCATCAATATCGAGACCCGCTTCATCCAGATAACGCACTCCCAAAGCCTGTGACAACCCCGCACCGCCATCATTGGTCGCGCTGCCTCCAATAACTATAATGACCGAATCAACTCCAGTATCCCGTGCTGCCACGAGAAGCTCACCACTTCCCAGCGTTGAAGCATGCCAAGGATCACGCTCATCCTCAGCAAGCAATCCTAGCCCTGATGCACTGCTCATTTCCAACAGCGCAATCCCACCCCCTCCTGAAACATCACCGGCGAGGGCAAACTCAGCCTGAACAGGACGACCGAGAGGGTCAGAAACCTCTGTCCTAACAGGAATAGCTTCCAGCGCGGCAGCAATCACCTGCACGGTTCCCTCACCGCCATCAGCTACCGGTTGCACTTGTAAATCATGCCCTCGTAACCCCTCAGCAATTGCTGCTCCAGCCTCTTGAGCACTAAGGGTTCCCTTGAACTTGTCAGGAGCTATAAGTATACGCATAGAGATCTATGAATTCCGACTCACTTGAAAAGACTGCAGGCTGCATTTCACAATCGATTTACTCCCGGTTATTCCATTAACTACCTATCCATGAAAGCTTCAACAAAGGCAACTTCAATAGCCAAGGCCTCCTGCACATTGGTGGCTAGGTCATCGCGCAACTTTTCCACCGAACTCATCCGCCGGCTAAGCTCTTTCGCCGGCACTGATTCGGCAAGCTGGCGTGTGTAATCAGCATCCTCGGGTAAATCCAGCTTGTCGTAACCAGCTTGCTGACGAAGGGAATCACCAAACCAAGCCACCAGAATCTCAAGCATCTCAGAGCGTTTAGCCAGATAACGTGACTGGCTCAGTGCCTTAAAATACCCTTCCCTTGACTTCAACCAACTGCCGTCTGTTGTTTTAGAATACATTTCGGCCTCTCGCTTCCTCTCAGCATCACTTTCCTCCTCGGCCTCTTGCTTAATCTCCTTGAGAGTTTCGGAAAACGCCCTGGCCAAACCTAGCGCCTCGGAAACACCCGAACCTTTGCCAACTGATGCCAGTATACGGCGAATTTTCTTTCCGGCTTCGCCTCCTGATCGGATATCACCGGGAGCAAGAAGAGTTACCATAATGCACCTTGAAAGAACCGTATCAAGTAACTGCTCGGGAAACCCTGTGGTCAATATCAGCAGACTCCCTTCCGGGGGTTCCTCTAGCGTTTTGAGAAAGGCATTCTGAGCCGCTTCCTGTAAACGGTCAGCATCCGCAACAACACCAATCTTTGTTGTTCCTCTTGCTGCCTTTTGGTAGAGCATTCCCTCAAGATCACGAATTTGCTCAACCAGAATCCGACGTGACTTTGACTCAGGATGCAGGATGCGCAGATGATCCGACAACATACCATCAAGCGCATCCAGACAGGGCACCTTATTCACCAAGGAAACAAGTCGGGATACAAGGAGTTCCTTACCACTACCTGCAGGACCAGCAATCAAATAGGCACTGGCCAACCTGCCATTGGTCACCGCGCTATTGAGGTAGTCAAAAGCAGAATCAACACTCAGCGCCATCCTGCTCTCCTAGATAGTCCCATATCTCATGGGAAATTTGATCCTGAGTTTTCATCGCATCAAGAACAATGAAACGCTCAGGTTCCCTCTTGGCAAGGTCAAGGTAACCACCCCTTACCTTTTCAAAAAAATCATCTCCCTCTCGCTCCATTCGATCCTCTTCCCCAGGAGAACGCTCACTGACTCGCCGACGCCCCTCATGCACAGGTAAATCTAGCAGGAAGGTCATGTCTGGCATGCACTCTCCGACAGCAAACCTGTTAATCGCAGCCACTGCCTCGGCATCAAGCCCACGAGCCACCCCTTGATAAACTGTTGTTGAATCAAGAAACCTGTCAGCCAGAACATACACTCCACGTTCAATGGCTGGCAAAACCTGTTCTCTAACGAGTTGCGCACGGCTCGCAGTAAAGAGCAAAACTTCCGCCTCGGCAGTCAACCCCTCACCTTCAGGAGCATGCTGGAGAAGGTCACGAATCTTTTCCCCTGCCTTGGTTCCACCTGGCTCACGGGTCAGAAGCACCTCACGCCCCTCTTGCTTTAAGCGTGCAGAAAGGCTCTGAATCTGTGTGGTTTTCCCACAGCCTTCAGAACCTTCAAAAGTGATAAAACGCCCTCGCATTCTTTTTCGGATATAACAGCCGACTCGACACTTGTCGAATAGGTAAAGGGATTATTTCCTCTTGAGAGCCGCTTGATCAAATAGACAAATATCAAGGTTCATTCTCCCCTCCCAACATTGCCTTGATATCATCTTCAGATGCACGACAAATGCCCCTCTCGGTAATCAGGCCGGTAATAAGATGTGCCGGGGAAACATCAAATGCATAATTTGCGGTTTGAATCCCCTCTTCAAGAAGTGAAATGTCGACAATCTCCCCGGAATCAAGAACCCCTTCAATCCGAGAAACCTCTTCATTTGCTCGCTGTTCAATAGGGATATTGCCCACTCCATGATCAATATCCCAATCAAGGGTTGAAGATGGGAAGGCCACGTAAAAAGGCACATCGTTGTCGCTTGCTGCCAGTGCCTTTAGGTAGGTGCCTATTTTATTACATACATCTCCCCTGCGGGTCACCCTGTCTGCACCGGTTATCACCATATCCACCTTTCCGTTCTGCATTAAATGCCCACCGACATTATCAACGATCACGGTGTGCGGTATCCCTTCATTCTCCAGTTCCCATGAAGTAAGCCGCGCACCCTGATTGCGCGGTCTTGTTTCATCAACCCAGACATGCACGTCAATTCCCGCGTGATGCGCTGCATAAATGGGTGCTGTTGCTGATCCCCAATCCGTAAAGGCCAGCCAACCGGCATTGCAATGCGTAAGGATATTTACAGCGCCACCCTCTGGCTTTGCGGCCGCAATTTCTTCAATCAGGGGTAACCCGTGCCTACCAATACTAAAACACCACCTGCTGTCCTCATCAGCAATTCTCTCTGCCTCATGCAAAGTAAGTTCTGCCCAATGTTCAGCGGGTTTCCCTTCTATTGCTTTCAATTGCCGCTTCACAGCCCACGCAAGATTACTGGCTGTTGGCCTTGTGCAAAGAAGCCTGGTACATAACGAGTCTAATTTCTTCCGGCTCCCTTCACACTCCTTAGCAGCCAACCAAACACCGTAAGCCGCCGTCGCCCCGATACACCCGGCACCACGCACGTGCATATCCATGATGGCAACCGCAACATCTTCAACAGAGCCAAGCTCTTCAATTATCAAAGCAAAAGGTAACCTACGTTGATCAATAATCTTTAAATTCACATGCCCCTCTGCCGACTCAGTCCAGACAGTGCGGTAGGATTTTCCATCAATTTTCACATAACAATGACAACGTAAACACCATGCCGCTTGCAAGGTTTTTCCCAAATTAGATCTTAAACAGTTAACAGCTAAGCATCTAGAGCCAATAGCATGGAGAGCAATCAGAACAACTGAAAGTGCGATCGGGTTTGCAATACTCCGGCAATCCCTACATGTTTCTAAAAAAAACGTCTTTCCGCTGTGATTGCAGCTGCGCAATGCCTGGAAAATCATCCATTCAAGGAGCAATAGATCACCCAAGCAACCACTCGAGCAAAGCCCGAGTGCCTTCGGTCGATCCTGGCATATCCTCTACAAAAACATCGCTGTTGACCGCATCTTTTGGTGAAGGGCATCTCTCAGCAGCCAAAGGGATCGCCACTGCTCTACACCGTAAAGGCATCAATTCCTCAAGACCTCTTGATCTCCTGAAGGAGGCAAAACCAGACACCGTTCACCTACTCAATGCAGCCTATCGCATGGTGATCACCAGATGGCCAGGACTATGGCGAAAACTCTACCATCTGGCCGACACCATACCCATAGGAGATTCTCCCATTGATTTTACCCAAGCCGTTACCCGCAAACTGGCAAAACACCTCAATGATTACAATCCAGACATTGTTGTTAGCACCTACCCTCTATATGGTCACCTCATCGAACAACTTCTCGGCAATAGCCCTTTGCCCTTTGCCCTGCTGACAGTGGTCACCGACTCGACAACAATCAACAGTGCTTGGTTAAGTAACACAGAAGGACACTATGCGGTAACCGACAAGGATTCCGCCGACTTTTTCCTATCCAACGGCATCCCCGAGGCCAGAGTTCATATTACCGGATTTCCTGTGAACCCCAACCTTGATGGACCGAAAAATTCGGCAGGTAATCCCCCCCCTAAAGGACCTCTGAAAATCCTGTATACCCCGAGCACCCCCAACCGCTTGGTCCGCCGCACTCTCGAGACGATCGGCAGCATCCAGAATCAACCATCTCTTCGACTCGAACTGACCGTAGTCTTGGGGCGTCATGAACGACGTCTCAGGCAAACTGTTGAAGATTATTCCCCGGCAAACACCCGCATCATCGGTTGGACAAACAATATGCCAGACCTATTATCTTCAAACCACCTACTTATTGGTAAGGCCGGTGGTGCATCTGTCCATGAAGCACTGGCAGCAGGTTGCCCAATGCTCATTGATTATGTAGTGCCCGGCCAAGAAGAAGGAAATGCGCTTAAGCTACTCAGGCTCAAGTGCGGCATGATGGCCGAAACCCCAGAGGAAATTGCCTCTGCGATTAAGAGCCTCCTGGAAAAGGATGCAACCCGCCTTCAGGCTATGCAAAAAGCTGCCAGAAAACACGCTCAACGGGATGGCGCAGAAAAGGTTGCTGATCTTACTGAAAAGCTAGCCATACAGAAGTGATGAAAATTCAATTCCTACTGAGAGCTTCATTCCCTTCCTGCCGTCCACTTATTGATGCCTGACACCAAGTCATTTCTTTTCGATATCGGCAATGTTATTTGCACGTTTGATTTCTCCCTTGTACTCACACGACTGCAAGCACAGAGTCTTCAGGTCAGTGCTGATCCGCCACATTCTATCGATTCGATTAAGGACAGCTATGAAACAGGTCTGCTCTCAGAGGATGAGTTTATAGCGGCCATAAGCCGTATTACCGGCTTTACCGGAAATCGAAAAGAATTCACCCGAATCTGGTGTGATATTTTCACTGAAAACAGGCAGATGACTAATCTCATCATGAAGCTCCAAGCACAGGGGCACAATCTTTACTTGTTATCCAATACCAATCATCTGCACCTTGAACACCTTAAAAGAAATTTTTCGGCCTTCACACATTTCTCGGGTGGAATTTTTTCTCATATGGTTGGCGTAATGAAGCCCCAATCTGAGATCTACCAAATGGCACTGGATCACTTTTCATTGAAAGCTGAAGAAACCATTTATGTTGATGACCTTGAGGAAAACATTGATGCCGGTAAACGTTTGAACCTGCTATCTCATCAATACTCCATTGAAAATCACCACTTATTTACCCAATGGCTTTCAGGTATTGGAATCAACTTGGGGTGAAGAAATAAACTCACCTGCTTAAGTCATTCTGGAAGAGCAACTTGAACCCCTGATTTTGCAGCGTAAATGAAGCAAAGTCAGGATCATCAACACTAATAGCAAGGATCGGATAATCCCCCGGGCGCACCAGCAATGGATAACTGATGTGGATATTGTTCTCAGAACTCGACAAGGCTTCCAGGCAACCGGCAAGGGAGCCCGCCCCCTTATCCAATTGAACAACCACAATCTTATTGTCGGTAAACGAAATACCACGCTCCATGAAGATGGTGTCCACGGTATCCGGGTCGGTGAGGACAAGCCTTAAAATCGTAACATCAAAGGAATCCTGAACACTGAAACCAAGCACATGCACCCCCGCATCATTGATCAGCTTAATCATAGAATGAAGGGAACCAATGCGGTTTTCCAGCATCACCGAAAGCTGCCTTACAGCTTCCCCCGTAATTTCCGGTGGACTCTCATTTCCAATGAACTCTTCGGCCATATTTTTGCGAAGCTACAAAAGAACAACTATATCCGTTCTGCTTGAAAAAACAAGTCGCCACCTACTGTCAAAGAGGCACGCTTCCCTTAATCAACCTTGATCCAGTTCTCCATCACTAGATTCTTGATGTGAACCTGCCGATCACCTCCCTTTCCATCTTCGGGAAACTGCAACTGAAGAATACAGGGAAACTCCCATTCATCTTCAAGCATCTCACGTAATCTCAAAGCTGTCTCAATACCTGCCGGAGCATATCCGTAAAATTCTTCATCCGAATATCTTCCAATAATCAGAACACAAACCCATTCAGCCTCTCCCGGAAAGGCAAAACCCG
>MDTA01154833.1_pt1 | contig 10219 bp, 7 predicted proteins | sample 811151 | NCBI WGS metagenome assembly MDTA01 (sample SAMN05326648, study PRJNA326480) | marine metagenome | isolation source: seawater | place: Indian Ocean: South | collected 2010 | reverse complement strand
GGATCGCAGTAAATTCTCCTTGAGCACCCGCTACAGGTTGCAGGGTAACTGCATCCATTCCTGCACATATTCCTAGCATATCTTGCATCTCGTGGAAAATTGCTAATGTCCCTTGAATTTGGTGCTCAGGTTGTAGTGGATGTATATCTGCAATTCCGGGTAGTTGCGCAATTACTTCATTGATTCTTGGATTATGTTTCATCGTGCAAGAACCGAGTGGATAAAACCCTGTATCGATACCAAAATTTCTTGTCGATAGCCAAGTGTAATGTCGAACCATTTCCGGCTCCGATAGACGCGGCCATCGTGGCAATTTCGCTCTTACTAGAGAAGAAGGAATCTGAAGATTATCAACTGGCGCTACCGGGTCTGGTTGCGAGTATCCTTTTCCATCCGCACCCTCGTGTTCAAACAAATGACTCATGCACTCACCCCCTGAACCAAAGATGCTGACCACACAGCAAGATGTGCTGCTAGTAATTCGATTTCAGTTGCCTTGGTTTGATCGCTGAACGATACCAACAACCAATTCTTTCTCTCAGGGTACCATGCAGATAAATCGAAACCTCCAATCAAACCTTGAGTGTCCAAATATGCAATACATTCTGCCGCACTACCGGGTAGTTCTACTACAAATTCATTGAAGTGTGAATTATTGCGGTGTGGAATCGCAATCGTCGAAATCTCAGACAATTTTTGCTTAGCTAGTTGACAAGCAGCCATATTCCTTTGCGCCAATTTTTCTAGTCCTTCTGGCCCGAGTAATGACATGTGCATCGCTCCCATAAGTGCAATCAATGTTTCATTGGTACAAATGTTCGAAGTCGCTCTATGACGTCTAATGTGCTGTTCTCTTGTAGAGAGTGTCAGGCAAAATGCCTCTTTGCCGTCAACATCGATTGAGCGACCTACGATTCTTCCCGGCATTTGCCTCAAGTATGTCTTGGTACAGGCGAAGATTCCATACAAAGGCCCTCCATATGTAATTGGAGAACCGAGTGCTTGGCCCTCACCGACCACAATATCAGCATTGTAATTACCAGGTGCCTCGATGACACCAAGGCTAACCGGTGCAACACCAACAACAAATGCAGTATTTTCACCAATTATTTCCTTAACACGAGTTAGACCGCCATCCAATATGCCCAATGGATTAGGCTGTTCAACGTATATTCCACATGAACCTGCAGCCTGTGAGAGTGAGTCGAGATTTAGAGTTCCATCAGAATTATGGTGTAGAGTCTTGACCTCAATACCTCCACCTTGAGTATAGTTGTGAATAACAGACCTCCTTGATGGAGGAACCAATTCACTGACATAGACTGTATCCTTTTGCTCAGCCTTTCTGTTGTGTACTCTGACCGCACATGTAAGTGCCTCAGCCGCTGCTGTAGAACCATCATAAACCGATAGGTTTGCGACTTCAAGCCCAACTAATTCACTAATCAATGTCTGGAACTCCCACATGGCTTGGAGCATACCTTGGCTTACTTCAGGTTGGTAAGGAGTATACGAAGTTAGGAATTCTCCTCTCGTAACCAACTGGAAAACACTCGCTGGAACATAGTTCCGGTTAAGACCAGCTCCGAGGAAATTTACCCGGTCTCCGAGTGCCACATTAGCGCCTAACAATCGACGTGCATCAGAAATTATTTCCTCTTCGGATTGAGGAGGAGGTAAGGGTAGTTCTTCTGTCATTCTGACGGCTTCAGGAATATCTGCAAATAAGTCGTCAATCGATGACATTCCCATCGCATCTAGCATCTCTTTTTCGCGGCCCAAATTCGGTAATTGGTCGACCATATGGTAGCCCCCGAGTGTGTCGTAACGCGGAACCAACATGAATGTTGGTTTAGTAGCAAAGCACATTGAGTGAGACCTCCTCGGATAATTATGGCGAAAATTGCAATGGTTGTAACCAATGCATGTGCGCCAGACCCTAGAGTTGAAAGACACGCACGTTGGCTATCTGAACTAGGACATGATGTAGAAATCCACGCATGGGACCGGCAATGCAGTAGCCTTGTTTTCGAAGAAAAAATGGGATATAAAATAATACGATATCGAATCGGAATTGTTCGTCCCTCAAATCCGATTCGCACATGGTTTTCCAAAAAGCGTTTCATTTCAAATCTAAATCTCAAACATGATTTATTGATATTGAATGATACAGATACTGCTAATGTTAAATTCCAAGGACCGAAGTTACTGGACATCCACGATATGGCACATACTTGGCCCTTAATGAGAGGTCGTTCTCTAGTTCACAAATTTGCATCTGGAAGGATGTTGTCTCAGGCAAAACAAATTATTCGCAGTGTAGACGAAATTATTGTTTCTGCCCCGGAATTTTGTAAATGGGTTGCAAGTAACGGCAGAGACTCAACATGTGTGATGAATAGGAGAAACGCAATACCCACGCCACCCACAAGCGAAAAGGTGGTTGGATATTTTGGACGCATTAGAGAGGTCGATTCGATTACAAACCTGATCAAAGCATCCGAGAAAATTGGATTCAAGGTGATTCTTGCTGGCGATGGTATGGAGGTGGAGAATGTAATCAAAAATAATCCACAAGTAGATTACAGGGGGCCATTTACTGAAGATGATTTACCTGATTTGATGAAGGAGATTAGCGTAATGTATGCAATGTATGATGAAGAGCGCGGGAACATAAAATCGGGAGCGATTCCTACAAAGATGTTAGATGCTGCAGCATTTGGAAGACCGAGCGTTGTAAATCAAAATACACCGATGGGCGATTTGTGCGAAAGAGAAGGGCTAGGACTCACCGCACCTTATGGAAATATTGAACAGATTTCTGAAGCAATCATGCAAGCGCATGATATGAAAATAGACAATATCAAGGGAGAGGAAAAATCTGAATTCCTCGCAGTAATCAGCAAATTGCTGAACTAATCTTGCCACTTTGTCCATGAACCATCGGCATTTTGGTACCAATTTTCACCGTTGTTAGCCCTGAACCAAACAGTTCCTTCTTCATCAGGATCAAGGTAATCACCACCGGGTAAATCTTCCCAAGATCCAACGGTGATTTCACCATCTGTTTCTACTGTATCTTCATCTTGAGGTTCACTGGATTCCTCTGAAGTTTCTTCAGATTCCGCCATTGGGGTAGAGTCCGGGGCACCAGGAGGTGGCAAATCTGTGAGAGATTTGGGACCTGCACGCTTCTTCTTCGGCTGAGGTTTCTTTTTGAGCATGACAACAATAACTCCAACCAAAGCTAGAACCACGACACCTCCAATGATTCCGACTAACGTCATAGTCCCCATACCTTCATCTTCACCAGATGCTGATGAATCATCACTGGTACTTTGGCCACCATCGCTCGGCTCAGTTAGTAAGCACCCAGGATAATTTACATCGTCATCGAAACGACCATCCGGTGCGACCAAAGGACACATGTCTGCTGAAGTTGCATCCTGTACAAAGATACCCGGCCATTCATCTTCTCGAGAATCATTCCACTCAGGGTCGCCCCAGTTATCTCCAAATCCATCGTTATCTGTGTCAAACCATTGCGTTGGATCGATTGGGAACAAGTCAGGTCCATAGCCAAGTGATTCCCACTTGTCGTATGTCCAGAATGCATCTGGGTCTGAATATCCATCCCCATCTATGTCAGGGCAACCGAATCGATCTATTGTCGAAGTGCCAGCATCATTAGTACAGAAGTCGACATTAACTCCTTCGAAATTATCACCGTATCCATCTCCATCCGCATCAGCCCATTGACTTGGTTCGTCAACGAATGCATCAGCACCTTGAGCAACGCTCCAAGCTAGTTCTGGGTCAGAGTATCCATCGCCATCAGAATCAATACAGCCAGTTCTATCAGCGCTGGAGTTACCAAAGAAGAATGGGCAATCGTCAGGGTTGTTTCCTGCTGGGTTATCCCCATATCCATCAGCATCACCATCACTCCACTGTGTTTCATCTTGGAAGAATGCATCAGCAGCATCTGCCCAACCATCATCATCGAAATCAGGGCAACCCTTCATTCCGCCCTGTGTAGCAGTACCTTCTTGCAGAGGGCAGAAATCGATTATGTCTGAGAAACCATCATTATCGTCATCAGTATCTTCGCGCTGGTCGATACAACCATCACCATCGTTATCATTGGTTGAGTTCTTTCTCCAATTTGTGATTCCGTTCTTACACAAGTCAACTTCATTGATTACGCTATCATTGTCGTTATCGTTGTCTTCGTTATCATTTCGGCAGCCATCGCCATCACGGTCATTGGATTGTGAAGAATTCCAGCCCACCTCTCCTCTTGGACAATTATCGTATTCGTCGAAAATTCCATCGTTATCGTCGTCAGGATCTTCATTGGAGTTTTCATCTTCACATCCATCGCTGTCTTTGTCTGTCTGTACCGCTGAAGTCCAATTCTTTGCTCCCTGTTGGCAGTCATCGATCAGGTCATCGATTCCATCACCATCGTCATCACCATCACAAACGTCACCGATTCCATCGTCTTCGTAATCTTCTTGCAATGGATTTACAATAAACTGACAATTGTCATCCACATCTAATATTGAATCACCATCGTCGTCAGTATCTTCGTCGATATCTCTGCACCCGTCGCCATCGAGGTCACTGGAATTGTCGACAACCCAATCCAGGACTCCAGATGGACAGTTGTCATCACCATCTAGAATACCGTCATTATCGTCATCATTGTCCTCTTCGATATCTTTGCAACCATCTTCATCATGGTCAAGTGAGGTGTTTGATTGATTCCAATTCATAAATCCATATTGGCAATCATCAAGCACATCGTGGAGTCCGTCATTGTCATCGTCAGTATCACAAGCATCTCCTTTGATGTCAGAGTCAAAATTACTTTGATTTGAATTCGCAGTGTTTAGACAGTTGTCTGTATAATCAGTAATGCCGTCATCGTCCTTGTCGTGCTGGAAAACCCAAACGAATATATCTTGGTCTGTAGCACTTCTAGGAGTGTCTCCAAACCATACTGTCCCGCTGAAATCTCCTCCTGAGACTATCGTTCCATCATCCATTGCAAGTAAAGCACCTACAGTATCATTACCGGCGCCACCAATACTCATCGACCATTGGTAGTCGGAGTTATTGTCAACCTGTGCCATGAATCCATCGAAGTAAACGGTTGAACTATTCTTCTGAAGAGTGTTAGAACCAAACTTCATCACATCTCCGTGCCAACCACCAAATTGGACTTGACCCTTAGGGTTTACAGAAAGTGATTGGATTCTGTCATCACCGTTTCCACCAGCATTGTAGTCCCATATCTGTGTACCATTAGCATCATAGCGCAACAATAGAACATCCCAACTACCCTGGCCTCCAACTGATGCACCACTCTGTTTTTTGTAATTCATTAGATAGTTGCCACCGACTACCACTCCACCATCAGGATGGATAACGACATTGTTGAAATAAACGCCACAATTAGTTCCGAAGCATTGTGTCCCTCCAGTATTTTGTCCCCAAATGAAACTTCCTGAATCTGAGTACTTAACCAAGAAACCAGCATAAGTCGATTGTGGGTTTGAAATGAATGTTCCACCCCATTCTTCATTGCCAGTATTGTATCCAACGACGTAAGCTGAATTTGTACTTGTTTCTACTACTACTTGATAAGCAACTGAAACTCCATCACCATACGAGTTTTTAGCCCAATCCCACTGCTCTGCACTAATATTGTAGTATGCAAGGAAGAATCGCGGGTTCTCTGATCCAGCATCATCGTTCAATTGAGTTGCATCAAATTCTGTAAAGTTCTGGTAGTATCCTGTAACGTACAAGTTGTCATGATTGTCAGCAGCTAAATCCCATCCTACATCCACATCGAATCCGCCGAATTTCATAGCCCAGTCCCATTGACCAGTGGCATTTACTCGTGCAATCCATCCATCGAAACCAGTTGTGTAAACTGTAGTATTTCCAAAGTTAACTTCTCCTTGGAAGTAACCCGTTCCATACACATTATCATTAGAATCGATTGTCACTCCTCGACATTCGTCATAGTAGAGTGCGGTACCTGCTGAAACTGCCCATTCCCAATCACCATCTTTTGATAACTTGGCGATTAGAATATCTCCTTCACCTTCGGTGTAAACCTGAATTGCTCCGAATTGAGATGCTTGGTAGATTGTACCGCAAATAATGATGTCACCCTGTGAATCAAAAATCATTTCATATATCTCATCGTTACTTTGAGAACCGCCCGCTGTAGACCAATTTGTATTTGTTCCACGAGCCATACCTGCTGCATTTAGGGCATTGATTTGTTCTAGTGTCATCTCGGAATCATCGATTAATCTAGAGTCTACGATTGACTCGCCATCTCTCTCCACAATTATTGGGGAATCAGAAATTGCTGGAACTATCGAAAGTAGAAAACAGGCAAGAATTCCGACGGCTAAGGTGCGGCGCATATCATACCCTAGCGGTAATCCCTCATCAAAGCAACGCCCCTTAGGGGCGTTATCAGACAAAGGGTGGGCGAACTACTACTGCCCGTACTTTCTTCCGCGGTGAGGCGACAATCATGACCTCGTCACCTGGTGAAACACCAGCAATGTAACCCATTCCAATTCCGGTTCTATCTAGCGAAGGAGCCGGTGCCCCGCTAGTAAGTGTACCAATTGAATTTCCATTCAAATCTTCAACTATCTTGCCGCCACGAGGCAGAGGTCCTCTTTCGAGTTGCTTTATCCCCCACCACTTTGCATTATCTGGTGAATGAGAAATGACTCGATGGCGCCCGATAAATTCGTGTTCAATATCCAGCCCAAATGGAACATTGGTTTCCCAAGAATCCCTGTGCAAGAGAGTGTTGTCATCCAGATTCGGTGATGCAAAATCGACACCTGACAAAAGATATCCCTTCTCTAAGCGAAGCGTATCCCTCGCTCCTAAACCAACTGGAGTTGCTCCCGCCTCGATTAGGTTGCGCCAAAGAAGTGGAGCATCACTATTTGAGATGAATATTTCATAACCTGGCTCCCCAGTGTATCCTGTGCCTTGGATCCATCCATTTACCCCAAGTGAGTTTTCTTGGATTTTTGCCCATCTGAATCTACCGACATGATTCTGATTGCCTAGAACCGCCTCACAATATTTCCTTGCATTTGGGCCCTGTAGAGCAATAATACTAGTTTGTGGAGATAAATCTTCAATTGTTACTGAGCCATCTTCAGGTAATAGTGAGTTGAACCATTTCCACATTATTGGGACCATACTTGCATTGGGAACTCCCAAAATCTCTTCTTCTGAAACAACTGCAAAAATCATGTCATCAATGAGATATCCGTCATGGTCTAGGAAATGGGTATATGCACACCTACCTGGTTCTATTGAGGAGCATTTCTGAGTTGCTATTGATTCAAGCCAATTCCTGACTCCGCTACCGGAAAATCTGAATGAACCCATGTGAGAAACATCGAATAAACCTGCATTAGCCCTACAAGCAAGATGCTCTTCAGAGATGTTTGTGTACCAAATTGGCAATTCAAAACCATGGAAATCCACAATGTTTGCAGCTAAGGCAAGATGCTCTTCGTAAAGTGCGGTTCGAACAGGGGCCTGTGATGCCATATGCAGATGACATCCGATACAGCATTAAATTGTCACTGAAGAGAGGTGGCTATTTTTTCCTGAGAATTGACCAATTTTTACGACCTAATCCCTCTAAGGCAATTCCTGTTACTAAACCCCATGCGATTTCAGATTCAAACTTCATCACTAGCATAACTACCATGACAATTGCTGCAATTATCCAGTGATGCAACCAAATCGATTCGTTTCGCACATGAAATTTGAAATTCTCAGTTACCCATCTAGTGAACACAAATGCTGCGATTATCGATAATGAATAGTAAGCGAACTCCATTATTTTGCAATGCGGGGTGAGTTCTATTCTAGTTTCGCATCAATAAGCTACTGGGACCGGGTCTAGCATGCGCCACAAATACCAGCAAGCAGCGGTTTTGTAAGGGCTCCATCTCTCTGCGACTTGAAGAACGTCTTCTTTTGTTTCAGCCTCGGGAACCAAAATTTTGACTGCTTTTACCAGCCCAATATCTCCAATACTGAATACATTCGGCCTCAATAAATTGAAGATCATCAGCATTTCCGCAGTCCATGGGCCTATCCCCTTGAAACTCACAAAATGTTTGTGAATTTCAGAGTCGGTCAATTTATCCCAGTTTGGAGATAGAAAACCATCTGGATTTTCTGCAACACCAAGTATGTATGTTGCCTTAGATTTTGTAAGTCCACATGCGGCAATTTCGGCATGTGTGAAACTGCTTACCTGCTTTGGAGTAATTTCCCCTACCATATCTTTCAGGCGATTCCAAATCGAATCCGCTGCGATAACAGAAATTTGCTGGCCAACTATTGAGTTGACAAACGTTGCAAATAAGTCTCCTTTGCCAACCAAAGATTCGCCCTGATGCTGCTTCACAATAGGCCCTAGGAGGTCGTCTTGAAGAAGAAATTTATTGGCTTCATCCCACCAATGAGGCTTACCCTTCTGCATATCGCAACCTCAAGTGATTAACTAGAAAAGGGAATGTTTCGAATAATGTCGTTACCAATGCTGGTGATTTCATCAACTAGATTTTCGATTGTTTCCCGTGTTACAGCAGGGTTAGCAATAACTGGACGTAAAATGATATCATCACCAATGTTTGATTGTGAAATCATGAAATTACCTGATTTAACCAATCGCTCTCTCAATTGCTTATTTACCGAATTATGGTCTATTCCTTTTGCTGTAAATCTGATGCAAACATTGGACCAAACTCTCGATGACATCATCTCTAAATTCTGATTTGTTTCTACTAGCGACTGTAAGTAATCAGCCAGATCAACATAATTTTCCACGAGTCGTGCCCAACCTGCATCTCCTTTCTCTCTCCAAGCAAGGAATAGTTTCAACGCATCATTACGTCGCCCGCATTGGAGACTAATTCTTCCAAGATCTACATCTTCTGCATCTCCCAAGAAAAGATAGTGAGCGACATTTCCGTGCGAACATATTTTTCGTAAAATTTCTGGACGCTTAATCAAGAAAGCTGAACAAACGAGTGGAATACCCATCATTTTGTGAGAATCCCAACAAACCGAATCCGCAAGATCGATGCCATCAATCAATTGACGATGTTTGGCACTGAAAAGGCACGACCCACCCCAAGCAGCATCTACATGAAGCCACAATTCTTGGTCTGCGCAAATCTGTGCAATTTCTTTCACAGGATCAAAAGCGCCTCTAACCGTAGTACCTGAAGTTGCAACCACACAGAATGGAATCTGATTGTTCAATCTTGAACGTTCAATCTCTTCTACCAACTTGTCACATCGCATTCTACCATCTGAATCACATGGAACTTTAATCACATTATCGAATCCAAGTCCCAGGACATTTGCTGCCATCAATACTGAGTAATGAGATTCCTCTGATACGAAACAGACTAGGCTATCTCCTCTGAAGCCCCTTTGCTGTCCCAGTGGGTCAACTTGATGTCTTGCACACATCATTCCAATCATATTTCCATTAGAACCACCGGTAGTCAAAGTCCCATTACCATCAGTGAATCCTACAATATCACACATTCTTCGTATCAAAGCCTGCTCAATCAATGTTGCAAGAGGTGATAACTCGTAAGTGTACATTGAATTATTTGTTAAAGTTGCAATCACTTCTCCAGCGAAAGCAGATAGATTGAAACCCCCCCAAAGGGGATTCATGAATCCAGGTGAATCTGTTCTCACGCTATACTTTAGGAACTGATCAATATCTCGGAGTGCATTTTCCAAACCCATTCCCTCCAAAGGAATGTTCAAGTCTGCTATTTTGCGAAGACTCGATTGTGGTATGTGTTCAATTATTTTTTGAGAGCCATCCAAGTGATTACGTATCCTTCTTAGAACTTCATCTAAGAATTCACTTGTCTCTGAATCCATGGTTATCTCCTTTAGGCCCACTAGAAGGCGGGTTTAGAACCCTGCGCTATAAAGTTCAGAGTAAATGAGTAAATGCAATAGATTTTCTGCCAAAATTACTACTTAGTGCCCTTTTCTTACAATGTGCATAATATGATATGCGGATTGAATGGCATTGCACCAAAATAACAAAAATAAGAAAATGAAGACGGAAAAATCAGTTTAATCTAAATTGATAATGCGAACTAAACTGGGG
>MDTA01087184.1_pt1 | contig 10219 bp, 6 predicted proteins | sample 811151 | NCBI WGS metagenome assembly MDTA01 (sample SAMN05326648, study PRJNA326480) | marine metagenome | isolation source: seawater | place: Indian Ocean: South | collected 2010 | reverse complement strand
TTCGAACAATTGGATAACATTGAATCAACAGCATCACAGCCATCGTGATTTGGTCCAGCGCCAAAGCCACCGCCAAAAATCTCTAGATAAATGTTATAGACACCATCGGCTTTATGACTCAAACAAGATACCGAGGTGGTATCAAATCCCGGGGCTATTACCCTTTCTGGAACAGCCTGACCTAGTGCCTGCATGACAGCATTCACAACCCTATAACTTGGGAGCAAACGGGCCCGAACTGGTGCGCGCGGTCTAGGGTTTAAAATTGATCCATAAGGTATCTTTACAAAAATCGCCCTCTCAGCACCCTCGTTGAAAGGTATATCTGGGTCTGTCAACACCGATTTCACGCAGGCTATGGCAGATGAGACTGACGAAGCAAAAGGGCTGTTCATATTTGACTTTACCTGGCTGGCCGTACCCTTAAAATCAATCTCCAACTTATCTCCTTCAACCTTGATTTTAACTTTTATGGCAACCGGATGGTTGTGAATTCCATCATCATCTAAAAATGCTTCTCCACAATATTCGCCGTCTGGAGCTTTAGTGATTGCCGTTCTTATTCTTCTTTCAGAATAATCAAGCATTTCATTCATCGCTGCTGAAATTTTCTGATTTGAAAACTTGCGGCATAAATCGCGCAAGCGTTCCGCGCCAACAGCGTTAGCCGCGAACTGTGCATTTAGATCACCAATAGTGGCGTCGGGCATTCGAACATTCGCTCTAACCAACCTTTCAAAAGGCCCTCCCATCCAATCTTTTTCAATTGAATATCTGCTGGGTGGGAAAGTTATTCCTTCTTCATGAACATCTCCAGCGTTAGGGTTTAATCCGGGTGCCCCGCCACCTAAATCAATATGATGGACGACAGTCGCTGTCACCCCAATCAATTCTTTTTCCAGAAACACTGGTGTAAACAAAAATATATCGGGAAGATGCTGTCCGCCGGAATACGGATCATTATTAATTAAAAAATCACCATCACACAATGTATCGAGGGGGTGGTGCTCAAGACAAGCCTTGAACGTATGTGTGATAGAGCCTAGTTGTATTGGTATAAGCTCTGCCTGAGCAACCACACGGCCTAATTTATCTAGTATAGCAGCTGAACAATCCTGTGCTTCCCTTACAACTGGCGAGTGTGCAGAACGTATCAATTTCACTCCCATTTCATCGGCGGCGGCGATTAAGGCCCTGGTTATTACAGCTTGATCTACGGGAGTAACGATCATTTTTTGGTACCTTTCTCAAGAACGATATTATTATAATCGTCCATACTTACTTGCCATTCGACTGGGACATAAACAGTTGAACTCTCATCTTGGATGAGAAGTGGGCCAGAAAACTCTTCTCCGACCAAATCGTTACGGGACAGAATAATAGTCTCGGATGCAACACCTCTTTCTATAATATTGACCTTAGTTCTTTTTGGATTAGGATCCGCATCTTTTTCATTTGGTTGTACTGACAACTTAGGTGTCTTTTCACCAACTCCAACTCTGATAGAAATTACTTCGACTGGATCTCCTTCCGGTTTAGAAAATTCAAAGATCTTATGATGAGCCTCTGCAAAAAGTTTGTGTAAAAGCACTAAAGAAATATTATCGACATTTTCTTCGGTAAGCTTCACCGGTACCTCGAATGCTTGACCAACATACCGCATCTCCAATGAGGTCTCGATTTCCTTATTGGGCTGTATACCTAATTTCAGCAAGTAATTTTTTGCTTCCGTTGTCAAAGAGCCGATATTATTTTTTATTTTAAATACATTCTGCTCGTCGAGAAGAAGTCTATTAGTCTGACTACGGTAATGAACATAGTCTGATAGCAGCAATCCTGAAGCAGATAAAACGCCCGCATTTGGCGGAATCACTACCTTATAGATATTTAAGTCCTCTGCCACTCTTGCAGCATGCAGTGGCCCCGCACCACCATATGGTACAAGCGCAAATTCTCGCGGATCACTGCCTCTTTCTGTTGAAACCTGCTGAATTGCTCGCACAATATTTGCCTCCGCAACGCGGATTATATTATCTGCCATTTCAGGTAAACCAATATTGAACTTCTCAGCAATTTTTCCAATCACATGAGACGCAGCACCTAAATCGACTGGCATTTTTCCGCCTAGAAAACTATCGGCCTGAAGCGTTCCCCTGACCAAATGAGCATCTGTAACTGTAGGCAATATTCCACCACGACCATAACAGGCTGGACCGGGTGCTGCTCCCGCTGACTGCGGCCCAACCCTTAATAACCCTCCATCATCAACCCAGGCTAAAGAGCCTCCACCAGCTCCTACAGTTACAATATCAATAACCGGCGTCTTGACCGGCAACCCGTCAATCATAGTCATTGGTGCTAGTTCTGCTTGATCATTACTAACAAGTGCCACATCTGTACTGGTGCCGCCCATATCCAAAGTTATAATGTCTGAAAAGTTTGTGTTCCCTTTTCCTCGGATTGCCCCGACAACACCCGCTGCGGGGCCAGAAAAAAGTGCTGTTATCGCATTTTGAGCCATGGCATCGGCCGGCATCCGCCCACCATTTGATTGCATTATGCTGAATTGCCCCTGAAAGCCTTTTCTTTCAAGTTCTTGAGAAAACCGCGTAACGTAGCCTGCCACAACCGGTTGTACGTACGCAGCCAATGTGGTGGTAGAAGCTCGCTCATATTCTCTAAACTCGCGTGCAACATCACAAGAACAAGTTATTGGCATGTTGGGATAAAGACCGGCTATTATTTTTGATACAGCACGTTCGTGAATAGGGTTAAGGTACGAGTGCAGAAAACAAATTGCTACTGAATCAAATTTCTCTTTGTCTAAAACATTTCGAACCAACGTCGACGTATAATCAATATCTAACTTCGTTACAATTTCTCCACTAGCTGAAAGTCGTTCATTAATTTCGTAAGTATCATGTCGCGGGACCACAGGTTTTGGTTTCTGATACTCTAGATCGTAAATAGCCCTGCGGTCATTTCGTTGAATTAATAGTAGGTCTTTCGTTCCCTGAGTAACAAAAAAACAAACTCTTCCTCCTTTACGCTCTAGTACAGCATTAGTAGCAACCGTCGAACCGTGAATTAATTCAGTTATTTCTTCAAGCCTCAAACCAGCGGCTTCGAGTGCCAACATCGCACCTTTATCTGGATTAGCTGGGGTGCTGGGTACTTTTGCGGTCTTGGTATTTTTTCCATCAGATACGACCAAATCCGTAAACGTTCCACCCACTTCTATTCCCACGCGCATCAATAATAATTCCATTTCTTTTTTAAAAATTTACTAAAAAAGTCGCTAATGAGCCCGATAGTCATTTTAAGACTGGTATCTCTTCCGGTGCCCTAACGGTTAGTAGTTCTGCCGGTCCATCTCGAACTACAATGTTTTCTTCATGAACCATTATTTTTTTTTGATCGAAGGTCAAACTTGGTTCCAATGTTATAACCATGCCTTCTTCTAATATTGTTTGGTCACCAGGCATATGCGACGGCCATTCGGTAAGCTGCATACCCAGCCCATGCCCTAATCTACCAACAGATCCAGATTGGTCATTCTCAAGTCCCAAAACTTTCGCCATCCCGCGCCAAAGTTCTTCCGACGTAATTCCAGGCCGAGCTATTCTCAAGCCTCGTTCAGTTGCCTCGTAAACTTTCCGATAGGCTGATTGTACGGTTTCACTTACTGAGCCAAACGCAAAATTTCTATCGAAGTCAGAATAATAACCATCAAAAATCGCGCCAATATCCATCATCAATACGTCGCCCTCCTCGAGTACCCTGTCTGAGGGCATACCTATAACTTCTTCTGGTCCACCTTGCCCTGAACCGCCAACAAGGTATGGCACTTCGTCAGCGCCGTTCGATAAAATATCTATTCTCATTCGCCTAAATATTTCTCTTTCTATGTCGCCCTGCTTTGCAAGTTCCCCCATATTTTGGAAACTTCGGGAAACACACTGACAAATAAAACGAATTTTAGAAATTTCGTTTTCAGACTTAATCATGCGAAGCTTATTAATAATTGGCGACCCATCGACAAAATCTGTCTGCGATAGCGACTGCGTTAATTTTCTAATATCCGAAAATGGCATCCTTACATAAGTTTCCGCTCCCATTGGCAAGCCTATACGGCCAAAATTTCTTTTAATATTTTTCAATACCTTAGATAATTCAGTAAGCCCTTCATCATTTGGTCTTGGTGAACCCCAAGTTTCTATTTGGTCTATCCAAGTACTAGCCATTCTTTCCGCACCAATTTCAGGAATAACAGCTATCGGTTTTCCGTATAGAGGGATTACAAGAAACCATGGCCGCGCCGGGCTTTGCCAAAAAAGCGTGTGAAATCCTGAGAAATAGCGAAATTCCGGTTCGGTTGTAAGGAGAAGAGCGTCAATCTCTTGCTGCCACATCAAGCGCTGAGCTCTTAATGTTCGTTCTTCAAATTCTTCCGTTTTAAAGCCATAAATAGGTTTATCAGCTTTCACGAAACAAGATCATCCGAAAATTGCATCAATAGAACAGCAGCGCCTTGCGTTCCGCCCTCCACTTGAAGCTCGTCTTCATCATGATTTCGATATACGCCTGATAGTTTACCCAGTTTTTGATCACTTGAAATAACGTATCCATTTAACACAATACCATACTGCCCTCCCCCAGCACTCGGGACCGTCAAATCAACACTAATTTCTGGAGGTATACAATATAAGTAAGCGCCTATTCCTTCTGAGTCTACCGGCATGACGTCGGACCGACTAAATTCATTCAGTTGCGCTAGGTCAGATAATTCAGGCACGTATATATCCACCACCATTTTATGCTTCTTGGACCCCTTTTCGAGCAAATCTCGCGACTCTGGCATATATTTGGCTCCCGTGTCCCAGCGAGCTCTCAGGGTAAAATATTTTACACCGTCAGGGCCTGCGGTGATTGGACCATAAGGTGTATGCCCTTTTACGTAATGAAGTGAAAAGGGCGGCGCCGCCTTTTTACCCATATGCGCACTACCTTCGACGAATAGTTGAAATTGCTCGTGATTATGAAAATGCGGTCGGGTTATAGAATTTGGCGGCTGTTCAACTAAAAAACCCTGCGGAAGGCCATCATCATTCTTTTCATTACCAGGAACATAATGACCGCGCTTTGGCGCACTCCCAACGTACGGGCTTAAAAAATATTCTTGCCCAAGTACGTCTATCGCTTTTCTTTCTGAGCGCGCTTTTTCGGCTGACGTGATATAAGGCATGCTTGCCTCCCATGTGCACCTAAAGAATTCACTTCTATTATTTTGCCTGCTTCATAGGTTGCAAATCAAGTTAATTACAATCAGACTTGGGATGAAGCTAAAAATATTTATTGTCTATTAACAAAAATACTCGCCATGACACTTTCAACCCAAGATTTGCATTCTGATATAAAGGTTATAGGGTTGGTTGGATCAGCTCATGGCGCAAGTCATTTCTTTCATCTAGTCTTGCCACCTCTTTTTCCAATTTTAAAAGAAGAATTTGGCGTCACTTACTCGGCGCTAGCCCTTTTAACAACACTTTTCTATGGGGTTTCCGGAATTGCACAAACATTAGCTGGCTTTTTTGTTGATAGATACGGGGCGCGTAATATTTTGCTAGGTGGTTTAACCTTATTAAGCTTGAGTGTGATAGGGTACGGATTCGCGTCAGAATTCTGGACCCTGTTATTGTTTGCCATGTTAGCAGGCCTTGGAAATAGTGTTTTTCATCCTGCCGATCTATCGATTCTCACACAAAAAGTAACCTCTGGACGTCTAGGCAAAGCATATGGCATCCACGCTTTCAGTGGAAATGTAGGTTGGGCTGCCGCACCTGTTTTTGTGATCTCTGTCACCCAACTCTTAAACTGGCAGTACGCCTTGATATTGGCTGGTTTGCTAGGATTATCAATTGTGCTTTTTTTTATTATTTTTGGAAGTGATTTAAATGACAACAAGCGCGATTCAATAACTCCGCTTGACACTTCAATCCTTAGTTTAAGATCACTTTTCAAAAACTTATCGCTATTATTTTCCCCAACTATTCTGTCATGTTTTTGTTTTTTTGCACTTCTAGCCGCCGCCCTTATAGGCGTACAAAGTTTTGGGGTCAGCGCTATAGGCGAGTTATACGAGATTGATATAACGCAAGCGACGTTTGCACTAACTACCTTTTTGGTATGTTCTGCCTTTGGCATTTTGAGTGGGGGTGTCTTGGCAGATAAAACGACAAGACATGATATAATCGCAATAGCGGGCGTATCGTTATCGGGATTTGTTCTTCTTCTTATCGGAAGTCAAATTATCACAGCTTCGAGCGTGATAGCATTTCTGGGCTTGTCAGGTTTCTTCTCAGGAGTTACTGCACCCTCTCGAGATATGCTTGTTAAAAAGGCCACGCCACCCGGCTCAACTGGTCGTATTTTCGGTTTCGTTTATTCTGGTCTAGACCTCGGTTCGTCTCTAATGCCTCTTTTATTGGGTTGGCTGATGGACATTGGAAATGCCAGCTACGTCTTCTACGCATGCGCTGTAATGTTATTTGGGACAACTTCTACTGTTATAAATGTCAAAAGACGATCGGTTTTGCCTTCTTAAAAAAATATAATTTAAGAAGGTATTTTGAGACCTTTAGCGCCGACTAATTATTTTTTTGACGATGAATGTTCTGTGCCACCTCATCTGATTCGATCTGCTCATCGCGCCGAATTTTTTCAGCTTCTTTCTTAGCCGCTTCATCCCTAATAATTTCTGCTTTTCTAACTTCCTGATAAGCCGCAGTTACGAGCCTATTTGCCTCCGAATAAGCCTTCTCCACCTCAACAATAGCCTCGTCTAGCATCTCACGTTCTTTCAAAACCCTCAAAGCGAATTTAGAATACTGCCCCAACACTTCCACTGAAGAAGAACTAACATCCTGTTCTTGTTTCAAACTAAGTTCCAAAGATTGCTTCTTTTCGGTCAGTCGATTGACTTCTGCAAGAATCGACCCAGCGTCACGCCGCCTTTCGTCAAGCTCGAACTCCTTAAGCCGAACTAACTTATCATACTGACTCATTCATAATACCCACAGCTTATGATGCATCCTCGGGAGAACTTTCTGCTATCTCGTCATCAGGACTTTTAATATTCATTTCATCAAGCTCTTCTTCAGGTGAGTTGTTAATATGTAAAATTTCGGTCAACTGCTGGTATCCATCCTCGATCTTTATTTTTTCGTTTTTATCCTGAGTTAAAAATTGTTCCAGCGAGGGATAGTACACTATTGCTTCATCAATTTTTGGGTCACTCCCCTTTCTGTAGGCTCCAAGTCTAATCATGTCAGCCATTTCTTCATAAGATGCAAGAAGCGATCTGGCTTTAGAAACGACAAGATTTTCATCGGCTGTATTACAGTCAGGCATCATTCGCGACACACTCTTTAGGATGTCGATAGCGGGGTATCTCCCCTTATCGGCTATACTCCGCTCTAACACGATGTGTCCATCTATTATTCCTCTGACAGAATCGGAAATCGGTTCGTTATGATCGTCCCCCTCTACGAGGACTGTGAAGAGACCAGTTATCGACCCAGTCCCTTCTAGGCCGGGGCCCGCACGCTCCAACAACTTTGGCAACTCAGAAAACACCATAGGAGTATAACCCTTGGACGCAGGGGGCTCTCCCGATGCCAAGCCTATTTCTCGCTGAGCCATTGCAAATCTGGTGATGCTATCCATCATGCACATAACTTGCTTGCCAGTGTCCCTGAAAGCTTCAGCTACCGCCAGCGTCATGTAGGCAGCTTGCCTCCGCATAAGTGGCGACTCATCCGAAGTTGCAGCTATTACAACACTCCTAGCGAGCCCTTCTTCCCCAAGATAATCTTGAATAAATTCGCGAACCTCACGTCCCCGTTCTCCAACCAGACCAATAACGTTGACTTCGGAAGAGCTAAATCTTGCTATCATCGACATTAGAATGGATTTTCCAACTCCAGATCCAGAAAAAATACCCATTCTTTGGCCTTCGCAAACTGTTAGAAAAGTATTTATGGCACGCACTCCTACATCAACTTTAGGACCTATTCGGCTACGTTTGTGCGCAGGCGGAGGTGTTCCACGGACGGAATACCCTTTTGTTCCACCTAAAAGTGCCCCCCGATCATCGATCGGCTGCCCCATAGCATCTATAACACGGCCAAGCCACGAACCCGACGGATATACTCTATAGTCAGCATTCTCTATCTCCGCCTCACTACCTACACCAATTCCGTCAAGACTGCTGAATGGCATCGCAAGCGCTCTGCCATCTTTAAATCCAACTATTTCGCAAATGACTTTTCCACCCCTTTTATTATTAAGATGTACTCTGTCCCCAATGGCTAGGGCTCTCTCAACTCCCCCAATTTCCACCATCATACCCAAGACAGCGGTTACCCTCCCAAATACTGTATATGGGGGGATTTTTTCTATCTCTTCTGCCAAGTCAGATAAAATACTAGCCACAACGCTTCTCTTTAATTTAACGTTCGAACCCTATCGAGTATTGCTAATCATAACATTTTTTAGATCGTTCGGAAATTGTCATGACAATTCTTTGGATACTAGCCAAAAATGATTTATATAAAGACCGTAACAGTGCGCATATATAAACTATTAATACAATGTATAAGATTGAAGAGTTAAGTTGAGCAAGGTATCTTCCTGAAAGCACATAACCCGTCTCGAAAGAAATAATTTTGCAAAATACACAGAGTAGAAAAAAGACAACAGACCAACAGCCTAGCCTTAAGAGAGGAAGTGCTCGAGGGCGGCGCGGCAGAGCCTTCAGCAAAGGACGGCAAGTGGATCCAGAAATCCTTCAACAAGTTAGACAGGTCCTAGGAAATAGGCCTCGAAGACGGGATCTACTTATTGAACACCTGCATCTTTTTCAAGATAAATACGGATTTATAACAACGAAACAACTTGTAGCTCTTAGCCATGAAATGAAAATGGCAATGGCTGAAGTATATGAGGTCGCGTCTTTTTACGCACACTTTGATATCATACGGGACGGTGAGAACGAACTGCCGCCAATTACTCTACGTGTCTGTGACAGCATAACCTGTTCTTTATTCGGATCTGATAATATCTTGAGTGACGTGGCTTCTTCAGCTGGAGAAGATGTTCGTGTTGTGCGTTCACCTTGCATGGGTGCATGCGATAAGGCACCAGTTGCCGCAGTAGGTCATTCCATGATGGAAAAGGTCAGTACCGCCAACATTCTAGACCATCTCTCAAAAGCCAGAAATGGAACCATAACCCACAACAAGATATCGCCCATTAAAATCGATCAATATTTAGATAATGGGGGCTATAACCTTCTTAAATTATGTACAGCCCAAGCAATCACTGCTGAAAAAATATTAGAACAGCTCGCTTCCTCAGGTCTTAGAGGATTAGGTGGGGCAGGCTTTCCGACGTCGCGAAAATGGAATTTGGTGCGCAACGCCGCGGGCGAAAAAGTACTCGCTGTAAATGGTGACGAAGGCGAACCAGGTACATTTAAAGATAGGTATTATCTGGAGACAGATCCTCACAGGGTTTTAGAGGGAATGTTAATCGCCGCATGGGTTGTTGGTGCGGGGGATTGCTATTTTTATCTTCGAGATGAATATCCCGAAATTCGTATTATGCTGGAAAAGGAAATTAATCATCTAAGAACAGAAGGATTAGTGCCCCATACGCGAATTCATCTACGGCGAGGTGCTGGCGCCTACATTTGCGGTGAAGAGTCAGCCATGATTGAATCTATAGAAGGTAAAAGGGGATACCCGCGGCATCGCCCCCCTTACGTTGCAGAAGTTGGTATTTTTAATAAACCAACATTAGTAAACAACGTTGAAACTTTGTTTTGGATCAGAGATATACTTGAGAAAGGTCCAACCTGGTTTGAAAGTCAAGGGAAAGAGGGTCACCCCGGTTTACGCAGCTATTCTGTATCGGGGCGCATTAAAGACCCTGGAGTTAAAATAGCTCCGGCTGGAAGCACGGTAAGAGAGCTTATTGATAACTATTGTGGAGGTATGCAAGACGGGCATGAATTTCGGGCCTACTTACCTGGTGGTGCTTCAGGCGGAATTTTACCCGCTAAAATGGATGATTTACCTCTTGATTTTGGTCAACTCGAAAAGCATGGTTGTTTCGTTGGCAGCCATGCTGTTGTCATTTTATCAGACCAAGATTCGAT
>MDTA01069078.1_pt1 | contig 10219 bp, 8 predicted proteins | sample 811151 | NCBI WGS metagenome assembly MDTA01 (sample SAMN05326648, study PRJNA326480) | marine metagenome | isolation source: seawater | place: Indian Ocean: South | collected 2010 | reverse complement strand
CTAAGAATAATCCCTCCTTATCAACATATACAATTTCTTCAATTTTTTTTAAAAATCTTTTGTTATCTCCATAAGCTGCAGCACCCATAATTTTCCATTCATCGTTATAAGGTTTCATGCCTAAAAACTCTGTAAAGGTTGAGAAAAAAATACCAAGTGAATTTGGAAATAAAGAATTCTTTAGTTTTTTATAGTTATTTCCATTTACATCATAAAAGGACACAGACTCGTCTTCACCATACTCATCAAAGATTGCAACACAACATTTTTCAAATTTTGATGAGTATACCCATCCAAAATGAGAAAGATGATGATTTAAATATCTAATTATCTTTCCGTCACTAAATGTTTGAGACATTTGTTCAATTTTTTTATTACCATAAAAATCAGATAAGTTATTTGGAATTATAAAAAGGTATTCAGGATCATATCTTCTGTATTTTGTGAATCCACTTCTATTAATTAATTTCATTGATTTTTCTGGATTCCAATTAACTATTATTTCATCTATAGATGATAAATCATTCAAACCTAAAGATTTTAAACAATGTTTTATTGACATAATAGGAAAATCTGTCTTCCCTTTCTGTCGTGTTAACCTTTCCTCTGATATGGCATGCTTAATTTTCCCATCAACAAAAATCGACGAAGAAGTAAATTGACCTAGAATATTTATACCTAGAATAAGTGACATTTATTAAATATTAATGTAATCCTATATTATATCAAACTCTAAGTAATTTATTTTTATGATCATTTATAATAATTTTCTTAAACAAATTAAAAAAAAATTCAAAGTTTCATCATTTGGTAAGCCATTAAAAAATTCAATTATTTTGAGACATGATATTGATTTTGAGATGTCATCAGCAGTTAAAACTGCCAAGGTTAATTATAAAAATAATGTCAAAGGATGTTTTTTTATATATTTTAATAGTCCCCTATATAATGTTTTTGAAAAAAAAAATATTCAGTTTGTTGAAAACTTATCAAATCTTAATCAAGAAATAGGAATTCATGTAGATAAAGAAAGTTTAGCTAATTTGAAAAATATCTATAAAAGTTTGAAAATATTTTTTCCAAAAATTTTAAAAATTGTTTCTTTTCATAATCCAGGTAACAACTATAAAGAACTTAATAAAAAAATTATAAAGCATAAAAACTTTAGATCGACGTATGAAAAACCATTTTTTTACGAAGGACAATATTTTTCAGATTCTAATCACAGAAACACATTGAATGAAATTTTAGATAATTTAAATTATAATTTTATAAATATTAATGAAGTTATACAAATTTTGCTTCATCCAGAAAATTTAAATTATGAAAATTTAAATAGTCCTGAGCAAATACAAGAAAAATTATTTTTTAATAAAGTTGGTGATAATCTAAATGAATTCGCAAAAAATAAATATTTTAAAAACAAACTCAAACAATATAAAAAAAAAATTGGGATCTAAAAAGAAAGTCTTTTTCTTTTTAGATTCAGTTAGTTTCCCATTAATTAAAAAACGATTGAATTTTTTAAAATTGAAGAATTTTAAGTTTTATTTTATTTTTGAAAAAGAAAAATACTATAAAAATAGAATTAATAGATTTATTACCAAGGAACGATTCTATTTACTTTCGAAAGATAATCAAAATAGAGTTGCAATAAAAATTGATAAAATTAGACCTGAACTTGGTATTATATTTTCTTTTGGTCAGAAAATACATCCAATAATTATTAAAAAATTCAGATTTAAAATAATAAATTATCATACCTCAATTCTTCCAAAATATGGAGGCGCAAACCCATTATTTTGGACAATAATCAATAACGAGAATAAAACTGGCGTTTCAGTTCATTACATAAATCATATGTTTGATAGTGGGGAGTTAATTCAACAGTCGACATTCAAAATTAAATCAACTGATAATAGAAAGAGTTTATCAGCAAAACTAGAAAATATAACTTTGGACCTTATTTTTAAAAATTTGACCAAATTTTCTAAAAATAAATGTGCAACTAAGATTATTGAAAATACAAAAATTTGGCCAAGATTTAATAAATCTAGAGAGATCAACTTAAATGATAATGAATTTAAAATTCAACAATTTATTAAGGCACTTACCAAGCCAATTTTAATTAATGAATGGACATATCCATATTATATTTCTAAGATGGGAGAATTAGTTGAGTTTCAGTCTGTGCCTTCGATTGAAGAAATTAGAATATTAAAAAAAAAACATCTTTAGCTTATGATTTTATCAAATAAAAGAATTTTAGTTATTGGTGGTGCAGGATTTATTGGGTCACATACTGTTGATCTACTCTTGAAAAAAGATGTGAAAGAGATAATAGTTTTTGACAACTTTTCTAGAGGATCTATAAAAAATCTTGAAAAAAATATAGATGATAATCGTTTAAAGATTCTTGAAAATGTTGATATAAGAAATCAAAGTAATTTAGATAAATATACAAAAAAAATTGACGTAGTTTTAATATTTTCTGCACTTTGGTTGTTACACTGTCACGAGTACCCTAGAGAAGCTTTTGAAACTAACATCTATGGAACATTTAATATTTTAGAATCGTGCGTAAAAAATAAAGTTAAAAAAATAATTTTTTCTTCATCTGCATCAGTATATGGAGATGCTTTATATCAACCCATGGATGAGGCTCATCCACTCAATCAAAAAAATTTTTATGGAGCAACAAAAGTTTGTGGTGAGGCAATGCTTAGATCTTATTATTATAGATATAAATTAAACTATATTTCACTCAGATATATGAACGTATATGGTCCCCGACAAGATACAAAAGGTGCATATGTTTCAGTAATTGTAAATATTCTTAAAAATATACTTAGAAATAAAAAGCCAATCATTTTTGGTTCAGGAAAAGAAAGTTTTGACTTTGTAAATGTCAAAGATTGTGCAGCTGCAAATATACTTGCCATTCAAAAAAATCAAAATAATATTAGTCTTAATATAGGATCTGGACAAAAAACATCTCTTAACAATTTAGTAAAATTAATTTTAAAGATTTGTAAAAGTGATATTGAAATTAATTATAAAAAGCAAATAAATAAGACACTTGTAAAAAATAGAATTGGTTCTACCGACCTAGCAAGAAAAAAAATAATGTTTAAAGCAAAGATCAATCTTAATGATGGTTTAACTGACTTCATTAATTGGTTTAAAAAGGATTACTTTAAATGAAGGTTAGATTAAATAAACCTTTTTTCCCAAATAGATTTTATAGTAGTCTTAATAATTTATTAGAGGATGGATTTTTAACAGAGGGTAAATTAACAAAAAAGTTTGAAGAAAGGTTAAAAGATCTTCTTAAAGTAAAGTATGTTATTTGTGTAACTTCGGCAACTGTTGGAATTGATCTGGCTATTAAATCATTAATGTTAAATAAAAAAGATGAAGTAATTGCACCAAACTTCACTTATCCTGCAACTATTAATCCTTTAATTCTAAATAAAATTAAATTGAAAGTAATTGATTGTGAATATCATTCAATGAATATTTGTTTTAAAAGTTTGGAAAAAAATCTAAATAATAATATCAAAGTAGTTTTACCGGTGTCTACGTTTGGTAATCCAATAGACTATGATAAATTAAATTTTTTTAAGCGTAAATTTAAGTTTAAAGTTTTAGAAGATGCTGCAGGAGCCTTAGGTTCTGAATTTAATAACGTAAAAACAGGATCTCACGCTGATATAACTGTTTTTAGTTTTCACCCTAGAAAATCAATTACAACAGGTGAGGGTGGTGCAATAGCAACTAACAATAAAAGAATTTATGAATGGTTAAAAAGAATGAAGAATTTTGGAATTGTCTATAACAAAGATAAAGTAAATTTTGAACACGTAGGGTTAAATTACAAATTTCCTGATTTATTATCTTATTTTGGTCTTTTGCAATTAGACCTTTTTGAAAAATTTCAAAAAAAAAAAAATGATATTGCTTCTTTTTATATTGATCAATTAAAAAATAGTAATCTAACTTTTCAGAAAATAACTAATAAAGGCAAACATTCATTTCAAAGTTTTTGTGTACTTTTAAAAAATAGAGATAAAATATTAAATAAAATGAAAGAAAAAGGTATTGAAGTACAAATTGGATATTATGCCATGAGCAAATTAAATTGCTATAAAAATGAAAATGTTAAATTTTCTAAAAATTTAGAACAAAGCGAGTTAGCAGCAAAAGACTCATTATGTTTGCCGTTATATTTTACACTTAAAAAAAAAGAACAGGAATATGTTATTAAAAATTTGAAAAATTTACTAAATAAAGAAAATTAATGTGTGGATTTTTTTTTCAGTTTTGTTTTAAAAATAATAATATTGATGTAAAAAAAATCAAAAATGCAAATGATTTATTAATTCATAGAGGTCCGGATCATTCTGGATATGTTTTAATCGATGATAAAAATAAACTGTTCTCATTTACAGATGAAAAATATAAAAGTTTACATTCTAAAATTGATTCAATTGAAGAAGAATCAAAGTTATTAAATAAAAGATTCAAAATTTTGTTTTCTCATAGAAGACTCTCTATTGTTGATAAATCAATAAATGGACATCAACCTATGATTGATAAAAATACTGGGGTAATTCTTGTTTATAATGGTGAGATCTATAATTATAAATACCTTAAAGATCAGATAGGTGATAATAATTTTACGGGGGAATCTGATACTGAAGTTGTTTTAAGATCTTACATAAAATGGGGATATAAGTTTATCAATAAGTTGAATGGTATGTTTTCTTTTGTAATTTGGGATCCAAGAACAAAGAAAATCTTAGTTGGAAGAGACAGGTACGGTATTAAGCCCTTATACTATTACCAAGATCATGAAACTTTGATAGTCTCATCTGAAATAAAGCCAATTAAATTAATCAAAGAAAATTTAAAAATCTCATGTAAAACTATTGATGAATACTTTACATTTCAGAATATATTTTCTGACAACACTTTTTATGAAAAAATCAATGAACTCGCCCCTGGGAATTTTCTTATTATAGATAATAATGGTTTTAAAAGACGGAATAAATATTGGGATTTTCATTTCGAATCTTTTAATTCAGTTCTCAATATTAACAAAATAGATATTATTGATTTATTAACTAAGTCTATTGAACTTCAGTCAGATACAACAGAAAGAATTGGTTGCCATCTATCAGCTGGGATTGATTCCTCATTAATAGCGTCAATATTAGCAGAAAAAAAAGGATCTTTAAGTACATTTACTGCAGGATTTGAAGAAAACAAAAATTTAAAAACAGATTTCTTTAATGAAATTAAATATTCGGAAAGGTTATCTCGAAAACTAAAATCAAAACACTTCAATGTTATAATAAAACCAGAAGATATATTTAAATCCCTTGATAATCTTATACATTGCATAGAGTTACCTCGAATGGGACAATCGTATCCTAATTATTTACTAAATAATTTAGTAGGTAAAAAAGTACGAATTGTTTATTCGGGACTTGGTTCGGATGAACTGTTCGGAGGTTATCCCTGGAGATATAGAAATTACGATATAAGAAAAAATTTTGTAGAAACTCTGTATTCAAGTTGGCAAAGAATCTTTAGCAAGGAAGAAAAAAAGGAAATTTATCAACCATCTTTTTATAAAAAAATTTTAAATGATGTTAATTCAAATAATATTGATGAAAATAGCTTACATATCTTTAAAGGTTTTTTCAAAAATAATGATTTCAAAAACAAATACGTTAACTTGAGCAATATAATGTATTTTGAGTGTAAAACCTTTCTAAAAGGAGTTCTTTCATTAGAAGACAAAATATCAATGTCAAAATCTATTGAAATGAGACTTCCTTATTTAGATAACGATTTAGTTGATAATGTATGTAAAATTCCTACCTTACAAAAACTAGATCCAAAATACATAAAATATTTAGACGAAAATCGTATTGATAAAAAAAGAAAAGTTAAACTTGAAGGAAAATTTTTATTTAAAAATGTATCTAAAAAATATCTGGATAATTATACGTTGATGTTAAATAAACAGGGTTTTTCGTTTCCTGATGAAAGTTGGTTTGAAAATGAATGTCAAAAATTATTAGAAAAAAACTTATATGGTGAAGATTCAGAATTACACCATTTTTTTCAGTTAGATAAACTTAGAAATGTTCTAGATGAAAGAAAAATAAAAAATAAAAGTAATCGACTTACCATTTGGAGTCTTCTCTCATTCAACTCATGGATTAAAAATAATAATGAAATAAGGGGTATTAGTTGATAAATCATTCAAAACCCTGGATAACCAAAGATGATTTTTTAAGTGTAAACAAAGCCTTACAAAAAAAATTAGTTGGTAAAGGATTATATGTAAAAATATTTGAAAAAAATTTAAAAGAATTTTTAAAAGCAAATTATATCATATCACTTTCAAGTGGAACATCAGCTCTTATATTAGCTCTTAAGTGTCTAAAATTGAAGGAAGATGATGAAGTAATTCTTCCTACTTTTGTTTGTAAAAGTGTTTATGAGGCAGTTTTAACTGTTGGGGCGAAACCAGTCTTATGTGATGTTAATGATTTAGGTTTAATTACTAATGATACTGTAAAGCAAATGTTAACGTCTAAGACAAAGGTAATTATTGCTGTTCATATTTTTGGTAATACGTGTGACATAAAATCTCTTATGAAATTCAAAATTCCAATAATTGAAGATGCATGCCATTCGTTTGGAAATAAAATAGATACCAAATATTCTGGAACAATTGCTGACTTTGGCTTTTTCTCATTAAATGGGACTAAACTTTTTTCGACTGGGGAAGGGGGAATATTTGTAGCAAAAAAAAAAAAATATTTTAATGTAGCGAAAAGATTAGTTTCTGGTTGTTTAACAAAGGACTCAATGCACATGTTTCCTTTATCAGATCTTGGTGCAGCTTTAGGAATCTCTCAACTAAAAAAATATCATAAATTTGTAAAAAAAAGGTCAAAAATAATGAACATTTACTCTCAAAAGTGTAAAAAATTAGGCTTAGATTTTTTAATAGATAAAAATACTAAAATGTTATTTAGGTTTGTGATTAAATCTGAAAAAAATTTCAATGAACTTCAAAAAAAATTTTCACTGAAAGGTATAATTATCAAAAAAGGGCTGGATATGTTGCTCCATAGGTATATTAAAATTAACAATAATGAATTTAAAAATGCCAATAAACTTTTTAGAAAAATAGTTTCTGTTCCTTTTTATCCTGCTCTGAAAAATAAAGAAATTGATAAAGTTCAAAAAAACTTAAATATTTTATGAAAGTAGTAATTAAAAAACTTAACAATACTTGTATTGCTGATTATGAAAGATTTTTAAAAAAATCAGATAATTCGATGTTTTATCATTCCAATTCATACAGGAAAATTTTAAAAAAAATTTGTTCAAATGTCGAAGATATTTATTTATTAGCATACTTAGATAATGAAATTATAGCTGCGTTGCCCATGTTTATAAAAAAAAGTAGGTTTGGAAATGTTGTTAATTCTCTTCCATTTTTTGGAAGCAATGGTGGTTTTATTTCACTAAAAAATACCCAAAAAAGTGCTTTTAACTGTTTAATTCAAGAATACAAAAAAATTTTAGAAAAAAAAAAAATAATTTTTTCAACAATAATTGAATCACCATTATCTAGAAATTATGAAAAGGAAGTACTTAATTCTTTAAATTACACATTAAAGGATGAAAGATTTTCTCAAATAACTAAATTACCGATTTGTGTTAATAAAAATTCATCTGAAATTGATGAAGAATTATTTAAAATTTTCCATCATAAAACTAGAAATATGATTAGAAAAGCAGAAAAAAATAATTTTAAAATAGTAAAAGTTAATGACCCTCAAAAACTTAAACTAGTTTATAAACTTCACTGCGAAACCCTAAAAAGAAAAGGGGGGGTAAGTAAACCATGGACTTTTTTCAAAGAAGTGCAAACGAAATTTAAAATTAACAAGGACTATATGATTTATTTTGCTCTCAAGAATGATAAGATTGCTTCTTCACTTTTGACATTTAATTATAAAGAATATGTTGAATATTTTGTTCCTACAATTAATGATAAATTTAAACATGAACAACCATTAAGTCTGATAATTTTTAATGCCATGAAAGACTCTGTAAGTAATGCATATAAGTTCTGGAATTGGGGTGGTACTTGGGTTAATCAAAAAGATTTATTTAGATTTAAATCAAGATGGGGAACTATCAATAAAAAATATCAGTATCATGTATACGCAAATTTAAGAAAAATTAATATTTCTAATCTAGAAAAAAACTTTTTGTTGGAAAATTATAAATTTTTTTACACTATTCCTTTTAATATTTTGGAGAATTAACAGTTTGATCACGTCAATTCATCAGCCTAATTTTTTACCTTGGTTAGGTTACTTCAAAAAAATTGAAGAAAGTGATTCATTTATAATCTTAGATCATATCAAACCAATCAGGTCATCTTGGAGTAATAGATCAAAGTTTTTAATTTCTAAAAAACATAAGTGGTTAACTTGTCCTATAAAAATAAGAGGTTGTAAAACTATAAAAGAAATAAAAATTCAAACTAACATCAATTGGAAAAAAAAGATTTTTGAATCAATTAAACAGAATTATTCTAAAAAAAAGTTTTTTGACGAGAAACTCTTACATGATGTTATTTATTATGAAACAGATTCTTTGATAAAATATAATATTAATTTTATAAGAAATTTATGAAAATTTTAGATATCAATTCAAAAATTTATTTTTCATCAAATTTAATTCTAAAAAATAAAAAAATAAAAACACTTCGTTCTAGTGAAATGCTAATTGGATTATGTGATCTTATCGAAACAAAAACATATTTAGCTGGTGACGGAGCAGAAACATATGAAAAGACAGATTTATACACAAAAAAAAATATTATTTATAAAACTTTAAATTTAAAGAAAAATAAGAATACTGAACTTGTTACTGAGATATTAAATAATGGATTTTCAATTTTGGATACCTTTTTTAATTATGGATTAGACACAACCAAAACCATTATAAAAACCAAAAAAAAATTGTAATTTCTCTTATAATTTGATAACTAATAAATTATGAATGATGATTAGTCATAATTAATAAATAGATCTTTTGTATGATTGTTAACACTATTGTAAAATATAAGTCTTTATTTCCAAAACCTATATATGAAATTTTGAGAAAAGCAAATCATAAAAGATTATCTTTTCAGAGTCTTCTTACAAATTCTTTCAATAGATCTAGATTTTTATTTGAATTCAAAACATTTAACTTAAATAAAGCTAAAAAATTAAAAATCAAATATGATTATGCAAAATCAATCTTCACCAATAACAATATGCCAACAGACTTTAGTATTATTTTTGGTGTGGCTCCATGCAATCACTCTTGTTTATTTTGCCCTCAATCAGTAAAAAAACCAAAAAAAGCGACTTGGTTGGATCTTAATGTTCTAGCTAAAGTCTTAAATGAAATGCCTGAGGAAAATGTAAAGTTACATGTTTCATCTTATAGTGAAGCACTTGTAACCCCAAACTTAGTCGAATACATAAAAACAATAAAAAAAATTCGTCCCAAACTACCTGTTGCTTTTGCTTCTAACGGAACTATCTTTCGAGAAGATGTAATTTCAGACTTGTTTAGAAATAAATTGGATATTTATCAGTATAGCTTTGATGCACCGAACAGAGATATATACAAAAGAATGATGCAAAGTGACGATTTTGATAAAGTGTGGAATCACCTAGAAAAAATTGTTGAATTAAGAAATAAGATTAACCCAAGTACAAAAATCATTACACATATATTAGGTTTTGAAGAGTCAAAAAAAGATTTCGTATCGTTTAAAAAATACTGGGAAAAGAAAGTTGATTTAGTTTATTGGAGAGAATTCAAAAATTGGGGAGGACAATGGGGCTTAGAAGATAATCTTAAAAAGGCAGGTTTTGAATATTCTGATAAAATACCTAAGAAAAGATATCCATGTACTTCAATTTTCATGCATTTTAAACTTAACCCATTAGGGTTCTATTCGCCTTGTGTTACTTCAGTTCCAGATTATAAACTTGAAGAAGAAGTTCATAAAGCACCATATTTAGGTGATGCAAGAAAAATGACATTTAATGAAGCATGGGAAAAGCTTAATCAGATAAGATTAGATCATTTAAAAGGGAATTGGAATAAATATGAAATG
>MDTA01066297.1_pt1 | contig 10219 bp, 16 predicted proteins | sample 811151 | NCBI WGS metagenome assembly MDTA01 (sample SAMN05326648, study PRJNA326480) | marine metagenome | isolation source: seawater | place: Indian Ocean: South | collected 2010 | reverse complement strand
GCAAGCCTATTCTTGAGTAGATACTTCCATACTCTTTCTTTCTTAGCACTTTTACGCATTTTATTTTCTCCTCTTCTCTTATTTGCTTGATTAAAAAATCTCTATGTAACTTGGCATTCTCACGTGCCTTTTGTAATCTCACTTCTTTTTGCCCTTGTTGTTAAACTGGTCGGGTTGAATGAGACCCTTCGCAATATCACGTCTTATCATATCTTTATACTTCTTGACTACCTCTGGTTTGAGGTGACGCACTTGCTTTAGTCTTTCATCTTTTGGTATTGGTTTTAATTTAAATCTATCATCTGTCATTTCATAAACTCTGGTTTTGGTAATGGTATTCTAACTTCCTTTATAAAGTTGTCCACCTCTACGCAGTTTGCTTTTCCAATTATTGGGTCACGCACTTGGTGTATGCTCTGCGCTACATACATGCACGTTTCGTGATCGTGGAAGTGAACCCTACCCATTTTTATGTGGTGGTCTGTAATATCTGGAACTAATAATAGATGCAATACAAAGTAAGTTGTTTTCATGTCTCTCTCTTTCTCTTTAGTTGCCCCCCTTCTATGAGGGGGGTCTAAGTTTTTACATGCTCTACCATGATGAAGTTACAGGGAAGGATATATGATAAACCTGCCTTCATTGCAGTGGATTTCGATTATAATATGCTTACATGTGTCCTCAACGCTCTCACTGCTTACGTCCTACCAAGACAAAAATATTAAAAAACTTGGTAGATTATTCGTACTGAACTGGGAAGTCCATTTCTTGTGTTCCTTTTAATATACTTTCTATATCCATCATGTTCTCTTCGTTGATGACGGACGCTATGCCCCCTGCTATCTCTATGTCTGATAAGTTCTTATGCTGTAGTGCCGTAGGCTTGTTCTTTCCTGACTTACATTCAAACGCAAAAAAGTTACCTCTGTAGCACCCCACTATGTCTGGCACACCACTACGTCCGTACCCACCTGTCACAGGGTAGAAGTAGTATGCTCCTAACTTCTTTAGCTGTTCTGTTACTTTCTTTTTTACTTTTGCCTCTGGGGTCATTACCATCATCGCGTCATATCCTTTCAAAAACTGGTTTCTGGGGGCGGATTTTACTCCACCCCCATGTTTCACTTAGTCACGCACTAAGTGGTTTGGATATATTTATTTTGGCATGGTATAAATTAAGTGCCACCCTTTTTCTTTTGGGGTGCGTGTTAACCAACCATGACCTAACCAATATTTATTATAGTGGTCTTTGCCCAACTCCATACGTATAGCTTTATCCTCTTCTCTGAGGTCTGTACCCATAGAGTTGCTCATGTCATCAATACCATAAACAGGCATGCCTTTTTCGCTGTGCATCTGGTCATAGTATTTATCGTAAACACTCATGTCACTCTCCTTCCTAAAACTACTTAGTGTCACACTAAGTCTTCCTTAACATATATAAAGAACTCATGGTCGCTTGTTCTATATCCTATCTCAGACTTGTAATCTAACTTGGGTTCAAGCATCATCAGCACGGCTAACTTTCCTCGAACCCATTTAGGTAGATCGTCTACACTTTCATACCACTCTTTTAATTTGTTGTCAACACAACAAATACCTAAACATGACACATGAACTCTTTTTGTGTCAGCGTCTACTTTTATATGGTATAACGTGTTATCTTCTACATTATAGTGCGACATAGAACATGTTATCTCCAACTTTGTAGCCCACATCATCAACAAAGCCCTCACCCTGTAACATGTTAAGAGAAACAAGCTTACTCTTAATATCACCAGGAATAGTATCAGAGGTATATTCTTTAACAGATAATGAACCCCAGTCAAAGCTGTAGTTACGTACCTCATCACCACTAAGATCAACAACGTTGAACGTTTCTACGTTGTGCCTCATGTAGGCATACACAAACACAGCGTTGAGTTTCTTCTCTTGGTCTGCTTTCAACAACTTGTTCTTATCCAGTAGATCGAGGACCTTCTCATGTATATCTGCGTCTAAGAAGTTATGACCCATGTCAATAAGGTGGGACAGTTCAGGGATAAGTGAGTCATTCTGCAAACCGACAACCTCTCTCGCTTTACGAAAATCTTCCACGAACTTACCTCGCTCTCTGCTAAAACCATGCTGTATGTTTCTGTACCCAATCTTTGCAAGATTACCAAAACTTCTAGGACGTAGAAACGCCTTGGCATGTTTGAGTGCGGACTCCTTGTTCACAGACATACGCATATTCATCTGAGCTGAGTAATTTGCGTACTTCATGTTTTGAATGTACGGTGAACAAACCACGTAATGATATTCATGCTGTTGTGGATTATCCCTTGGGTCATCATAACATATGTACCCTAACACGTAAGGCTGTCCGTCCATGTAAGCAAACTTGTACTTGTCAGAGATTTTCATCTTATTATCCCTATCACTATTGTGTGTACCGAACTTGATACCACGAATAGAGTGTTGCACTTCGAACGCAAAAACGTCAAGGGGGTCAGGCACTATATCATACCTTTCTCCTACTGAATTAACGCCTTCCACCTTCGGTTGCCAAGGGTCGAGTTGACCGACCCTTACATCAAGAAATGCTTTCTGCATTATTTTTCTCCTTCTCTTTCTACTTTTATATATTGTCTAGTTAGTTTGTGTTTAAAATAATAGTAATCCTTATCTATGTGCATAAGCATGTACCAATTCTTCATTTGTTCAAAGGCTCTCGAGAAAACCGATTGTACCTTCTCACGTGTTAACAAGTCACCGTGAACTACCCCAGTGACAAATGTGTCATTCTTATTTTTCATTGAACATCTCCTTTCTCCATTTTTTAATTTGTTCAAATAAACTTTCGGCACACTCTCGTCTGCCTCTGATGATGTCATCTGTTCCGTCCGTGACACCATCAGTTTCTGCTATCTCACGTTCAAGCCACTCTTCAATCTTCTTACGCATCAAGTGACAATCCTGTAAGTATACACCACTCCATTTAGCCATCTATTTTCTCCTCCTCTATCCTTTCTTCTTCGATGTTAAAGTTAAGACTAAGAGTACGATTGACCCATCTGTTATAGCTCGCACGTACCTTGCTAGCCTCCTCTTGAGATGTTACTGTGCGATTGCCTTGATAGTTATACAGATTACTGTCAGCTAACCACTCCATGGCAAGGTGCAGTCGCATCTCATGCTCTTCGTCACGCAAGATGTTTATCTTCTCTTCAACTGAACCTTTGTTGTCACGAACATACCAACGATATTCTATACCCTTATCTTGGAAGTACTTCTGTAACTCGTCTTGCATTCTGCTACGATATTGGTAATCGTTCAGAGGTAGCATAGGGTACATAGTTATGACCCACTTGTAGAACTTATCGGTAAAAGGTTTAACAGCCTCTTTGACTTGCTTGTTCACTCTGGACATAGCATGCTTGAATGTGTACCTCGTACCGACTTGTTTCCAACTAGCTAACAAGTCATCAGAACGTAACCTTTTGAACGTGGTAGGTTTCTTCATGTTCCTCGGTGCGAAACATTTATCCCCACCTGATATGGCTACATACTGTCTACCAGTTGACCCATCGACAAAGAACTCAAGGTCAATAGGACATAAGTTTTCAAGCATAGTGTACCCACTCACTCGACCAGTATTCCAGAACGTGACTTGTTCGTAGTACCCATCTATGTTCTCCCATCTGATAAGTGGTACGTTATCGTTGTAATAATCTGATAGTGTCAGATCATAACAAGTGTCAGACACTTTAACTATTCGCTCCCACTTACGTTTACGATCAGCAACTGGGCGTACGTCATCGCCCTTGGTGTGGTTCTTACTGATGATAGGTTTAACGTCATTGTATCTTGCCTCTGCCTCTGCAAAAGAGTTGATACGATCTTTATCGCGATTACTTCTATAAAATCCCATAATTATATCCTTTCATTGTTTGACTTAGTGTAGCACTAAGTGATTAGAGATTTTCGGACTTGACGTGTAACGTCTTGCCCACTGTTGAATGAGTACCCTTGTTATCCAAGATCACCCACAATGTAGGACAATTCCATTGCCCCCATGACCCACCCAAGTAACCATCTGTTAATATGATAGTTGCTTGTGGCTTGATGCCATGTTCTGCCATGTACTGAGGAACACACTCGACCTCTGTACCACCACCCCCACTTGGTTTTGTAGATCGTGGTAACACGTCAAGCTCATGTAGCTCATACACCTCGTCGCGGCACACTTGTGTATCCCAGTAGAGTACACGCACCTTACTAGGTTTTACTGTGTCGCATATACCTTTGACTTCGGATAAGAACGTGGTCAACGCCATCTGACCAATAGAACCAGATGTGTCGATAGCCAAAACCAGTTCCTCGACTTTTTCTGTCACACCACTAGGCATGATTATGTCTAGGTTTAGGTATCTACGATTAGGTCTATTGTACGTTGAGTAGTCACCACCTGCACACGTATCTGTGATGAAATCACGTAACACTTCACGCCAATCCACTTGTGGCTCTAGGAATTGTTCTAGTGTTCTGTTACCACCAGACCCAGTCTTCCCTGCCATCAAAGCACCTTGACGTACTGCGTCATCAATATCTTTGGCAAGCTCTTTCTGTTCTTCGTCAGATAAACCTTGTGCCTCTTCCCACTCATGTGTGTCGAATGGCTTACCACCACCTTGACCATCAGTAGGCGTACCTCGACCATCGTTCGGCTGACCTTGACCACCACCTTGTCCTTCTCGTCGTAAGATGTTGAAGATCTCAACCACGCCAAGGTCTTTGAACCTCTCGTCATAACAACCGTTGGACAACGCACCAGTCATAGTAGCGAACTCAAATGGTTTATTATCTTTGTTCTCCTCGACTAACGTATAGTTTATCCAGAAGTCACACGCCATGTTCGCCACCTCTGGGTCTATCTTGTATAGATGATGATAGATATGTAGATGACGTGCTAGCTTGTGATAGTTCTCATGCAACACCAAGAACCTAAGTTCGGCATCATTCAAACTTTCACAGAACTCACGTCCGTACTTCTCATCGCGTCCATTGGTGCAAGCAGTAGGAATGTCATCTCTGACACTCCTATCGCCAATAGCTAGCAAGCCTGCCAAAGCCGTGTATCTTCCATTCATCATGATATCTGATACTGCTTTTTGTAGACGTTGCTCTACAGTTAACGCACTTTTGATTAAGATATTCATCTCTTCTCCTTTCCTATCTTTTTAATTTTGTTTTCTAATACCTCTTTCCAACCATCGGCAGGGTCAAGGTGTTCCATAAACAGTTTCTTTATATGCCTCCTACGTAGAGCCATTAGCGGGTTGACTTCGTACTTCACGCATAAGTCGTTAAGGTACGTTAGCCATTCCCTCAAGTGAGGGGCAAAGAACGATCTATTAGTCATCATTTCTCCTTTCTACTTAGTGACGCACTAAGTGATATCTGCTTGGTATAGATGTTGGTTCTTCTCTGCCCACTCTGTGAACTTAGCATTGGTCATCATCAACGATTGGTGCTGATAGTTCTTGGCACGTACACCATTGACAAACAACGTCTGCTCTTCGACCCCCAACCTCACAAGGTATTCCATGAACGGTGTAGCAAAGTCACGTGTCATAGATGCAAGTGAACGCAACACGACCATGACCTTCGCACTCGCATTGTTAGGTAGCTTTGCCGTTTGTGGTGAGTTCTTAATATCATCACGGCTTGGCATGTCATCGGTTAGCTTGACGTATGCCATCAAGTCTAACGCACCACGCTCACCAATCGTACCCATCAATGATGATGTTAACGAGTTATCACCAATCTGGTCACGTACCCACACAAGATCACTAGATATCTCTAACGAACGTCCAGTAATAAAAGCGGCTCGTTGTTGGTTAGGCATGAATATCCAAGGATTGTCATCTGGGTTCTTCACGTCCTCGAATGAGTGAAACCATTGTGGGTTATCTTTCGCACAAGCAAGCACAGAAGAATGTATGCCATTGTTTACGCCCCATACCAACCACTCTTTATGTGTAGTCTTACGAACATTAACCACGATCATTCGGTTACGCTGATGTGCCTCAAGTATGTCACCAACACCTTCTGCGCCCTTGTTAGTCGTGGCAAAGATAATACTATCTGGGTGTAACTTGATATTACCCAACTGCCGTTCTAGTATAAGTCTAGTCAATGCCATCTTCACAGATCTGTTCGCCTTACCATACTCGTCGAGCATCATAATGATTGGCTTGTTCTTGATATGCAGACCGAACTCTTCATTCGGTACGAACGATACATAGTCCTGCTCTTCGTTAGTCTTGAACTTCGGCATCATGATATCGCCCAAGTCTTTAGTGGTGCAATCGACATAGCATGGCTCGTGGCTAGGTAAGTCTTTGGCTAGCATATGCAGCACTGACGATTTACCGTTACCCATATCACCCTGTAACAAGACAGTACGCTTTTTACCAATCGCTAGGATTAGATCTTTACACTCCTCTAGTCCGAGTGAGTACATTGCTTTCGCTGTATTTTGCATAATATATCCTTTCTTTATCTATGCGTTTACTTAGTGAAACACTAAGTGGTTTACCAACCAAGTGACTTGATTGAATTGATTACATCGTCAACACCCTTCTTTGTGTTACGACGTAGTACACCATCTTCGCGTAATGCGTCAGGCGATACTCCCTGGAATGTATCTGACAACTCACGTGATAAGTTCTTAAGACGATCATCTTGATCTGCCAATGGAATGAGTATGTCATCAATCATGTTAGTGACGTTCGATACCAAAGTGTCGTTGAACTTTCGCTTTTCCTCATGGTCTTGATAGTCAAGCCGATACGAGGCATTAGTCAGATACTCCTTTAGTTTCTCCATCATGCTACCGATAGCGTCACCGAACAAACTCTTGTAGTGCTTGTCGTATTCTTCTCGTAACACGTCAGCCTGTTCTTTCTCAATGTCCAGTCTGAAGTCGCCACCAGTAGGAAGTGGTAAGAAGTTAACCTCCCATGAGAACTTACCCTTTACACTTTCCAAAGGTGGATAATCTCCAAGCTTTGCAAGATCGCCAAGAGTTGTTTGTGCTTGCACTACTGCGTCCTCGTACACCAAGAGAAACTTCTCTCGTAACTTCAAGAACTCTTGCTCTAACCCAGACATGTGTTTCTTGTACTTGAAGAACGTCTTTGTCGCTACCAAGTCGATACCTCTCGACCACGGCAAGGTCATTGCGTAGTGAGCATTACGTGCGTTGCCCACAAACTTCTTGATCGCGTCTAGCTCTTTGCAGTTACCCAGTAACTTCTTATGAACATTAGCCACATTGGGGTCAGCTCTCTTCGCTACTTCCAACTCTTCTGATGCTTGCTTGTCTAGCTTTCTGAACGTAGCCATACGTATCTCTAGCTTAACAAGCATAGATGAAGAACTTAGTGTTGGCGCCTCTGGCACAAACCCAGTTATGTTATCTTGTATATTATTTTCCATGTTATTATCCTCCAAAGATTGCCCATAGTAGTACGCCAAAACCTAGCATACCGATGAATAAAGCCATAAGGCTCACGAACTCAGCGAACATCGCCAAGAATTTGTTTTCAATATCGTCGATTGATTTGCCGTTGAGACGCATACCGAAAAATCTGTCTGACCTCTTACTCTCTTCGTCGAGGTCTGGTAGACCGATTGATTGAATGAGTGCTTTCGCCTCTTCGGGGTTCTCTTTTGCCCTCTCTTCGATTAACCTCTTTGCCGTTCGTAACACGTCAGCAGATGCAACCTCATTGTCGAACTGTGTCACTATCTCTCCATTGTCGAACTGGATAATTCTATCATCTTGCTCGACTTCCTTGATGTAATCTTCTGTTGGTTTCTTACTTGTCATATCTTTCTCTCTTTCTTCATTGGGATTGAAACAAGGTCGATGAAAAGGTTTGGATAAATCTGTCGTTCTTTTGTTTTACCTGTCCTCTTGTCGGTATCGACTATGATGTAATAGTAGTCACGATGGTTCTTCGGCAACGTGCATTTCTTTAGTTTTTTATCACCCATATCTTTCTCCTTGGTTGACTTAGTGATGCACTAAGTGGGTTGATGTTTATTGTTGATGCCCTTGAGGTCATCACGGTTTGTCACAAGAACGTAGTTGCTCTTGTGTACGGGGACAATAGTGCGTCGTGTATGTTGTGCTAACAAGTCACCACATATCATGCAAAAGTTGTATCCAGCCGCTACACGTCTTGGGTCTAGCGGACTGTGGCATCTGTCGCACTCACTTAGTGATGCACTAATTGATCTTCTGTTATCGCTCGTCATGTTTTATATCCTTTCTTTTTTACTTCTCTCATTATACTTACAGTATATCATACTTATTGAATGATGTCAAGTAATTAGTAGTTACTGTGAACTGTATCAAATACTGATGTATTTTATCAAGTAATGCAATGTACTGTAATGTACCATAATGTTCTGTTAGCTACGTCTGTAAGTATTTGATATTATTAGAATGTTCTAATGTTCGATTTATTAGGGGATTGAAGGGGGCATTGATGAGGGCGATATAAAAGCGAACATTACATACGCAAAAGGCGGTCGGTCAAATGTTGTCGCTCAATATTTTAAAAAACGAACATTATATATATATAGTATATATTACTTAGTGAAACACTAAGTGGTTACAACTACTTGCCATCAGATGTCACCAGATGTCACCAAAATATAATGTACGTTTTCACTAAAAAAAAAACGAACATTGCAGAACATTTGCCTATAAAAGCGAACATTATAAGTTTCTTGCTCTACGCTACATCAAAAACTGGTTTCTGGTCCTAATTTGTTAGGCTCTATGGCTCTACGCTACATGAAGCACTGGTTTCTATTATAAATCTTATGTTTTTTGGGGGGATTATATTTATCACTTAGTGAAGCACTAAGTGGTTATGGGGAATTGATTGGTTCACTTAGTGAAGCACTAAGTGAAAAAAAGAACTATGTTCTTCAAATAACTGGCTTCGAAAATTTCGAGCCAAAAAAAAAGCCACCTAGCGTTAACTAGGTGGCTTGTAACAAGTTAAGACTTGTCTTGAGTATTGTGATCGTTACCTAATACAATAGCGTTTTGTATTGCCTTAAGGCTATTTATGTAAGCTGTTACATCTTCTGCAACTACCTTTCCATCTTTACCCTTGGTAACTTTCCAAGCTATATCATCAGAAGCTTGTACCTTTTCAATAACTTTCGTTATTGCATCAAATACCTTTTGACTATTTGACTTCTTAACTCTCTCAGCAGTTGGCTTCATAGCGTTATATATAACTGCTAATCGCTTATCTCTCTGAGCATTACAGTATGCAAAAGCACCTCTATCAATTGCAGGTTGGCAATCTCTGATCTCTTTTGTCATTTCGTATAGCTCTAAGATCTTATCTCCAAAAGCTTTGAATACCATTTTACGAACTGTTAAGGCATCTTGTACTGTTGCAGTACATTCTGGGTTTCCAATTCGTAACCTTTCAACATCAAGATGTTGCGGGTTTTTAACTTCTTTAACCCACTCGCCTTGATCGTTTAAATATTCGAACTTAGGAGGTAACAACTGAGTGTGTGAAGTAATACCAATTAAAGGAAATTGGTTTTGTACATGGCTTTTAATTAAGCCAACAGTTCTTTGGGAAGTGTCATCAGCTTGAGCTTTTGCTTCAGCTAATTCAAAAGCTTTGGATAGTATGGCAAGCTTTTGCTCTGCTGTTAAATTTTCATCAGCTTCAAGATCCATAGGAGGGTTATTGGATAACCCTTTGGCTTTGTCCTCAACAAGCTTTTGATTTACTTCTTCTGTTACTGATACTGTTACTTCTTCTGTTTTTGATTGTTTAGTCATTTGACTATCCTTTCAGTTAAATGCACTTAGTGAAGCACTAAGTGACAAGGCAGTAATCTGCTCTTGATGCCACCATTATAACAGCTTAATACAATCTGTCAGGGATTGTCCCCATACCCCACCCATACGCACCCTTTTTAAAATATTGCTATATGCTGGCTAGTATTACTATTTTACACAAATAAATCACATTTCTACCAAGTCAGGTTGCCAGGGTTGCCAGCTAAAACCGAAAAACCTAGACTCCCAAGAGCCGTTTCGATATATAGGAACACCCCCCTTTGGAGTCCCAAACATCTTGCGTAAAAAATTTTTTGTAGTATATAATCGAACCAAATGACTATT
>MDTA01065602.1_pt1 | contig 10219 bp, 8 predicted proteins | sample 811151 | NCBI WGS metagenome assembly MDTA01 (sample SAMN05326648, study PRJNA326480) | marine metagenome | isolation source: seawater | place: Indian Ocean: South | collected 2010 | reverse complement strand
GGGCTACTTCTATGGCATCGAGTTGGTCAAGGATCCTGAAACCAAGGAGACCTTTACCAGTGACGAGGCGCAACACCTGCTGCGGGGGTTCTTATCGAACCGACTCGCCGAACTCGGGTTGCTGTGCCGAGCCGATGCCCGCGGCGAGCCGGTGATCCAGCTCTCGCCGCCGCTCATCGCTGGTCCGACGGAATTCGACACCATGAACCAGGTGATCCGTCAGGCCCTCACCGAGGCGATGGCGGAGATGGAAGGGTTCTCGTCGTGACGTCGAGGTGTTGGTGGACGTTCGCGTGGTGGAGCAGACGTCCGAATGGGGGACGAACTGATGACTGCTGCTGTTGAGTTGACCGGTATCACGAAGCGCTTCGGCGACGTGACCGCTGTCGACCATGTCGACCTCGCCATTGAGGACGGCGAGTTCTTCGCAATGCTGGGCCCCTCGGGCTGCGGCAAGACGACGACACTTCGCATGATCGCCGGGCTCGAGTTCCCCACCGAGGGAAGTCTCAAAATCTTCGGCGACGAGGTCGGCACGCTGCCGCCCAACAAGCGGCCGGTGAACACGGTTTTCCAGAACTACGCCCTGTTTCCGCACATGAACGTGCTCGACAATGTCGCCTTCGGGCTGCGCATGCGGAAGGTGTCCAAGTCCGAGGCACGGGCTCGCGCTGCCGAGGCCATCGGCCTCGTGCAGCTCGCTGGTCTCGAGAACCGTAAGCCGAGCCAGATGTCAGGTGGCCAGCAGCAGCGGGTGGCGCTCGCGCGGGCGCTCGTCAACGAACCCAAGGTGCTTCTCCTCGATGAACCGCTCGGCGCTCTCGACCTCAAGCTCCGTCAAGAGATGCAGGGCGAACTCAAGGCGCTCCAGAGCGAGCTGGGGGTGAGCTTCGTGTTCGTCACCCACGACCAAGAAGAGGCGCTCACGATGAGCGACCGCATTGCCGTCATGCACGACGGCAAGCTGCTCCAGGTCGGCACACCCGAGGAAATCTATGAGCGCCCCACCAGCCGATTCGTTGCCGACTTCATCGGCCAGACCAACCTGCTCGAGGGCACGGTCGAGGACGCTTCGACGATCTGCCTTGCCAACGGCGCCCGGGTAGCAGCGTCGTCGGACCACGGTGTCGGCGCCAAGGTGGCGGTCAGCCTCCGACCAGAGCGCGCCCAGCTCGGCGCTCTCGGCAGCGCTCCGTCGGGTCCGTCGGTCGACGGTGTGGTCGTCCGCATGACATATCTCGGTAACGCCCGTGTCTACACGGTGAAGCTCGACTGGATGGAGGTTGAGGTCCGCGAGGAGAACCGCCCGGGCGCCGAACTGCATGCGCCTGGCACCGACGTGACGGTGTCCTGGGACCCACACGCGATCTCGGTGGTCGCCGACTCGTGACCGCAGTGGAGGAGCATCTTGTCGCCGAGGCGACGCCGGAGTTCGAAGCCCTTGCTGCGCGACAAGAGCGCCGTCGGGGTGCGCTCTATGCCCTCCCTGCGTACCTCTACCTGGTCATCTTCTTTGCGATCCCGTTCCTGATCGTCGTCGTCTACTCCTTCGCCACTCGCACCCGCACCGGTGGGGTAGAGCTCGGCGGGTGGAATCTGGACAGCTACCAGCGGCTCGGCGAGGAGATTGTCCGCGACGTGCTCGTGCGGTCGGTTGTGCTCGCAATCGTCACCACGCTGATCTGTCTGGTAATCGCGTATCCGTTCGCCTACTTCATCACGACCCGAAGCCCGGCAGTTCGCAACGTGATGTTGGCGCTCGTGATGATCCCGTTCTGGACCAATTTCTTGGTCCGCAACTATGCCTGGCGCTTGATTCTCGCCAACGAGGGCCCGCTCTCGAACACGACCGACACGATCGGTCTTGGCCCGACGGAGATCCTGTTCACCCAGTCCGCGGTGGTCCTCGGCATGGTCTACGCCTTCTTGCCGTTCATGGTGTTGCCGCTCTATGCATCGATTGAGCGCATCGATACGTCGCTCATCGAGGCCAGTCGAGATCTCTACGGCAACGCCCGGCAGACCTTCACCAGCGTGATTTTCCCGCTGTCGCTCCCCGGCGTGGTCGCCGGCTCGATTCTCGTGTTCGTTCCTTCTGCTGGCGCCTACGTCACGCCGGCAATCCTTGGTGGCAACAAGAACGTCCTGCTCGGCAGCTACATCGTCGACCAGTTCGGCAACGCCCGGAACTTCCCGTTCGGCGCCTCGCTGTCGGTCGTCTTGATGGTGCTCATGCTCACCGCCACGCTCGCGTACTTCCGCAGCGGAGGTCGCAACCTGTGACGACCATCGCTCGCCCTCGCAACCTCGGCTCCCGACTACTCGGCATCCAGGCCGCGCTCGTCTACGCGTTCTTCTATCTGCCGATCCTGGTGCTGGTGATCTTCTCGTTCAGCGATGACCGCCTCGTTGGCCGCTGGGGCGGGTTCACGTTTGGGTGGTACGAGGCCTTCTGGAACGATCAGGAACTCACCGACTCGCTCTGGGTGTCACTGCAGGTCGCCGCCTCGTCGACGGTGATCTCGGTCGTGCTCGGCACCCTTGCCGCGTTCAGCCTTGAGCGCTTCCGGTTCCGGGGCCAGCGGGTCTTCGACGCCTTGCTCTACCTACCGATCATCATCCCTGACGTGACGATGGGCATCATGATGCTCATCTTCTTCTCCGAGGGCATCGATCTGCTCGACAGTGTGGGCATCGAGGCGTCGAAGGGCATCGGCACGGTCACCCTCAGCCACATCGCCTTCAATATCAGCTTTGTGTCGGTTGTCGTTCGGGCCCGGCTCTCTGGCATGGACACCAACCTTGAAGAAGCGGCGATGGATCTGTACGCCACCCGTTGGCAGACGTTCTGGCGGGTCACCTTCCCCCAGATCCTGCCGGGCATCATCGGTGGCGCCTTGCTTGCAATCACCTTGTCGCTCGACGATGTTGTCGTCACGCAATTCTCAGCCGGTCCGGGTGCCACCACGCTCCCGGTTCGGGTCTTCAGTCTCATTCGCAAGGGCGTCACACCCATCATCAACGCCGTCTCGGTCGTCATGTTGGTTGCATCGCTGTTGCTTGTCGTGGTCTCGTTGATCGTGGGCGGACTTCGGTCCGGTTCCACGCCAGTTGCGAACGACGACTGACCGATCTCGGCTTCCGGGCCGAGTCCTTGGAGGAAAGGAATCCACCACATGTCCACAAAAATGCTGCGGCTCCTGGCCGCAATCCTCGCTTTCGGGCTGCTCGCTGCAGCCTGCGGCGGTGATGACGACGAGAGCGCTGCTGGCGGCGACTGCGAAGCAGGCCAGACCGACGGCGATCTGAATCTCTACAACTGGGCCGAGTACATCGACCCCGAACTCAAGACACAGTTCGAGGAAGAGTTCGGCGTCACGGTGAACGAGGACAACTACGACTCGAATGAGCAGATGCAGCCGATCATCTCGCAGGGCAACAGCGGCTATGACCTGATCGTGCCCTCGGATTACATGGTGTCGATCCTGATCGAGGGCGGTGACATCGCTCCGATCAACCGCAGCGCCGTGCCGAACATCTCGAACCTGGCCGACGAGTTCGCCTCGGGCCTCCCGTTCGACCCCGACGCCACCTACTCGGTGCCCTACCAGTGGGGCACCACCGGTCTCGGCGTTGACCTCTCCGTTGTCGGTGAGGACGTTCCGCAGACCTGGGGCTTGATCTTCGACGCTGACCTCGCAGCGGAGTACGGCCTCGAGGGTGCGATTACGATCCTCAACGATCCCCGCGAGACGATGGGTGCGGCGCTCAAGTACCTCGGCTACTCGCTGAACACCACAGACCAGGGTCAACTCGACGAAGCGAAGGCCATCGTTGCTGATGCAACCAGTCGAGTCGCCGCCTACGAATCCGACCAGTACGACGAACTCCTCGTCTCCGGGCAGACATCGGTCGCCCACGGCTACAGCGGCAACTTCCTCGTGCAGTTCTTCGAGGCTGAGGACCCCGAGCAGTTCACCTACTTCGTCCCCGAAGAGGGCGGTACCCGCTGGGTCGACAACATGGCTGTTGTCGCTGACGCTCCGCACCCGTGCACTGCGCACGCGTTCATCAACTTCCTGCTCGACGCTGAGAATGGCGCAGCGCTGACCAACTGGAACTACTACGCCAGCCCGAACGCAGCGGCGGTGCCGTTTATCGATCAGGAAGTCCTCGACGACCCGATCGTCTACCCGGCGGACCAGAGCAAGCTCGAGTTCATCGCCGACACCGGCGACTTCGAGATCGAGTTCTCCGACGCGTTCAACGAGGCTCGCGGCTGATCGTCTGAACGTCCATCACTGATCGACGGGGTCGCCTTCGGGCGGCCCCGTCGTCGTTTTCACACCCCGCCGAGCGCTTTGGAGTGGATCGTATCGATGTCGATGTAGCAGCCCTGAAGGTGGCGGCGGGCCGAGGACCGAAAGGCTCGGCGTCCGTGCAGGACCCGTCGGTTGTCGAAGGCGACGAGTTCCCCGGGCCGCAGGGTGATTTCGATTGCGTGGTCGTCGCCGTCGAGGAGATCCACAAAGGTGCGGTAGGCGGCGTAGAAGCCAGCTGCGTGGGGCGAGCCTGCCGGCAAGGGTTCCATCGAGCGGTTGTTGACGCTGACTGCATGGACTCGTCCCGCACGGTCGAGTTCGATCAGCGGCCGTCGCGCCCGCAGGTCGACCCCGTCGGCGTGAAAGCGAAACTCGACATCGGTGGTGGTGAGCGTTCGAAACGCTGCCGGATCGTGGACTCGAAGCTGGTCGGCCACGGCGAACCCGTCGACGAACCGGCTCGCTCCGCCCTCGTCGGCGGCGACCAGGCAGTGCAGAAGCTGCACGGTGGGGCACGGACGCCGGTAGGGATTGTCGGTGTGGGCCGGGAGGCCGAGCGGGGTGTAGGCGAGATTGATGGGGTCAGGCTCGGCGACCACGTCGAAGAGTTCGCCGTAGTTCGTGTTGCGGACGAACCCGATGTTATTGCCGACGGTCAGCACCGTGCCGGGCTCGACCCCGCAGCCATGGAGGAGTGCGAGCCCCCGTCGGGCGAGGTGCTCGACAAAGGGGCCGTGGTCGTCGTTCCAGTCGGTGCTGGTGTGGCGAAGCTCGTCTGCGGCGTCGATCGGCCAGGGATCGGGATCGACCGACGAACGGACAGCGAGCGGGATCCGACACTCGTGGCGCTCGCCTGACTCGTGATGGAGCACAACCCGAAGCTCGCCGTCGAGATGGCGAGACGAGACGGTCGTCCACCCTTCCAACGCAGTCGCATCGATGAGGTGTTGGTCGTTGCCGGGGTCGCGACAGATCGGACACCGGCAGGCGTCTCGGGCCCACGCCGGATCGATCGGACGGTGGGGAGCGAGTGCCTCCTCCAACATGGGTCGATAGGTGTCGAGCGGCGCGATCGTGAGCCCCTCAACCTTCCCGTCGTCGTCGAAGGCTCGCAGTTGTCGGGCCTCCGGAGCAAAGGGCCAGGCCGCGAAGGCGTTGGCCTCCTCGGGGGTGAACGGCCCGCCTTGTTCGGCGAGCGACATCTGCGAAGCGAGGCTCAGGTGCTCGTGATACTCCGGGTCGACGGCGACGCGATACCGCTTCGCATCGACGTGGCCTCGGATCGGCTCGACCACACCCGGATCGAACCAGGCCTGCAGCGCTCGGGCGCCGACCTCGCCGTGGCCGGGATCACCCCACTGGCCGGCATCGCCGAGCACATGCCCGATGTCGTGCAGCAGACATGCCAACACCATGTCTGCGCCGGCATCGTCGGCCGAGGCGAGGGCCGCCGACTGGAGCGCGTGGTCGAGCATGGTCACCCGTTCGCCGTAGGACTCGCCGGCGGTGGCAGCGAGCCGCTCAAGCAGAAGGTCGACGATGGGGATTTCCGAGCCGAGCAGGGATCGACCCTCCCAGCGCGGATCAGGCTCGAACCCGGCGAGGTCGGCGACCGTCGGCGCAATGGCGAGCGTGGTGACGTCCGACCAACACGTGGCCGGCGCCACGCGGTCGGCAGCGCGAACGACCACAAAAGTCTCCAGCACATCCGGCACGAGGTCGGCATGATTCCGGTCGACCCCGCCATGGTCGGTCGTGACGAGCACTGACCACGCCGGCCCGAGCGCATCGAGCAGGCGGCCGAAATGGGCGTCGGTGATGGTGAGGGCACGGACGTACTCGTCGCTGTCCCAGCCGTGGTCATGACCCACGAGATCGGGCAGAGCGAGGTACACCAGGGCAAGGTCGTGGCGACCCTCGGCGAGCGTGGCGATCGCGGCGTCGGTCGAACGTCGATCCTCGTCGGGGTCGTAGCCGCCGTCGATCACGAACCGATGCTCCGCCGCGTCTCGCTCGATAACGGCGTCGAACGGCGCCCAGTTCACGAACATCGCCGTGGTTCGACCGGCAGCACGACCGGCTTTCAGAAAGGACGGCGCGTCGGAGTTGAGCGGGATCGGTGTGTTGTCGAGCACACCATGGGTCGCCGGATCGATGCCGCGGAACATGGTGGTGTGAACGGGGAGCGTCCAGGGCGGTTCGACGGCGCGAGCACCGAAACACGACGCCCCTTCCCGGGCGAGGGTGGTCAGCGTCGGCATGCTCGCCCGGGTGACATGGCGGGGCGCAACCCCGTCGATCGACACCACCAGAACGGGGGAGCGGGCCTCCATGCGCGCAGCGTACGCCTTGTGTCGACGCGCGTGCGACACTCTTCGAACCATGGACGGAACCCACGGACTCGACCTGACCGGTGCCATCGAGATCGTCACCTGCCACGCCGAGGGCGAGGTCGGTGACGTCATCGTCGGCGGCGTCGAGCCGCCACCCGGAGCGACACTCTGGGAACAAGCGCGCTGGATCGATCAGGACGAGACGTTGCGGAACCTTGTGCTCAACGAGCCCCGGGGTGGCGTCTTTCGTCACGTGAACCTGCTCGTCCCGTCGCGCCTACCCGACGTCGAGTGGGGTTTCATCATCATGGAGCCGTGCCACACCCCACCGATGTCCGGGAGCAACTCCATGTGCGTCGCGACGGTGCTGCTCGAAACCGGCCGGGTGCCGATGGTCGAGCCGATTACCCGGTTCACGATGGAAGCACCCGGCGGCACCGTGTCGGTCGAGGCCGAATGCCGCAACGGGAAGGCTGAACGGATCCGGGTGGTCAACCTCCCATCGTTCGCTGATCGCCTTGACGCCACTCTCGACGTGCCCGGCATCGGGCCCGTTCGAGTCGACACGGCCTTCGGGGGCGACAGCTTTGTGCTCGTCGACGCTGCAGACCTCGGGCTGGTCGTGGAACCAGGTGCGGCTGCCGAACTCGCTGAAGTCGGCGCACTCATCACCGCGGCCGCCAACGAACAACTCGGCTTCTCCCACCCCCAATACCCGGAGTGGTCTCACCTCTCCTTCTGTCAGATCGCCGGACCTCTCGAGCGCACGTCAGATGGCTTCGAGCTGCAGAGCACGTCCGTGATCGACCCCGGCAAACTCGATCGTTCGCCGACGGGCACCGGTGTTTCGGCCCGACTCGCCGTACTCCACGCCCGAGGCCTCGCTTCAGTGGGCGACCGGCTCACAATGCGATCGGTGATCGGATCGACGTTCGTCGGCTCGATCGATGGTGTGCTCGACGACCTGGGCGACGGCCGGCCCGCAGTGTTGCCGTCGATTCGCGGACGGGCATGGATCACCGGCGTCACGCGCCACCTGGTCGACCCCACCGATCCCTGGCCCACCGGCTACCGGGTCGCCGACACCTGGCCAGGAGCGTAGGGTCGACTGCCATGCCCAGACCTTTCCGTTTCGGACTCCAGACCCACGGCCCCATCGAGGGAATGTCGTGGACCGACACCGCCAAGTACGCCGAGCAACAGGGCTACTCGTCGATCATGCTGCCTGATCACTTCCACGGCCAGTACGGCCCGATGACCGCACTTGCGGCAGCCGCTGCGGTCACCACCGAGATCAAGGTGGGGGCGCTTGTTTTCGGCAACGACTACCGCCACCCGGTGATGCTCGCCAAGGAGATGGCGACACTCGACCACATCGCAGAAGGGCGGGTCGAGTTCGGTCTCGGGGCGGGCTGGATGCGCACCGACTACGACGAGTCAGGCATGCCCTACGACCGTCCAGGTGTTCGGATCGATCGCATGATCGAGAGCCTGCAGATCATCAAGCGCTGCTGGCAGGAGGGATCGTTCGACTTCGCCGGCGACCACTACCAGATCACCGACTACGACGGACTACCCCTGCCGTACACGCCCGGTGGCCCGCCCGTGATCATCGGCGGTGGTGGCCCCCGCATGCTCGGCGTCGCCGCCGAACACGCCGACATCGTCGCGATCACGGCGAACCTCCGAGCCGGAGCCGTCGGCGAGGACGCAATCGCGGACTCGATGCCCGAGGCCTACGATCGCAAGATCGCTCGAGTCAAAGAGGTCGCCAGCGATCGCTTTGATTCGATGGAGATCAACTCGCTTGCGATGAACACGTCGATCACCGACGATCGCGATGGCGCACTCGAGTTCTTCGCTCAGATCTTCAACGCCCCGAAAGAGGTCGTGGCCCAATCGCCGGCCCTCATCGCCGGTTCGGTCGGCGAGATTGTCGAGACGCTCCAGGAACGGCGCGACCGTTGGGGCTTCAACTATGTGGTTGTTCAGCAGAATGGCGGCCAGGGCATGGAACAGTTCAGCGAGGTCATCGCCGCCCTCGCCGGCACCTGAGGCCTACGAGGGAGTTCGGCCCAGCTGGACCCGCAGCGGCTCGGGGCGAGAGACCCGAATCACCACCAGATCGGTCGGCTCCTGATCCTCTGCCTGCGGGAGTGGGCCGATCCGCCGTCGTCGACCGACCTGTTGGATCAACAGCCGCGAACCATCGGGCCCTTCCGCGATGCCCTTGGCTCGAACGGTGTCGTCGGGCAGGTCGTCGAGGAGGGCGTGCAATGCGGTGCTCGTGACGGGGCGGGGGAGCGGCACGATCTCGGTGCGGTGGGGGTCGAGCAGCGACGGCGGTGGTGTCGCCGTGGCGTCGCGTTCGCGACGAGTGCCGAGATCAAGCAGGGTCGAACCCAAGGATCCGTCGAGATCATCGACGACGGGCACGTCGGGTGCCTGGTCTGCCACGGCGGCTCGCACGGCGTCGCGCTCCCCGTCGGTGACGAGCTCGCTCTTGGAGACGATCACGAGATCCGCCGGCTCGAGCTGCCGTAGCAGAAGCGGACGGGTGCGCTCATCGGCAAGTCGCTCCCGGAAGTTCGTGGCGTCGACCAGAACAACCACACCATCGAGACGGAACCCATCACTCTCGGCCCACGGCATGACTTGTGTGGGGTCAGCAACGCCGCTGAGCTCAATCACCACGTGATCCGGTGGCGTGGGTCGGCGGCGCATATCGGCAAGCGTGGTCCCGAGGCTCTCGGAGATGGAGCAACACACACATCCGTCGGTGAGCTCAATCGTGTCGGCGGAACGCCGCTGCAGAAGGGCAGCGTCAATGTTGATCTCACCGACGTCGTTGACCAACACGGCGATCGGCCGGTCGGTGCGACGCAGTAGATCGTTGAGCAACGTCGTCTTGCCGCTGCCGAGATACCCACCGAGAAGGGTCATCGGCACCCGACGTCCGTCCCACGGCGCGACGCCCTCGTCGAACAGCTCGTCGATCTCATAGGCGGACATGGGAGCACGATAGTTCGACCCGTCGAGACCGGCGCCCTAGCCTCGTCGACATGACGGACACCGCCGACCAGGTCTTCTTCAATCCGCTGGAGCCCGGGTACATCGAGAACCCGTGGCCCCACCTGGCGGAGGTGCGCGCTGCGGATCCGGTCCACCACCTGCTGACGGGCCAGTGGGGTCTCTTCCGCTATGACGACGTCTTCTCGGTCCTGCGCGACCCTGAACTCAGTGTCGACGATGCCAACGCCGACCTCACCATGCTCGATCGCAGTCGGTTGCTGGAAGAGCTTGATGAGCTCGAGCCGAGCCGATCGATCCTGGGTATCGACCCGCCCGACCACACCCGGTTGCGGCGGCTCGTCAGCAAGGCGTTCACCCCCCGAACGATCCAAGCGCTCCGACCGCGGATTCAGGAGATGGTCGACGAGATGCTCGACCGGATGGCGGCCGATGGTCACGCTGACGTGGTCGATCGGCTTGCGTTCCCGCTGCCCTTCGATGTCATCGCCGAGATGCTGGGCATGCCGGAGTCCGACAAGGAATCGATCAAGG
>MDTA01060484.1_pt1 | contig 10219 bp, 9 predicted proteins | sample 811151 | NCBI WGS metagenome assembly MDTA01 (sample SAMN05326648, study PRJNA326480) | marine metagenome | isolation source: seawater | place: Indian Ocean: South | collected 2010 | reverse complement strand
CGCAATTCCAGGATACAATAATGTATATCCCACATATAAAGTACCTAAATTAGCAGGCCAGCATGCAGATTATATTATCAGCGCCTTGAAAGCTTATCAAACGAAAGAGAGGAAACATCAAACAATGCATGCGAACGCAATGGGGCTGACTGAAGAGGATATGAGAGATATTGCTGAATACTTTGAGTCATTAAAATGATTAAGATTACTAGTATTTATATCATCATCTCTATTTTCACTCTTACGCATGTTGCACATGCTGGAAGTTACCAAGCGGGAAAAGAAAAATCTCAAGTTTGTGCGGCTTGTCATGGTGTTGATGGCATTTCTCAAATAAAGATGTATCCAATATTAGCTGGACAACATAAAAATTATCTTATTCATGCTCTCAGTGAATATAGATCTGGCGTTAGGGATAATGTTGTTATGAAAGGTTTTGCTGCTGGTTTATCTGACCAAGATATAGAAGATTTGTCTCAATATTTTTCAATGCAGCAAGGGCTTAAGATTCCACCGTTAAAATAGCTAATTTTTTTCAATGTATCTGTACAATGCTGGCACTAAGTAAAGTGTTATAAGCGACGATAAAGCGATACCACCTAGAACAACTATTGCCATTGAATATCTACTCTCTGATCCAGCACCAGTGCTTAGAACAAGTGGAATAGCTCCCAATAGTGTTGAGATGGTTGTCATCATAACAGGTCTTAATCTTATCATTGAGGATTCTATAATTGCTTCCTCAACAGCCAATCCCTCACGCCTTAATTGATTTGCAAATTCCACTACGAGTATTCCATTTTTTGCAATCAGACCAATAAGCATCAAGAATCCAATTTGACTATATACATTAATCGACGTCCCTGTTAAAAAAAGTGTATACAAACCAGAGGTTAATGCTATCGGAACAGTAAGTATTATCGTCATGGGATTTCTGAAACTCTCAAATTGAGCTGATAAAACCAGATAAACAACGAGCACTGCAAATATTATAGTAATTAGTAAACTATCTCCAGATTCAAAATACTCTTTGGAAGATCCGCTATAACTGATTTTAGCATTACCTGGGAGCATCTGATTTGTTAAATTTGTCAACTCCTCCAACGCATCACCCAGAGGGTAACCTGGTAACAGAGATGCAGAGAAAATTGTTGAAGGCATTCTATTTATTCTTTTTAAGGTTTCACTTGAAGATGTTTCATCTATGCTAACAAGATTAGAAATAGGTATTAATGATTCACTTGCTGGAGATTTTATATAAATATTATCGAGATTATCTGGTGTCATTCTAAAATAGTCCTCTGCTTGTAAAATAACATTATAAGTGAGCCCATCTGATGCATATGTTGTGATTTTATTTGCTGCAAAGAGTGTTTCTATGGTTGTGCTTATCTCATTAGCGCTTATCGATAACTCATAAGCTCTATCTCTATCAATCGATAAATTGATTCGTGGATTAGTGAGTTTATAATCAATATTAGGATTTTTGAAATTCATAGATTCCGTATTATTAAGCAGTATATTACCCCACTCATTTATATCAACATAGTTATTGCCACTAATTACTAGTTGAAGACCTGGTTTAAAATTACTTCCGCCTAAGCTAGGAGGGTTAATAGCAATGACTCTTGCGCCTGGTATAGATATTAGCTTTGGGAATATTTCGGCAACTATTTCCTTCTGATGTCTCCTATCACTCCATGGTGTGAGTGTGGCAAATAAATAGGCAGTATTTACTGCACCTGGCTGACCTGAGAACCCAGGTGCCACCACAGCAAATAGTTTTTGAATTTCATTATTCTCCTTATATGGAATTAGATACTCTTCAACTTGTTTCACAATGTTGTCAGTGTACTTAAGTGTAGAACCCTCAGGAGTAGAAACAACGATAATAAAAACGCCACGATCCTCTGTAGGCGCAAGTTCTTTTTGTGTTACTTGGTATAAGCCTAAAGATAATATAATTATAACAATAGAAAAAATAAAAACTTTTTTAGGGTTACTCTGTGATTTAATTAATGATTCCCTGTAGAATTTTCTAAATTTAATAATTGCATTAGGTTCAAGATTTTCAGTCTCTGTATTTTTAAATAGCCTAGAACATAACATTGGGGTGAGTGTTAGTGCCACTATGCTGGAAAAAATTACAGCGAAAGATAAAACTACACCAAATTCAATAAAAAGCCTCCCAGTCTTACCTTCCATAAACGAAAGAGGAAGAAAAACACTTACAAGGACTATAGTAGTTGCAATCACCACAAATGTAATTTGTTTAGTTCCTAATATTGATGCATCATAAACAGATTCACCGCTATCTATTCTCCTTTTAATGTTCTCAAGAACAACTATAGAGTCATCAACTATCAATCCAATGGCTAATACTAAAGCTAAGAAGGTTAAAACGTTTAACGAAAAACCTAATACATATATTATATAGAATGTAGCAATGACAGATATTGGTATCGTAATTGCAGGTATCAGTGTAGCACTCGGGGATCTCAGAAAATAAAAAATCACAGCTACAACCATCAACATAGATATAAAAAGAGCTAATCTAACCTGAAAAATTGATTCTTTAACAAATATGGATTGGTCATAGCCAATATCCATAGTAATGTTTTCTGGTAATGATGGTCTAATGAGGTCTAGCTCCCTCTTTACAGCATCAGCCACTTTCAGAACGTTGGATTTGGTTTGTCTTACAATTCCAAGACCTATTGCGTCTTCTCCATTTGCCCGGAGAAAACCTCGCTCAGTTTCTGCTCCAATCTCAATTCTAGAAATATCATTTAGAGTGATTTTCTTACCATTAATATTTTTAATCAATAGATTCTTAAATTCACTTATCGATGATAACTTTGAGGTCATTTGAAGATCTAACTCTCTATTAGTAGAATCCAATCTACCAGCGGGTTTTTCAACATTCTCACGATTAATTGAGGCTATTACATCGTTAACTGTAATATTCCTAGCAGACATTTCGTCTGGATTAAGCCATACACGAATTGCATATTTCCTCTCACCTCCTATCGTGATAGATGCCACACCTGGCAAAATGGAAAGACGGTCTATGATGTTTCTATCAAGATAATCATTTAGCTCAATGCTTGTAAGCTGATTACTTGAAAATCCAATCCACATAACTGCTCTGGCATCGGTATCTGATTTAGATACTCTCGGTTGATCCGCATTCCTGGGTAGTTTAGAAAGCGCTCTTCCGACTTTTTCTCTGACATCGTTAGCAGCAGAATCCATATCACGTGAAAGATTAAACTCGATTTTTATACTTGAAAACTCATTCTGACTTTCGGATCTAATTTCTTTTATATCTGATATTCCTGATATGGAGTCTTCAAGAACCTGAGTTACATCTCGCTCCATAATTTCTGCTGATGCACCTCTGTATATTGTTGAGACAGTAACGACAGGTTTATCAATATCAGGGTACTCGCGTATAGATAGCTTATCGTATGAGACTAATCCTAAAATTATAAGAAATAAACTAATTACTATTGCTAGTACAGGTCTATTAACAGTTGTTTCAGAGATATGCATATTAATCTACTATTTTGATTAAGGACTGATCTTTAAGCTTTTCTTGACCCATATACACTATCATATCTTTTTCATTTAAACCTGATGTGACCTGAATCAGAGCATCGCTCCTGACTCCAATAGTTATGTCTTTTATTACTGCCTTATCGTTATTAACAACATAAACGTAGTGTTCTCCATCAATGCTTAAGAGAGCTTCTTCAGGGATTAGAATCGCACTATTTATTCTCTCTAGTATTAAATCTACCTTCATCAACAGACCTGGTTTAAGTAAATTATTTTCATTATCAATTAATGAGTATGCTGCTATCGTTCTTGTGCTCTTGTCAATACGAGTATCAATGAAATCCAGTTTACCTATAAATTTTTTGTTAGCCAAATTGTCAGAGATTACTCTAATTTGAATGTCTTTTGTCAAGAATGGGGCTAATCTTTCGGGTAAATTTAATTCTAGTTTCATTTTACTATTATTATCAAGTGATGATAAAAATGTACCTTTACTAACTGCATCACCTACATTTTTTTTACTCAACCCAATGAGTCCGCTAAAAGGGGCATATATCTCAACCATTCCTACCTTATCAGATGACAGAATACTATAAAGTTTTTGATTTTTAGAAATCTCACTCCCTTCAATAAAATGTATATTATGAATGACGCCATTAACTTTTGATGTTATGTCGATTGATTGAAGAGACTTGATAGTTGATAAAGTTCGAAATTTATTTTCAGCAGTATCAATAATCACAGGACTAGCTTTTACAACAGTAATTTGTGTTCTATTAAGAAATTTCATATAGGATTGATACTTCATGCCTAAGTTTATCGCTCCATAAACTAAGCCAATGACAAAGATAACTATAAGTAAGTTTAATGGACTTAAATCTTTTATATAGTCTTTAATTTTCGTTATCATCAGAATCAATGCATATTATTGAAACTACACGTCCAGTCTGGTTTTCCCTACGATAAGAGTAGTACTGATTAGGATTAGAAAAAGTACATATATTTTCTAAGAAAATCTTCTCAACGCCCTGTTGTTTTAAAATTATTTTAGCAACATATTTTAAATCTAGATGCCATGCACCTACGTCTTTTGTTCGGGCAAAAAATTTTGTAGATATTTTTGATAACTTATTAAATACATCCTCGCGTATAATATAATTTTCTGGATTAATTGATGGACCAATCCATACGACTATATCTTTTGGATCTCCTCCGAATCTCTTTAGAAATTTTTGAATGATGCCACTTGCCAAGCCTCTCCAACCAGCATGAATTACACCAATCTTGTTACCATCATTACTTGAAATTAATATTGGTAAGCAATCTGCTGATAAAACCGCTAAGGGTAATCCTTTGACAGTTGTATAGCATGAATCGCATACTAAATTATCAGATGAGCTCTTTGCAACTCTAACTGTTGCGCTATGTATTTGCTTCATAAATACTGGTTTATTTTTTAAATGTAGTTGTTTAATTATTGAATCACGATTTTTTTTAACATCTTTAGGATTATCACCAACATCTAAACTCATGTTAGAAGACTCAAAAACTCCATTACTCCATCCACCGACTTTAGTCGAATGATAGGCTATAATATTTTTAGGTGCACCCCAAGCAATTTTTCGTATTTGTACATCCATATTAATTCCCAAGTGCTAATGACCTTATAACATTAAATGTATGCCCAGGTAAACACTCAATTTCAATATCTTTATCATCAAGAGGATGCTTAAATTTTAAATAGTATGCATGAAGGGCAATTCCCTCAAAATTCTCCATATATTCTTGTAATTTTCTATTTTTCTTGAGCTTACCGTGTTTATAGCCATACAACTTATCTCCAAGGACTGGATGTCCAATATCTGATAAGTGAACTCTAATTTGATGTGTCCGGCCCGTGATTATCTCTATATCTAAAAGTGATGCGTCTTCTGTATATAAAGCAGAATGTATTATAGTTTTTGCATATTTACCATTCTCACTCACAGTCATTTTTTTTCTATTAATTCGATGGCGAAGTATCGGCTTATCAATTATAAGATTGCTTTTCAATGAGCCAGAGACAATCGTCTTGTACTTCTTGATAATTTTCCTCTCTTGTAGGAGTTTTGAGACAATAAATTGACTCTTGAGATTTTTACAGACAATTAAGACACCAGATGTTTGCTTATCAAGTCTATGTATAATGCCTGCACGAGGTAATGTTTTGAATTTAGAGTCATAATGCAATAAAGCATTTTGTAAAGTCCCGCTATAGTTGCCTATAGCTGTGTGTGTCACCATACCTGAGGCCTTATTGACAATCAATAAAGTCTCATCCTCATATACGATATCTAGCCTGATATTTTCAGGCAAAACATCAATTTCCTCATCTTCAGTTATTTCAATTTCAACTTTAGACGTTTCTTTAATCTTGTCTTTGGATAAACATTGTTGACCATTTACCAGAAGCCTTTTATCTTTAATCCATTTTTGAATTCTCGAGCGAGAATACTCTGGCAACTCCCTGGATAGAATTTGATCTAGCCTAAGTTCATGGTCAGGTAAAATATTAAATTCAAAAATATTCTTAGATTTCATACCACATATCCTCTAACTAATCTATAATATCAAAATGATTAGGAAATATCTCGTAACTTGCCTTATAATAACTTGCCTTTTTTCAGGCTGTAGCTTTTTAGACAAGATGCTTGAAGAGGAAGACACTACGGTTGGTCTTACAGCTGCACAATTATACAGCGAAGGAAAAGAATTTCTAAATCTGGAAGATTTTAATAATGCCATAAGATATTTTGAGGTATTAGAATCTAGATTCCCTTTCGGAAAATATTCAACACAAGCAATGCTAGATCTTTCTTATGCCTATTATGCCTCCGATAAACGAGATCAAGCTATAATAGAGATTAATAGATTTATTAGATTATATCCTAACCATCCAGAAGTGGCTTATGCTTACTATCTTAGAGCTCTAGCAAATTTTGATAAAGATGCAAATGTATTGACACGTTTCTTTGGTTATGATCCATCTAGATATGATGTAAAAGCATTAAAAGAATCATTCAATGATTTTTCAATTGTGATTAATAGATATCCTAATACAAAATATGCTGAGGATTCTTTAAATAGATTAGTGTATATAAGAAATCAAATCGCCAGAAGTGAACTATACATAGCAGAGTATTATAATAAACGAGCTGCTCATGTTGCTGCCATTGAGCGGATAAAATATATGTTAGAGAATTACGGTGGAACGCCCAGTACAGAGAGGGGTCTTCTAATTTTAATCGAAAGTTATAACAGTCTAGATATGAGGCAATTAGCTTATGATGCCGCAAGAGTTCTTAAAAAAAATTATCCAGAATATAAAATAGAGGAAGTGAATAAAACTATATTAGTTTCAAAAATCGATAATGATAAAATTGAGTTAAATGATGCTGACGAGGATAGTAGTTGGTATGATATTTTTGATATATTTGATTAAGAATTAACTAGTCTTTATTTTCTCGTCTATAATACATACTGGTATTGGGTTCATCTTGTGTAAGTTGTCTTCTCTAATTTCAATATATTTTTGATGATGTTCACTTTTCGGATTTAGCATCGCCTCCTCAATCTGCTCATATGATAGACCTAGTTGTTCCTCATCACTTCTTCCATCCTCCCATAATCCATCTGTAGGCGATGCTTTAATGATATTTTGATTGATGTGTAGATAGCCTGCCAATGACCTAACTTCAGATTTTGTCAAATCTGCTATTGGTGAAACATCAACACCTCCATCCCCGTATTTAGTATAAAACCCAACCCCAAAATCCTCGACTTTATTGCCCGTGCCAACAACTATACCAGATGATGAAGCTGCAATTTGATATAGTGCTATCATCCTCATCCTAGCTTTAGTATTTGCAAGACCAAGGTCGCTAGAAAAACCTAAAGTAGCGAAGCCGTCTTTAAAATTATCGTACATATTTGACAAATCAATTTTATAGTGTTGCACATTTGGATGCTCTTTGACTAATTCCTTACAATGAAGCAAACTCAGTGATATATCCGGAGATTTAATGGGTAAAGTCAATACGATTGTTTGCTTCCCAGTTAAAGCGCAAAGTTTACTTACCAATGCGGAATCAACTCCACCAGATACACCAACTACATAAGTAGATATCTGTTTCTTTGAGTTATCTAAGTAAGCTCTTAACCAATCAAGAATATGTGTAACTACAGCTCTATTGTTCATATTTTAAAAAGTATTTATACTGGTCCAAAAGATAAAATCATATTAATAGAGTATAATAAAATAATCAAAAAATACAAAAAAAGATAATGATACGTATAATTGCAGTACTTTTTGTAATATTATTAGTACTATTATTGCTGAATAAACTAAGGACTAAAAGAGAATCTAATGAAAAAACAAGGAGACTTCTCAAATATTGCAAGTATTGCAAATCATATGTAACAGATGATCAGAAATGCATCAACAGAGACTTTAATCATAAAGATTTAGATTAACCAAGCTATGAAAAGACCGCCACTTCTTTTAACACTGACAATTATTATGATTATTGGTATATTATTATCTATATCGTTGAAATAATGAGAAACATATATATCATCACAGGACCGATAGGTTCCGGAAAATCATCAGCATGTAAATTCTTAAAGAAACATGGATTTAAATATATAAACTCAGATAAATTTGCAAAAGATATAATCAGAAGTAATAAAACTATCAAAAAGAATATATCTAGATTGTTAAATCTACATAAGGACTTATCAGAACGTATACCATGGAAAAAAATACGTAACTTTATTTCAAATAATACAGAAAATAAAAGAAAATATAACGCAATTATTCATGATGTATTCTATAAGTTGTTGAATGAAAAAATTAATAATGAGTATGATTATGTTATTGAAATACCACTGATTGAAACAATTGATAAAATAAAGCAGAAAAAAACAATTATCTGTATATTGACTGACTATAAAAATAGGAAAGAACGATTCATAAAAAATAAATATAAAAGTGAGCCACAATTTGAGACTCTTAATAAATTACAAGAAAGTCATGATTTTTATGTAAAAAATTCTGATTATGTGATTTATAATAATAAAAGAATAGATGCTATGAACAATAAATTAATTTCAATTATAAATAAACCCTAATGACAATATTATCTGATAACCAAGTCACAATTTACGAGGAACCTGTTGTAGAGAGAGTGAGAAAATTTATTAGGATGGAGTCATTATTTCAGAAACTATATTTCTTCAAAGATAAAGAAAACCCACTTGAAAGTTATGTTGCATTACAATCATTATGTGAGATATACGAAATATTAAGTAGATCCGATATTAAATCTGAGTTGATTAGAGAAATTGAAAACCAAAATAAAATTTTCAAGAAAATACAAGATATTCCTCAAGCTGATTCTGATAAGATTACCTCTATTTTGGAAAAACAGAAGCTTCTTCTTGATTTATTGCATGGTACTCAAAGTAATTATATTGATTATTTGTCTACTGATGTACTATTTAAAACTATACAGAAAAACTGTTCCTCGCAAATGCAACCTGCATCGGTTGATTTTTGGTTGTCTAGGGATATAGCCTGGAGAGTAAATATCATCGATTTATGGATTGAGCCATTACTTTTCATAAAAAAATCAATAGAATTTATTCTTGAATTAATAAGGAAGTCCGGACAGTTCAGCGATAAACTTGCAGAAAAAGGGTTTTATATTGATAAACTGGATCCTAAAAAAAATATTCTTTTAGTCAGAATTACACTTACCACGGATCTTTATTACTTCCCTCAAATAAGTGTAGGAAAGCAAAGATTAAACATAATGTTTATGACAAAAGATGAGTTAAATAATTTCACAAAATATCAAGAGGATGTATCATTTCTGTTAACTCTATGCTCATTATAAGCTCTCATCTTTTTTGCACCAGAATTTACTTATACCTGCTATACCACTACCACCATTAATAAATGATAATTTTATTGATTCATTAGTATTGCTAATTCCTCCTAAAGCAAGAATCGGTAATTTTGCTTTTGATGTTAAATCTTTAAAGCCTTCCCAGCCAAGCTGATTAGTCTTATTTTTAGATATCAAAACAGGTGATAATAATGCAAAATCAAAGTTAAGTTCACTCGCCTTCTCTAAATCATTTTCGGAGTGACATGAGCAAGATAAGTATTGTAAATTATAATCTCTAGACCAAACTTTTTTAAAACTAAGCTCCTGTAGTTTAATGGAGTTATAATGTATTCCACCAATAAATTTTTTGTCATTCGTCGATATTTTCTCATAGACATCAATTGAGTCAATTATTAATAATCTATGATTATGGACATGTGGTAGAAACGATTTAGTATAGTTGATGTCATTAGATTTTTTTATATTCTCTATATATTTTTTCACTATATTTAAATAATCTGCGTTATTCATAATTCCTTGTCTAATTCTTAAAGAGAAGACCTGGTATTTAATATTTTTCCAAATCTTAAAATGGTTGACGTTATTAGCAATAAACAATTCATTGGGTATCTCAAATAATCTTAATAATCTATATGTAGATGGTATATAACTAAAGTCTTTATCATATAATGGATTTGCAAAAATAATCTTTTTATTTTCATGAGAGT
>MDTA01169249.1_pt1 | contig 10220 bp, 13 predicted proteins | sample 811151 | NCBI WGS metagenome assembly MDTA01 (sample SAMN05326648, study PRJNA326480) | marine metagenome | isolation source: seawater | place: Indian Ocean: South | collected 2010 | reverse complement strand
TATTTCGTTTATAAATCGATAAAATTTATGTGAGTGAGTATTAAGATCTGATTTAAATTGTCCTAAAATTCGACCCAAATATAAATGATAAATTGTTAATAAAACCACAAATATTATTTTTAAAATCATCCAAGTTTGTCCGATTTTTTGAAATCCTATCTCGTGGATTAATAATAAACCAAAAAACCAAGACAGTATCATTGCTGGTGTCATAATATAAAAAAATAGTTTTCTTTCCATAACCTTAAATACATCCGTTATAATTGGCTGATTACTGTTTTGAGAGTGGTAAACAAAAATTCTTGGAAGATACAATAATCCAGCCATCCAAGAAATTACTGCTATTAAATGTAATGACTTAAACAGTAGATAGGTATTCATTAGTTAAATGTTTTTTTGGATTAAAGATTTTAATAAAACAATATGGTCGTTATTATCATTTAAACATGGGACCATATCAAAGTTTTCTCCTCCAGAGTCTAAAAAACTCTCTTTTCCCTGGATTTGAATTTCTTCTAAAGTTTCAACACAATCTGAGGAAAATCCTGGGCATATGGCTAGCACATTCTTTTTTCCTTCCTGAGGCAAACTTTCTAGGGTTTTATCTGTATAGGGTTGAAGCCACTTTTCGGGACCAAATCTGGACTGGAATGTTGTCTTAATTTTAATTGACGTAAATTTTTCTGATATTAATCTGGTGGTTTTATGACAATAGCAGTGATAAGGGTCGCCTTTGTCAAAATATTTTTGTGGTATTCCATGATAAGATGCCAATATTAAATCGGGCTTCCAATTAATTTCTTTAATTTTTTTATTTAATGAATTTACAAGTGCTTCAATATATAAAGGATCAGACTCATAATGTGGCACTATTTTGAGTGACGGTTGCCATCTCATTTTCATAAGAGTCCTATACACTTCATCACAAACAGTTGCGGTAGTTGCAGCAGCATATTGGGGATAAAGTGGAAGTATTATTAAATTTTCGCACCCCATTTCATGAAGAGTCGCGATTTTACTTCTTATACTAGGATTCCCATATCTCATAGCGTAATCTATTAACAGGTTTTTTTCTGACATTAGTTTTGAAAGTTTTTCTGCTTGTTTTTGAGTATAGTATAAAAGAGGGGAGATGTTTTTATCCTTCATCCAAATTTCTTTATAAGCTTTTGCTGTTTTGGATGGTCGAAAAGTTAATATAAAAACATTCAAAATAAACTGCCAAATAAAAGGGTTAACTTCAATCACTCTGCTGTCTGACAAAAATTCTTTTAAATATTTCCTAATATCAAGCCAGCTTGTTGAATCTGGAGTTCCTAGATTTACTATTAAGACTCCAGTTTTTCCAAATTTTACAGGTGGGTGTTCTCTTTTATTTTCCATTAATAGTCTTTTACAGTTTTTACTAAATAATCCATCATATTGGGGTCTGTCTCCGGCAGAACACCATGTCCTAAATTAAAGATATATGGATGATCTTTAAATATATCTAGATATTTTGTTGCTTCCTTTTTAAGCCTGTCTTTAGTAGAAAGCAAAACTTTTGGGTCCATTCCACCTTGCACAGGTATTTTTATATCTTTATTAATTTTTACCGGATCAACATTATAATCGATGCAAATTGTGTCTGGTTTAACAATTTCACAAAAATCTTTATAATTCTTAATAGCTCTTGGGAAACAAATAACAGGCACATTTAAAGATTTAATATAATCAACCAAACTTAATGTAGGGTCATAAATATAGTAACTTAAATCTTTATCTTTTAAAAGGCCAGCCCAACTATCGAAAATCTGAATTATTTGAGCGCCATTATCAATCTGATTTTTAATGTGTATTTTTAGAAATTTGTCTAGAATTTTAAGAACTTTACCAATTAAATTTTTGTCTTCAAAGAAATTTTCGTTCAAGTTAAGTTTTGGCGACTTTTTATTCACCATATAAACTAATAAGGTCCATGGTGCTCCAACAAAGCCTATAGTAGTTTTATTATTTGTAAATTGGGAGCTGCTTACTAATTTAATTAATTCGTAGACAGGGGAGAGCTTTTCTACAAAATTAACTTCATTAACCTTTGAAATTTCATTTAAGTCTAGTTCACCAAGCAATGGACCCATATTTTTTTTAAACTCGACACTTTGATTCAAACCATATGGTAGCATTAAAATATCAGAAAAAATAATTGCTGCATCAAGGTCAAATCTTTTTAAAGGTTGAATGGTAATTTCACTTGATAATTTTTTATTAAGACACAATTTAATAAAATCAGGATTTTGTTTCCTAATTTCTCTAAATTCTGGCAAATACCTTCCAGCTTGTCTCATTATCCAAATTGGATTTAAATCAGTTTTTTTATTTATTATTACTTCTTCTAACGGTGACATATTAATAATTAAATATAATTCATTGTATTATTAGTATAACTTGTGAATTACGATGATTATAATTTGTAAACATTTTATAAACTATTTATTAACATTTAGAGGTTAAAATTTATTAAATATATAAGCAAAATTGAAGCTTATTAGCAAATTTACTGAAAATGTGAAAAACTTTATTCGCATGTTTAATAATGTTAATAAAACCGCTGATTTACAACATAATTTTAAAAATGTTAAATATATCTAAATTGATTAAAATAATACAAAGTTACTAACTTTTAATACATGAATAATACTTATCAAATTTATCTTATTTCAGATTCAACAGGAGAAACTCTTGATAGAATTTTTATGGCAATTAAAGCTCAATTCAAAAATATTAATTATAAAATTCACACCTGCTCTTTTACAAGAACGGAAAATCAAATTATTAAAATTCTTTTGGATGCAGAAAAAAACGCTAATTCGATAATTTTATATTCAATTGTAGATAGTAATTTAGCGAAATATTTAACAAACATAAGTAATAACAAAAACATTCCCTGTTTTGGAGTGCTTGGTGATCTTATTTTAAATTTCTCAAAACTACTAAATCAAAGAGCGTCTCACGAACCAAGTGGACAGCATGAACTAAATGAAGAATATTATGAAAGAATAGCGGCCATTCAATTTACAATGAATCATGATGACGGAAATCTTGTAAAAGATATAGGAAAATCCGATATAATTTTATTGGGTGTAAGCAGAACTGGAAAAACACCAACGTCAATATATTTAGCTAACAAAGGATTTAAAACATCAAATATTCCACTGATAAATGAAAATTCAATACCGAAAACATTAAAAGACAATCCTAAATTAGCATGTGTAATCGGACTTAACACCGAACCAGAAAGATTGGTTGACATAAGAAAAAACAGGATGAGTTCAATTAAAGAGACAGAAAATAAATCTTATACTGATTTTGACAAAATCCGAGAAGAAGTTGACGAAGCAAAAAAAACTTTTAGAAAATATAAATGGCCAATAATTGATGTAACGCGAAAGTCAGTTGAAGAAACAGCAGCATCAATAATTAAAATATACGAAATATATAAACAGAATGGTTAAAATTATCCTCGCTTCAAAAAGTAAAGTAAGAAAACAAATTCTGGACAAATATGGAATTTTAAATTTAGTTAAGCCGTCAAACGTTGATGAGGATGTTATAAAAAAAAGTTTATTAAAAGAAAATGCGTCACCCGAAGTTATTTCCAAAAATTTAGCAGAACTAAAATCAAATAAAGTGAGTCAAAAAAATCTAGGATCTCTTGTTTTAGGCGCTGATAGTGTTATAGATTTAGATGGCGAGTTAATTTCAAAACCAGAAAATAGAGATCAGGCACTTGAAATTTTAAAAAAACTGAATGGTAAAAAACACTTTTTAATAAGTTCAGCCTGTATTTCTAAAGATGGCTCAATGATTTGGAATCACGTTGATAAAGCTAGCCTAACTATGAAAAGCATGACAGTTGAAGATTTAAAAGGCTATCTATTAAAAATATCTGATGAGGCATTGTATGCGTATAACGTTTACCAGATTGAAGGTGAGGGAAGAAGATTGTTTTCAAAAATTGAAGGAGATGAAGATACTATTATGGGACTGCCAATTAAAAAAATTAAAGAGTACCTCGATAATTATGAATAAATATTTAGTAATAGGAAACCCAATATCTCATTCGCTTTCACCTAAATTACATAATTATTGGTTTAAACAAAACAAAATAAAGGCTGAATATGAAAAAAGAAAATTGAATGATATGGATTTAGGAAATGTAATTTTAGAGATCAAAAGAAATAAAATAAATGGTTTGAATGTTACAATTCCTTTTAAGAATAAGATTATTCCTTTTTTAGATGACTTGACTTATGAATCTAAAGTAACACAGTCTGTAAACACTATTTATTTAGAAAAGGATAAAGTAGTTGGGCATAATACTGATATTTATGGATTTAAAAAAAGTTTAGAAAAAGTAAACTTTGATTTAACAAACAAAAGTATTTTTATACTTGGAGCTGGAGGGGTTGTTCCATCAATTATTTTTGCACTTAACGAAATGAAAGTTTCAGAAATTTTTTTGAGCAACAGAACAAAAGAAAAAGCCGAAAATTTAAAAAAAATGTTTGCCAATCTTGAAGTTCTTGATTGGGGCAATATCCCAAATTTTGATGTTATTATAAATGCAACAAGCATCGGTCTTAAAAATGATGATTTAATTGATCTCGATCTTTCCAAAACTGGAAAAAATAAACTTTTTTATGATCTAATTTATAATCCAACAGAAACTAATTTTTTAAAAGTCGCAAAAAAGCAAGGTAATATTTTTGAAAATGGGAAATTAATGTTTGTCTATCAAGCCTTTCAAGCTTTTAAAATTTGGCATGGTTTAGAACCAGAAATTAATAATGAATTATTAGATCTTTTAAACGAATGATTAGATTGGCTATACTAGGGGACATAGGATCAGGTAAAAGTTTTGTAGCAAAAAGTTTTGGATATCCAGTATTTAATGCAGATTTTGAAGTTGGAAAATTATATCAAAAAGACAAAAAGATATTCAAAAAGTTAAATAAAGTTTTACCTCAATACATAACTTCGTTTCCTGTTCAAAAAAAAGCTTTATCAGAGGCAATTTTGAAAGACAAAAAAAATTTAAGTAAAATCATTAAGATTGTTCACTTTGAGGTAAGAAAAAAGATGAAAATGTTTTTAAGAAAAAATAAAAATAAAAAAATAGTGATTTTAGATATACCCTTGTTGTTGGAAAACAAAATTTATCTTAAAAATGATATTCTTATATTTGTACAAGCTAAAAAAAAAGATATTTTTAAAAGATTGAAAAAAAGGAAGAATTTTAACAAAAAACTTTATGATAATTTTAAGAAAATTCAACTAACACTTGATTTGAAAAAGAAAAAATCTCATTTTATAATTAAAAATAATTTTACAAAAAAAACAATTAATAAGAATATCAAGATTATTTTGTCAAAAATTTTACAATGAAAGAAATTGTTTTAGATACAGAAACAACAGGCCTTTACGTTAAAGATGGTCATCGTATCGTTGAAATCGGTTGTATAGAATTAGATAATTTAATACCAACGGGAAACAAGTTCCATTGTTATTTAAATCCAGAAAGAAAAGTTTCAGAAAAAGCTCTTGAAGTGCACGGTTATACAGATGAATTTTTATCAACTAAAAAAAAATTTAAGGAAATAGCTAACGATTTTTTAAACTTTATAAGTAATAAAAAAATTATCATTCATAACGCTGAATTTGATTTATCTCATTTAAATAATGAACTTAAATTAATTGGGAATAAAAAAATCGAAAATGAAGTTGTTGATACTTTATCTCTTGCACGTGAAAAGTTCCCAGGCTCATCTATAAGCCTTGATGCTTTGTGTAAAAGGTATAGAATTGACAATTCAAAGCGTGTTCAACATACAGCTTTAATCGATTGTGAGCTACTTTCAAAAGTTTATATAAATTTGATAGATCAAAAAGAACCAACACTTGATTTTCACAATAATGAAAATCTTGTTAAACACCAATTTAAGCAAGTAACAAACTATTATCGAAAAATAATTAAGCCGTCCCCAGAAGAGATTGCCAAGCATAAAGAGTATTTAAAACAAAATATAAAAAAAAATTTTTTTAATTAAATCTTTGGTTGTAAAGTTTTTCAAAATCAACTTTTTTTTCAAATTTTATCTGCGGATATCCAGAATTATGAAGTAAGTTTAAAAATGAATTTTCCATATCGTTATAAATCTCTTTTTGAACATCACAAAGTATAATTTTTTCTAAATCTTTTTTATCTTTAATTTCATCCCCAACTTTTATAATAGTAGCAAAAACAATTTCAAAATAGGACTTTTTTTGATTCTCTTCTTTGTCTTCGAATTTTAATGTCGTATTAATTTCAATTAATTTATTTTTAAGAGCTTTTGAGGTAATATCTATGTTGAGTTGATATTTTGAAATATTATCTCTTACAAATAAATAAGTTTCAATGTCTGATGTTTCACTAGACATATCTTTTATATATTTACCTAAAATTCTATAATTTTCTTTCGTCATTTTCCTCTACTTCTTCGAATTCTCCGTCGATGTAATTTTTCTTTTCGTCTTGCGTTTTTGGATTTTTAATTTTTCTTGATATTCTTTTTAAAAGTAATCTTCTTGTTATTGGAAATATTAAAAGAAAACCAATCAAATCAGTTGCAAATCCAGGTATTATTAACAAAAGTGCCGCGAAAGCTATAGCGGCCCCAGATATGATCTCATATGCCGGTATTTCATTTTTGACGATTTGTGAAAAACTCGATTTCAGAGTATTGAGACCTTCATATCTGGCATAGATAACTCCAACTATTGCAGTTATAAAAATCAGTGAAATTGTATTAAAAGCGCCTATTTGTGATCCAATTTTTATAAATAGATATATTTCAACAACTGGTATTAAAATTATTGTCAATAAAACTGTGTTCATTTGTCTTTAATCTAATTGTTGGTTGAAATTAATCAACATAGTAATTACTATAATATTATGAATTATAGTTTTGAATATATAGATATTATACTACTAGCAATGATTGCTGGGTTTATTTTTTTAAGGTTGAGAGGTATTTTAGGTAAAAGAACTGGTTTTGAGGGAAAAGCTCCACGGCAATTCGAGGAAGTTTTAAAGAATATTAAGACTGAAGCAAAAACTAAATCGAACGAAATTTTTAATAAAGCTGCTCAAATGGAATTTTTAAAAGGCGCTAAAATCGCTTATGAAACAATAATTACTGATTTTAGTGACAACGATAATAAACTAACAACTAGCAAACCTTTGTTAAGTGAAAAAATTTATGATCAATTTAACTTAGCTCTTCAAGAAAGAAGTAAAAGAGGTCATTTTGCAGAAATTACTTTTATAGGAATTAATTCGGCAGATATAAAGGAACACAAAAAAGTAAATAATTTTCTTCAAGTGTCTGTAGAATTTGTGAGTGAAGTAATTACTTGTATAAGAGACAAAGAGAAGAAAATAGTTTCAGGAGATCCAGAGAAGATTAAAAAAATTTATGATACTTGGGTTTTTTCTAGAGACACAAGATCGAGCAATCCAAACTGGCAATTAGTAGATACTTTAAATTAATTGAATAGTAAAATTTCAGACAAAGATAAGAAAGATTGGGAAAATTTCTTAACTAAAAACGAACCTTTGACAAGCAAAGATGAAGATAGCTTTACTAAGACATCTCCTAAAACCGTATCTTATGATTTACACGGCTATACTTTGGATGAAGCGAATAAAAAGGTAACTGAGTTAATAAATATTTCTTTCCAAAAAGGTATAAGTAAAATTATCATTGTTACTGGCAAGGGACTTCATTCTAAAAATGATATGGATCCTTATGTATCAAAAGATCTAGGTATTTTAAAGTTTTCAGTTCCAGAATATATTCTTAAAAATAAAGAATTAATGAAATTAATAAGCAAAATTCAAGATGCAAATATTGAAGATGGTGGAAGTGGTGCTTTTTATATTTTCCTAAAAAAAAATAAATTATAATATAAACTTTGATAAATCAGTATCTTTTACCAAATTATCTAAATTTTTATTAATATATTCTTTATTAATTATAACTTTCTCTCCAGAACGATCTGTTGCTGTAAAACTAATTTCATCTAAAATTTTTTCTATAATTGTATGCAGTCTTCTTGCGCCAATATTTTCTACTGTTGCATTTACCTCTGAGGCTATATTTGCAATAGTATCTATACCGTCATCTGAAAATTCGAGTTCGACGTTTTCAGTTTTAAGTAAAGCAACGTACTGTTTGATTAAACTAAAATCTGGCTCTTTTAGAATTCTTTTAAAATCATCACTAGTTAAAGCTTCAAGCTCCACTCGGATAGGTAGCCGTCCTTGTAATTCTGGAAGTAGGTCAGAAGGCTTTGCAAGTTGGAATGCTCCTGAGGCAATAAATAGAATATGGTCTGTTTTTATAGGTCCATATTTTGTATTAACAGTAGTACCTTCGATTAAAGGTAATAAATCTCTTTGAACACCTTCTCTTGAAACGTCACCTCCAACTCTGTCAGTTCTTCCTGAAATTTTATCTATCTCATCTAGAAAAACTATTCCATTGTTTTCAGTTGATACTTTTGCTGCTTTTATTATTTTATCTTGCTCAATTAATTTATCAGACTCATCATTAATAAGTATTTCATGAGACTCTTTTACAGTCATTTTCTTTTTTTTCTCTTTAACACCCATAGATTTACCAAGCATTTCTCCAATGTTAATCATCCCAACATTGGCGCCAGGCATACCCGGAATTTCAAAAGATGTATTATTACCTCCTGTATCACTCACAGCTATTTCAATTTCATTTTCATCTAAATCACCATTTCTCAATCTCTTTCTAAAACTTTCCCTAGTAGCTAAACTTGCTTTTTTGCCTACTAGTGCATCTAATACTTTTTCCTCTGCTAGTTTTTGAGCTTGTGCAAAAACTTCTTTTCTTTTTTTAATTTTTTCCATGGAGATAGCTATTTCGATAAGATCTCTAACAATTTGCTCAACATCCCTTCCGACGTAACCAACTTCAGTAAATCGAGTGGCTTCTACTTTAACAAAAGGAGCTTCGGCAAGTTTAGATAGTCTTCTGGAAATTTCAGTTTTTCCTACACCAGTAGGACCAATCATTAAAATATTCTTAGGTAAAACCTCATTCTTCATTTCACCTTTTAGCGCTTGTCTTCTCCATCTATTTCTTAAAGCTACCGCTACCGCTTTTTTGGCTTTGTTTTGGCCAACAACAAATCTATCAAGTTCTGAAACAATTTCTCTTGGAGACAATGAACTTACTAAATTTTCATTTTCTTTAGAATCTTTTTCTTTAGGAACAAGGGGTGTTACATTAGATTTTTCCATTATATTTTTTCTATTTTAATATTATTATTTGTAAAAACACAAATTTCAGAGGCCACCTCTATAGCTTTTTTAGCTACTTGCTCTGCGTTCATATCTGTATTCATTAAAACTTTACCTGCAGCTAAAGCATAATTTCCACCAGATCCAATACCTATCACATCACCTTCAGGCTCGAGAACGTCTCCAGTGCCAGAAATAATATAGCTGTTTTCCTTATCTCCAATAGCCATTAAAGCCTCAAGTCTTCTCAAATATTTATCTGTTCTCCAATCTTTTGCTAGCTCAACTGCAGCTCTAGATAAATTTCCCGCATGCTTTTCTATTTTTGCCTCTAATCTCTCAAATAAAGTTAACGCGTCAGCTGTTGATCCAGCAAAGCCAGCCACTACATCTCTTTTTTCAATTTTTCTAACTTTTGATGCAGTGCTTTTAACAACAGTATTGCCCATACTCACTTGACCATCTCCAGCTACGACTACTTCATTATTTTTTCTTACTAATACAATAGTTGTCATAGACTATAAATGGATACTAAATTCAATAGTTCAAGACTAAGTTTAGTATTATTGCTATAATTGGATAATATATGTATACCTACTTTTAATTATGAAGCGAAAAGGCAAAATCATTAGAAAAACAAAAGAGACTTCTATCAGTGTAGATCTAAACATAGATGGGAAAGGTAAATACAAAATTGACACAGGCATAGGTTTTCTAAACCATATGCTTGAACAATTATCTAAACATTCTTCAATAGATATGAATATTAAAGCAAAAGGAGATACTCATATTGATCTACATCACACTACTGAGGATACAGGAATTGCAATTGGTGAGGCATTAAAAAAAGCATTAAAAAAATCCG
>MDTA01130302.1_pt1 | contig 10221 bp, 11 predicted proteins | sample 811151 | NCBI WGS metagenome assembly MDTA01 (sample SAMN05326648, study PRJNA326480) | marine metagenome | isolation source: seawater | place: Indian Ocean: South | collected 2010 | reverse complement strand
TGGTGCCATCCGCGAAGAGGAGATTTTCCGCGCGGCTTGAGCGTGGTGCTTCTCAAACTTCCGATTGGTTCGAATGGGCCAACTTCTGAATGGGCCAAATGGCTGATCAGGCGGTACGCATCTCGCGCAGCCGCTTGCGCATGGCCTCGTGCGACTCCGACGTACCATCGTGGAATGTGCCAAACCATTGATCTAGCGGCACCAGGCTACCACCGTAATTGCACTCGAAGTACTTGTGATGGAGGTAGTGAAAATAGCAGCCGCCGTCCACGTCAAACTTGTCGCCGACTTTCAGTTTCTGATAGCCGGAATGGCTTAGCGCGGGCAGAAAAGCGGCCAGATACAGCTGATACAGCACGTTCACCGGGTGCAACGCGACCAGCCATTGCACCAGAAACGTGGACAGGTAGATCAGGTGCTCAACGGGATGCATTGCAAGGCCGGACCACGGCCCAATTTCGACATTTTTGTGGTGCAGCGCATGAAAGCGCCGGTAAAGCGCAGGAATATGGAGTAGACGATGCCCGAAGTAAAAGTGAAAGGTGTGAACGAACGGCGCTACGAGTAACAGGACAACGAACCACGTCCAAAACAACACCGGGGACCCATCCAGACTGAACCAGCCGAGGTAACCGTTGGCAAACATCCAGTAGGTGAGTGCCTCATACAAGGTGATTATCGGCACGGCTGACGCGAGCGTGAATAAGACGTTGTCCCGTATCTGATTACCAAACAGGAACCGTTTGGCGTTTTTGACTGGTCCACGAGTCGTAAACCGCAGATCGTCTCCTTGCCCCTTCAGGATATAAAAATACGCATGTAACCCGCCAAACACGAGTATGACCAACACGAGATTGCGGACCAGAAGCCACGAGAGCCACCAAAGCTCAAACGACTGCATGGCTGCGAGAGATGGGGTAAGGAAGAACCAGGTTACGAGTGTGATCGCCAGCCACAAGCTGTTGTAAGGCCAGAGGAAACCCGGGAAACCAACGAACCATTTGGCCAAGACGCCAGCTTTGGGCGGCCACATGTTGATGGGTGCCAACGTAACAGGATGGTCTGGAAACCACTCTCCGCGCTCGTCGCGAACGTTTGAGCTTGAGGCAGACATGTAAGGCACTCACTGGGCAAAACTGTGCACAACGTACAGGACTCGCTCGGCAAAGGAAAATTTTCACATGGCCCGTTAGCGGATTAAGCTCTCTTTTTCGCGGCGCTTGTGACGTGGGTTTGCACCGGAAATGTTTCGGGGAGGTCAGTGTGTCCAGCAAACAATTTCATCTTGCGTGGTTCCTGCACGGATCCAGTGCGCAGTCGTGGGACCAGCCCTGGACCGGACATATAGGCACCTCGTGGATGTACCCCGAGCTGTTCCTGGACATGGCTCGCACCCTGGAGCGAGCTTGCTTCGACTACATCCTGTTGGAGGACAGCACGGCCGTCAGCGAAAGCCTGCACGGCTCGAGTGAAGTGTTCCTGCGTCGCGGCATTGCGGTGCCGCGGCAGGATAAGGCGATCGTCGCGGCGTTGATGACTCAGGTGACGTCGCGCATCGGTATCATTCCGACGTTCGGGACTTATGCTTATCATCCCTATCTTCTGGCGCGCCAGATCGCGACGCTTGATCAGGTCTCAGGTGGGCGTATAGGTTGGAATGTGGTGACGGGAAGTTCAGACCTTGCGGGCATGAATTTTGGTGTGGACGCGTTGCCTGAGCATGACCTGCGCTACGACATGGCCGAGGAATATATCGAGGCCTGCCGGGGCTTGTGGGGTACCTGGGAACCCGATGCCGTGATCGCGGACCGCGAGAATGGCGTGCTGATCGACCACACGAAAGTGCATCCGTACGAGTTCAAGGGCGCGCACTACCGCACGCGCGGCCCCCTGAATGCCGGGCCCTTACCACAGGGACAGCCGGTGATCGCGCAGGCCGGCGGGTCGTCGCGGGGGCGGCGTTTTGCCGCCAAACACGCAGAGACTATTGTCGCCCAGGTGAAGACGCCGGAGGCCATGAAAGCGTATCGAGACCATGTGCGCCGCTATATGGTCGAGCAAGGACGCAATCCCGACGAGTGCAAGGTGCTGTTTACGCTGACCCCCATTCTTGGCGAAGACCAGGCAGACGCGGAGCGACGTCTCGAACGCAGACTCACCTATGTCAAGGATAATATCGAGGAGCGACTCGCGAACTTCGCCAAGGTGATCAACGTCGATTTTGACCAGTTCAATCTTGACGAACCCTTGCCGGACGATGTCACGACAAACGGGCATCAGCAGATCCTGGAGGACTACCGGAAGTTTGCCGCAGGCCGCTCCATTCGCGAAGCCATGGCGACGTTCAACCTTGGTCTGCCAGAACTGGTAGGCACGGCCGACTCAGTAGCCGGTCAGATGGCCGAGATCATGGAGCACGTTGGCGGTGACGGCTTTCTGATCTCTATGCCAAACGTAACGCGTCGTACCCTCGCTGAAATCGAGGACGGGCTTGTACCGGCGCTGCAAAGCCGTGGTCTGGTGCGTACGCACTACGACCATGAACAGTTGCGGGATAATTTGCTGGCGTTCTGAGGATACCGCTTTCAGGTTGCCGGGCCTTTGCCGCAACGTGCATTCAGGCGCCCGCCATCCGCCAGGGCCATCACGATGACGATCTCATCTGGTCTCGGACTGTCGTTGATGCAGACGGTCATGGTGTCGAAGTGATCAAACGACCATGGGTCGTCCTTGTGGCCTAGTGGCACATCGAGTGACGTACCCGGCGGCCCAACCTTCACGTTGGACGGTATCACTGCCTCGCCTCCGCCAATTGCTGCGCGCATGGGTTTACCGAGGCGTGGATGAATACACGCCCCACCGTGCTCAAAATCTCCCGTCGCACCGACAATAGCCGCCTTGCCATAACTGACCGCGGGATAGGGGAGTTGCGCCGCAAGGTCCTCCATCAGGCGCTCGCCCAACTCAGCGCCAATTTCGAACAACTGCGTCAGATCTTCAACACTTTGACCGGCGTACGGGTTTGTCACGATGGCCATGGCGGCAACCCGCGTCACGGGCGTCTCCGCGGACCATCCGGCTTCGGCATAGACGACTTCGCGTTGGGTCACAATTTTTCGGACATGCATGCTGTTGGCCTATCGTTCAGACGATGTCGCAAGATGCCACAGATGGACAATCGATGGGGCATCGCGGTTGCAGACTGTTCTACCGGTTTGGCGTGGTCGAGCGCGTGCCTGGGCTCGCGTCGCCTTGAACTCAGGACCCAGAGGCCGAGTGTTATCGTGAAGTGTCGCGCCACTTGGGGAGGGGCGGCCAAGTGGAGTGGTCCGTGCAATCAACTGACGTTTCCGTTAGCGGGCTCTAGGTAATCGCCGCGGCTTGTTTTAGCGATGTAATCATCGCCAGCCGTTGCAGAAACGCGCGCATTTCACCACGGTCATCCAACGCCGCTTGCAGGCGCGCCCGAAAGCTCGCCCGGTCTGCTTCGGTCGCGGACTCCAGGTCCTTCTTGTTTTGAATCGTATGCTTTTGCACGGCCTGCAGCGTCACGGCGCGTCGCTGGCGCTCGTAGCGATCCAGATGCTCAGCCGTGGCAGGTCTGTCCCAGATGGCGCGGAGGATATTTGTGACGTTCACGGCGTCGTGGATGCCACCGTTCATGCCCATGCCACCCAACGGGTTGTTGATGTGTGCTGCGTCACCCGCCAGGAATACGCGCCCGTGGCGGAAACGTTTGGCCACGCGCTGATGCACGCGATACAACGTGCGATGGTGAATGGGCGCGGAGCCGGACCCTGGCAATACACGTTCCAGACAGCGCTTTCCATAATCGCTGCCGAGTACCTCATCATCAGAGGCTTCCGGACTAACCGGCACCATCACGCGCCACAGTCCAGGGATTCTCAGGAAAAAGTGCCACTGCACGGGGTCGGCGACGTAGCTGACGAGATCCAAATCAGGGATGTGCTCGGCGTAATCAAAAGGTGTGCTGAGCACCAGGAAACGGTCCGCCCATGTGAAGCCTTCAAACTCGATGCCGGTCGCACTCCTGACATTGCTGCTGGCGCCATCCGCGCCTATCAGCCATCTGCCTGTCCGCTTTACTGTCTGGCCATTGCAACTCGCGGTCACCGAAACGCTTTGGTCCGTTTGCTCGACTGCTTTGACGACATGGTTGAAAGCAATCTCAAAGTTGGGGAGGTTCTGAAGACGCTCCATCAGAATCCGCGTGAGATGCCACTGTTCACATTGCAAGCGGTATGGGTGTTGAGTCAGATCGGAGATATCACCAAAGTCGAATCGCGCCAACACGCCTTCGTCCTGGCTCCGATACTGCAGAAAAGGAGCGCGCAACCCGTGTTCTTCGAGTTCCGCGGTTACGCCTGATGCGTGCAACATATCCAGGGTCGAAGGATGAAACGTAGATGCACGTGACTCTTTGCTGAGTGCATCCCCTGCTTCCAATACCGTGACTGGAACACCGTTCTGAGCGAGGCACGCGGCAGCCGTCATGCCTATAGGCCCAGCACCCGCAATCAATACGCGATCTTCCACGGACGCCATTATTTCCTCCATACGGTGTGGACTTCAGCCGGAGCAACGTAACTGTGGGCCCGGGCATATATCAGTAAAACTGATATATGTCGACACGTAGCGCCACCCCAGAACACTAATTGTGCCTCGTCCGCGAGCCGCTTCAAGTTTCATTGACGGCGGGTCCAACTTGCTCAAATGAATATGGACAGCCTGCTTCGCGGCGTCGTAGTCCGATAACTCGAGACGCCCAATCAACGCGGAACTGAAACACGGCTGACACTGACGCAGCATCTGTTGCGTAATCTTATTGGTGGAAGGCCGCTGGACATCCGAATTCTTTTTGTGATCTCGCACGGCCTGTGTAGTCAAACGCAAGTAGGTGCATCTGGGGCGCGTACGCTTTATCGTGCGTGGGATTGCACCGTATTGAATTGGCGCAATTGGTCTACCGCAACAATAGGGAGGAGTCTGACATGTATCTTGAAGGTCGTTCGGCAATTGTCACCGGCGCAGGGCGGGGGATTGGCAAAGAGATAGCGTTGTTGCTTGCCCGGGAAGGAGCCACGGTTGTCGTGAATGATCCGGGGATGGGGCGTAACGGCGAGGAGGCCGTGGACAAGCCGGCTGAAGAAGTCGTGAACGAGATTGTTGCAGCAGGCGGAAGCGCGATCGCTAACTTCGACTCCGTCGGAGACTACGCTGCCGTAGGCCGTATGGTGCAGCAGGTTGTAGACGAGACCGGCAAGATCGATATCGTCGTGAACAGTGCCGGCGTATTACGCGAACGCATGATATGGAACATGACTGAAGCCGACTTTGACCTCGTCATGAACGTTCATCTCAAAGGTCACTGGAACATGTGCCATCATGCCATCAAACACATGCGTACGGCGAAATTCGGTCGCATCGTGAACTTTTCGTCTGATGCGTTTAAGGGTTCTGTTGGCCAATGTAACTATAGTGCCGCAAAAGCAGGCATCATCGGTCTCACACGCTCGATAGCGCGCGAGACCAGCCGGTATGGCATCACGTCGAATGCGATCTGTCCTGCTGCGGATACTCGCATGACAATCAATGACGCCGTAATTGAGAATCGACGCCGAAAACTGGAAAGCGGGTTGTTGACACAGGAGCAGTTCGACCGGGCGAGTCGTCCTCGGGGGCCGGAACACATAGCTCCGATGGTTGGGTATTTGTGTACCAAGCAAGCTCAGGATATCAACGGTCACACGTTCCACGTAGAGCGTTGTCGGATTCACAACTACTACTACGGCGAAGAAATGAAAGCGCTGCACAAAGGTGGTGACGGTCTGTTTACGATAGACGAACTCGTGGAAGAAATTCCATCGACCGTCATGAGCGAAGTCGCTCGCGTCGCGCCGCCTTATGAGCCGGAGAAACAAGCTGCCAACAAATAGGGCAAAGCCGGCAGCGCTACACTCAGAATTGAAACCCGAGTGGCCTTGAGCCTGTAACGCAGCGTTAATGTCGAGCTGCTAACTCGCGATAGCGCGGCTTGTTTGTGGGCGAGCAATAGATCATGTTCGGTCTCTGAATGGACGTTAGTCATTGAAGGATGTGAGTCTCACCTTCTGAAAAAGTCCTTTTTTGTCTTGCGCCTTGAGTTCGAAACGTCTGCTGAGCAGGAGATCCCGTCAATCCGGTTTTCACCTGAAAACCGTTATTGGCGAAGCCCGACGCTGATGTCGTGACCTGACTGGGGAAATCGACTTTGATGGCGAGACCAACCCATTAACGAGACGGCATGTTGCCTGCAAAATCCGGCGTTGTTCTGGCATCGACGAACACACTCCATCGAACGTGCCGTTGAACGATAGCAAACGAACTTGACCCACCATTTGAGGTCTGACTATCGATTGTGCTAAAAACAACAGTCAAAAACTAGGTCTTAGAGATCAAAATGATACGTAGCTTAACAACAGTAATACTCTCTACTTTCCTCTTTTGCACAGCATATGCGAAATCGGAAAAGCCAATCATTACCGTGCTGCACGCTGGTACAATGTCAAGCGCAGGTGAAGAATTTTCATACCCAAAAGACGGTAAGGCTAAGCTGATACTGGCCCAAGCCATTTTTCCTGTAGGCGCAGTGATACCAATGCATACCCATCCTTCACCAGTGATAGTTCATATCATAGCTGGTGAACTTACATCAGAACGGGCCAATGGCGATCGGACCATTTACAAGGCAGGGGATAGTTTTATCGAGGCCCCGAACTCTCCACACAAAGTTACCAATACTGGTAAACGACCCGCAATACTTCACGGTGTATTTGTAACAGTGGAGGGACATGGACCCCTGACGATATTTGAGAAGTAATCAAAGCATCGCAAATCTTAGGCTCGCCCGCTTCTCATATGCGGCAAAGTCTAAAGGCGGCCCAGCGAACTAGCTGACCACCGCATCCCATTGAAGCCCGGCCACTGTGTCGGGCTTTTTGTTTACCGCTTCTATATTTTCGAGTCGCGCTGTATAGGGTTAATGTTTGCCCAGCGTATTGCCGACTGAACAGTAATATGGAATTCAAAAGTAGCGGCACCAATGAAATTCACTTCGTCGACAGTGCCGAGCATTCATTACTGGATTGGCACAAGGAAGCACTAACTTCCGCTGCTGCGCATTTCCTGGATTGTTTTCGCATCGAGATTGACTGCCCTCGACCGCGACTTGTTGGTCTTTGTGCCCTGATGCAGCTGAGCAAGTTTTTCGTCGTGTAGTAAGTCAGCGGTCGCGGCCGCACGAGACACAGACACATTGTCGACCTCGGCCTTGGTGACCTCAGGCAAATTTGCCCGAGGTTCCAGGTCTGTTCTCGCCCCGGAAAGCATATCGACGGTCCTGTCAGCAACCATCGCGCGATGCGACTCGTTGAGATGGCGACGGTGCATATTACGCGACAATACGAACTTCAGCGGGTCAGGGCCGTCGAACTCCTGGAACTTCGGTCCGACACCGACTTGCAGACAGACCCAGGCTCCCGTAAGACTCGAGCGCGTCATCAACCATGCTGGCCAACACCATGCGCGAGCCAGCACGGCTTCGCGTCGGACTGGACTCTGGATGTATCAGTAATTCACCGCTTTCGGACACCCGTGCCGAGCCAATTGCGGAACCGCACGAGCGAATCGTGTCCGACTACGAAGGTCTCGTACAATCACTCATCAAGCCGCCCCTCGCGAGCAAGTTCTGGATTCCCGCGGATCCGGTCTACAGCGCAACGCCCGAAGATCCGATCGTCGCCGTCATGGGTCATATGGTGGACCACAGTTTCAGCCACGTCCCGATCCTCGAAGACGGCAGGGTCGCAGGCGTCTTCTGCGAATGGACGCCTTTGGAGACCGCCCGCGACACTGGTGAGTTGCTCATCGATGCCAGGGCGCCCTTTATCGAGCCTAGGCCCTTGGCTTGCGCCTAGCAGGCCGACGGTTGCCGCATCGGTGAGCTTTGCGCGGCGCGGTGCCACGCTCGATGACGTACGGGAAGTCTTCCGTCGCAGCTACGTTGAACGCATCCGCGTCGGAGTTATCTACTTTACCGAACGGGGCGAGCCGTCGGAGAAACTGCCCACACCGTCAGATACTACCCAGATGGCTCTGTAGGCGGCGCTTGTAGATGACAGCCCGCCGCCATTAACTGCACCTCAAATTCGTGGCACAGTAGAAGGAGGCAGACTGCGCGGGACAAGTACATGACTGTGATGAAACGATGGCTTCTGGTGGCGTTAGTGGCTTTTCCGCAGTTGGCGTGGGCTGGGCTCGTTGAGGGCCTAGCCGCATACACGTGCGGCGATTACGCGACGGCGCTTAAGGAATGGCGGCCGCTGGCTGAGCAGGGCCATGTGAAGGCGCAGTTCCTCCTGGCTACATGTACGACAAGGGCAAAGGCGTAGCCGAAGAAGATGTCGAAGCAGTCAAGTGGTATCGACTGGCGACTAAGCTGGGCCATGCGGATGCGCAGTACAGCCTGGGCTACATGTACGACACCTTTCTAAAATACACTTCTAGTGGCGCTTCGCTGAATGATTCATATAAAAAAAAACCCAGTAGCTGGTGGGACATCCTTCTATTTTATGTGTCTTCTCGTTTCGTGGATTGCTTTTCTGCTCACTGCGCTACCGGCGAGCGCGAAAAACCGAACAGACATCCGGTCGCCTTTTGCCTGCTCAGGCGGTCAAATCACTGAGCACCTGTCTCGGCAAGCAAGGGCCAATCCAAAATCGCCGCCGAGGTTTGGCTCAGAGCCAGTTTCCGTAGACATAGGTCTATACGTTGAGCAACTCACAAATGTCAGTGAAGTGAATAACTCGTTCCAAGTGAACGCATACGTTGAGACGATTTGGTGCGACCCCAGATTAGCGTTCCGAGCTGACCAACTTGGTTACGATCAGAAGCTACTGATTGAGCGTGATGCAGTTCGAAGATTAGAAGAAATTTGGTGGCCTGATCTGATGCTCATTCACGCATCAGACACCGTTTCCAAAACTAATCAAGAGTTGATGATTTTCTCAGACGGCACTGTTGTGTATGAGGAAATCGTGGCGGCAAACATCAGGACGCGTTTGAATCTCGTCAAATTCCCCTTTGACGCACATCACTTTGAAATCGCACTAGAGTCATTTGCACACCCGGCGAAAGAACTACTTCTGCATCTCCGGCGCGACAAGGTTGGCTTCTCGAACACCCTTAATATGCCGTCATGGCGCCTGACGCATCACCAAGCCACGGTATTAAACGTAAAGGAGATTCGCGACCGTGATTCATTCTCCGAAGCGCTTTTGCGCATCCACGCGGAGCGCGTCTGGCAGCCCACCATGTATCGCCTCGCACTCCCGTTAATGATGATAATAGTCGTTTCATGGTCCGTCTTCTGGCTACGCCCAATGTCGACTGGACGGTTCGGTGTTACGTTTACCACCATTCTTACAGTGGTGGCGTTTAACTTCACTGTTTCCCAAAAATTACCCAACGTGCCAGAGATTACCTATCTGGAAGCACTATATGGTTTTTCTCTGCTACTCCTCGTCTTAGTGGTGGTAGAGAACACATCGGTAGACCGATTAACAGCGCTCGGCAATTCTAGAGCAGCAGAACATCTTGATCGATTCTCACGATGGTTCTTCCCCGTGATATATCTTTTAGGCGTTATAGCGGTGACATATTTATTTGGAATCGTTTCACTTTAGGCAACACTCGACATAAAACTTGGCTTCGTCCAAGTTGCTACGACAACTAGAGAAGGAGAAACGAAGACGATGAAACGCCTAAACACTTAATCACGAGATACTAGTCGTGTGACTTGTTGCTGCGATACACAAACCAGTTCTTCTGAGCCAAGCACGCGATACACGTTGCCCGTGAATGAGTCCGCGAAAAGTACAAGGATTGTGGAGTGGGGCCACTTCGCAAAATCCTGCCTTACCTTATTTGACCTCGCCACTTTTCCTTCGCACACTCACATTCACCACCACCACGTCTGTGTGACTGTCCTAATGAAATCGTCACCTATCGCCATCTGCCTGACTCTTGTTCTCTCACTGGGAGCCATCAGTGCTGCGTGGAGTGCTGATTTGAAAAAGGGACTTGCTGCAGCACAATCAGGTGATTACGCCACCGCACTGCCCGCATCCACCTCAACCTCAGACGCGAGCGGCGTAGTCGGCC
>MDTA01059313.1_pt1 | contig 10222 bp, 8 predicted proteins | sample 811151 | NCBI WGS metagenome assembly MDTA01 (sample SAMN05326648, study PRJNA326480) | marine metagenome | isolation source: seawater | place: Indian Ocean: South | collected 2010 | reverse complement strand
CCACCACGTTGATAGGCTGGGTGTGGAAGCGCAGTAATGCGTGCAGCTAACCAGTACTAATAGCTCAATTGGCTTGATTTATGCACTGAAAAAAATTTTATAAGTAGATATTGAAAAAAATTTCAATTCAAAACTAATTTATTAATATATATTATGTAGATTAGTTGTTATTAGGTTATTCCTAAGTAAAAAATACCTAATTTAATTTTTTGAACAATTTGAACTCATTAAAAAAAATTAGCGTTAACATGAATTAAAGTTTAATACTATATCTTTTTGAACATATGAAATATATTTCAGAATTATTTTTTTTTGAATTTATATTATTACTTATATTTTTAGTATTAATTCCATTTTTTTTTAAGTAATCAATTATTTTTTTTGTAAAAGTAAACAAATGTTGTTTGTTCAATTCTTTGTCTATATGACAATTTACAACAACATATTTGCTATTTTCTAAAGCGAAATCTAAAATTTTTTTAGGTGTTTCTGAATGATCCAATGTTAAAAAAATTCCGAAAACATCAAATTTAGGAATTTTTTTTTCGTATAAATTTATAATTTTGAAATTATTAAAAATTTCATTGGCCAAAGCAAGACTATTTACAGATTTATAATTATCGTTTATCCCCCATGAAAACTTTGAATAGTCATTAAGTAAGTATTTGTTAACTGAAACTTTTTTTAAAAGTTTTATATTTATTTTATTTTTTTCTTTTAGAATTTTGTTACCTTTATTTATACATTCAATTTGAATTTTTTTATTTTTTCCTGCAACTTGTCTAGAACTTAAATATTTAATATTAAGATTGAAATATTTTTTGAATTCCTTTTTTTTATACTTATATTCCGTTTGAAAATAATTAAGCATCATTCCCATGAAAGGAGATTTATACTCTCCATAATTTTTAATTTTTAATTTTTTGTTTATTAATTTAAATAAATTTCCATGATTATTTAGCTTACCAGTAATAAAGAAATTTATTATATTTGACCAATTCTTATTGTGTTGCCCATAAATATTTGTATAAATCTTTTGAGAAATCTCTTCATTGAACCATGGATTATTTTGAAGTGTTCCACATTTTTTGCATTCTTTTATTTTTATTTTATCTAAAAATTTATTATTTAAATTAAGATCTTTGATCAAAGCGTTAATATAAAAATTTTTTTTTGAGCTTTGCTTAAATCTCTTGAGTTTAGTATTTTTACAAAAAATACAATTTGGATAACTTTTAAGTATTTTTGTCATTTTAATGTTTATTTTTAAATCATTTAATATATACAACTACGCAATCTATGGAATATAATCATTTTACAAGCTTTGTTTACAGCTTTTTATCTTGGACATCTTTATATAAAGATAAAGATGGAGAAGTTATTAAGGATGCAGATAACAACGCAGCAAAATACATAAGAGACTCTTTAGAAGTAATAGGTATTAAGGAGAATGAACTTAAGGGGAAAAATGTATTTAACATTGGTACTGGAAGAGAAGCTAGATTTTTTGCTTCAAAGGGTGCAAAAGTTTTTCACGTTGATTTAGCTAAAGATGCAGTTGAAAATTTACAAAAATGGGCAAAAGAAAACTCGCATGATGTTGTTAGTATTAATGACAATATCAATAATGTCGATATAGGTGAGAATAAGTTTGATATTGTTTTTTTATCTGGCATTTACCAGCATATCGATAAACCAGCAAACGCTTTAGTTAAGTTTATTAATTCAATTAAACCTAATGGAATAATTTTTTTAGGATTTTACAGATCAGGTGAATATAAGTATTTTATAATTGACGCCATAAGATATCTTTTGGAATTTGATATGATGAAAAAAATGAGAGATATTAATTCTATAATTAATACTTTTTCAGAAACCAAACATTATCAAATTGCTCGTATGGCAGATTTATTTATTCCTAGGAAATTTAATTTTCATCCAAAAGATATTATAAATGATATTAACATTTGTGGTGGTAAAGTCCTTAACTTTGATGATGATTATAGAGATTATAATCATGAAAATTTTGATTATTTCTCAATTGGGGGTGATAGAATTTATATTTCTAAAGATAAAAAAACTAATATTAAATTAAATGAAGTTGTTAAGGAACTTCGCACAAACGAAGGTATTGATCAGTTATTTGGAATAGACTACAAGGAAGACATTATTAATCAAAATATTGAATTGATAAAAAAAATAAAAACTTTTTATAAAACGGGTTTTCTTGAAGATTACCACATTATTTGCTTATGCATTTCCTTGTACCAAACTACAAGACCTTATATTCAGGAATATTCTTATTATTATCAAGAATCAAAAAAAAATGGAAGACACAAAACAATAAATTTTATTCTATCTAATTTTATAAAAAGTTTCATAAAATAATAAATGAAATTATTTAAACTAAAAAATCAAAATTTAGAAGTAAATTTGAATAAGTTTTTACTTCCAATGTTAACAAAAACTTCAAAGGGAACAAAGTATTGGGAACCTCCTAAAAAAAAACCTAAAACCACAGATATTAAAAGATATCTTTCTAGTAAAGCATTACAACTTCATCAATTTTTAGACATCTCAAAATCACTTAATATCAGTTTTAAAAATAAAAAATTATTAGATATTGGATCAGGAAATTGTTTAATTACAAAAATGTTATTAAAATTAACAGATTTATCACATGCTGTTGGTACTGACCCATTTGGGATGAATGAGCATGAATTAATACCAAATTCGAAAAAAAGTGATGAATTACTTTTTGAAAATTTTATTATCAAAAAAAACAAATTACTAAAATTCGAAAATTATAATAAATTTTTAGCTGAAACTGCTGAAAATTACTCTTTTATTCCAAGTGAATACAAGTTAAAAAAATTTAACAATAAAAAATTCTTTAATTTTAAAAAAATTGATGCAAATGATTTAGGTTTACTTAATAAAAAATTTGATATTATTTATTGTAAGGCTTTGGAACATATACCTAATTGGAAAAATGTATTTAAGCAAATTTCTAAAGTAACAAAAAAAAATTCAATAGTTTATTTTAAACATAGATCTTTTTTTTCATATTTAGGTCCACATAGATATGCTACATCTGGTATACCTTGGGGTCATTTATTCTTAAACGATGCTGAATATAAAAAATATATAAATTCCTTTCATAAGGACAGAGCTATAAAAATGAAAGAATTTTTTTTCAGAGGATTGGCGTACCCAAGATACACTGTATCTGAGCTTATTGAAATTGCTTCGAAGAATGGTTTTGTTATGAGGTGCGAAAAGGTTGAAACACCTAGTTATTTGAATAAACTTCATAATTTGTCACAAAAAATGAATTTTTGGAAAAAAATTAGAAACAATTATCCAACAGTAAGTTCTGAAGAGTTATTTAGTAGTGTTTATCACATTGTTTTTCAGAAAATAAAATAATGATAAATATAAAAAAAATCGGTGTCATAGGTTTAGGATATGTTGGTCTTCCAAGAGCTTTGCAGTTTTGTGGTAAAAATTATATAGTGTATGCATTTGATAAAGATCAAAATAAAATAAATAATTTAAAAAATGGTAATTCTTACATATCAAATATAAGCTCTAAATTAATAATTAGATATGTAAAAAGTAAAAAATTATTACCTACATCGAATTTCTCAGATTTAAAAAAGGTTGATGCTATAATTCTTTGTTTGCCAACACCATTGAATAATAGTTTAGAGCCTGAGTTAAAATATATTAAAGATACATTTAAAACCGTAAAAAAATATTTAAAAAAAAATTTGATTATATCACTTGAATCTACATCATATCCAGGAACTACTAAAGAAATTATAATTAATAACATTCCTAAAAGTTTTGAAATTGGCAAAAACTTTTTTGTTTGTTATTCTCCAGAAAGAAATGATCCTGGATTAAAAAAAATTCGTTTATCTAACATTCCAAAAATTATAAGTGGTTACTCAAAAACTTGTAGAAGCATAGGAAGACAATTATATAATTCTATATTTAAGAATGTTGTTGAAGTCCAGAGTATAGAAATTGCCGAAATGACAAAATTGTATGAAAATGTTTTTAGAGCAATAAATATTGGATTTGTAAATGAAATGAAAAAAATTTGTTATAATTTTAAAATTGATATAAATGATGTGATAATGGCTGCTAAGTCAAAGCCATTTGGATTTTTGCCATTTTACCCAGGACCTGGTTTAGGAGGACATTGCATACCTATAGATCCTTTTTATTTATCTTGGAAAGCAAAAAAAATGAGAATTAAAACAGAATTTATTGAACTTGCTGGAAAAATTAATAGATCAATGCCAACTTGGATAATAAACCAAATGTCGCTTATCTTAAAAAAAAAAAATTTAGGGACTTTAAAAAATAAGAAAATTCTAATTTTTGGTATAGCATATAAAAAAAATATAAATGATTGTAGAGAGTCGCCTGCTTTTGAATTTATGAAAATTTTAGGCTCCAAAGGTGCAAAAGTTAAATTTTATGACCCATATATCAAATTGATACCAAAATTGAGAAATTATAATTTTACCAACAATAAGAGCATTGTTTTTAATCAAAAAAATTTAAAAAAATTTGATATTGTTATTTTAATAACTGATCATGACAAAATGAATTATAAACTTTTACTTAAAAATTCGAAATTAATTTTTGATACAAGAAATAAATTTAAAAATAAGAATAAAAATATTTATCATTTATAATAAAAGGTCAAAATGCTAGTTTCTATTATAATAACAAATTTTAATTATGAAAAATATATTCACAGATGTATTAGAAGTTGTCTAGATCAAACTTTAGATAAAAATTTGTATGAAATTATAGTAGTTGATGATAATTCGAAGGATAACTCTATTAATATTCTTAAATCATATGAAAGATTTGAAAATATAAAAATTATAAAAAATAAAAAAAATATAGGCGTGGCAGCATCATCAAATAAAGCTGTTAAAATATCAAAAGGTAAATATTTTGTTAGGTTGGACTCGGATGATTATATAAATAAAAATATGTTAGAATCTATGTCTAATTATATTTTATCCAATAATGAAATTTTTGGTGTAGCATGTGATTATTTTTTCATCGATAAAACTGAAAAAAAAGTGAAGCGTCTTAAAGCCAGGGAAAAACCTATTGCTTGTGGAATCATGTATAATAAAAAATTATTTATTAAATATGGAATGTACAACTCAAATTATAGACATAGAGAGGAAGAAGAATTACGACTAAGACTTAAAGAAAAATATATAATTCGTTATTTAGAAATTCCACTTTATAGATACCGTTTACACCAAACTAATAAAACGAAAACTTCTGATTATTCTCGCAAATTTAAAGATAAAATAGAAAATTTAAAAAATGAGTACAGTAAAATTAAAGGCAAAAGTGTTGCAATTATTATTCCTGCAAGGGCAGGATCAAAACGATTTAGAAACAAAAACATATATAAAATTAATAATAACTCGATGATTAACATTGTTATTAATGAAGCAAAAAAAATAAAGTTTAAAAAAACAATTTTTGTTAGCACTGAAGATGAAAAAATTAAAAATATTGTAAAAAAAAATAGAATTGAAATTATAGATAGACCAAAAAATTTATCTAAAGACAATGTTGATAAAATAGATGTAGTAAGACACGCTGCTTATGAAATAAAAAAAAAGTATGGAAAGAAATTTGATTTTATCATGAGTTTACAAGCAAATTCACCAACTATAAAAAGCTATCAGATAAGTGAGTGTTTATACAAACTAGCTACTAAAAAACTTGATGAAGTTATGTCAATTAATGATGATTTACTTCAAAATGCAGCAATAAGAGTTTTTAAATTTAATAAAGTTTTTTCAGATAATTTAGGAACTAAATGTGGATTTGTAATAACAAATACTTTAGATGTTCATTATAAAAATGACATAAAAAAAATAAAACTTATATGAAAGTAGATAGTAATCATAGAAAAGTTAAAATAATATCTGAAATTCATCCCCAACACCATGGTTCAATTTTAGAGTTAAAAAGACAGATAAATTTGTCATTTTTAGGTGGTGCAGATATGATAAAAGTACAATTATATACCTCAAAAGAATTATTTAATAACAATGATAGGGAATATTTAGAAATATCATTTGATGAACTAAAAAAAATTAAAGATTTTTGTGATGAATTGAATATAGATTTATTTGCTTCAATTTTTGATGCTAATAAAATTGACTGGTGTGAGAAATTGAATTTTAAATATTATAAAATTGCAAGTAGAACTGTAGCAGATAAAAATCTATGCAATGAAATTCTAGCTTTGAATAAACCAACTTTTATTTCCTTGGGAATGCACAAAGATTTAGATAATATGCCTTTTCAAAATAAAAATGCAATATATTTCTATTGTGTATCGAATTATCCAACAGACTTGTCAGAAATAAATATGCCAGATTTTTATAAAAGTTATTTTCAAGGCTATAGTGATCATACAATTGGTATAAGTGCTTGTCAGCTTGCAATTTCAAGAGGAGCTAAATTTATTGAAAAGCATTTTTCTACTAATCGAGCTTATAAAGTGGCCACTGAACAAGCTCACTATGGTAGTATGGATGAGAATGATATTCTTAAACTTAGAAATTTTGCTGATGATATTGGTTTAATAGGACAATTATAAAAATGAAGAAAAAAGTTGGAGACAATATTTTTGCAGATCACTCATCCTGGTCATTTTCTGGAGATACTTATAAAAGTTTTGATACTCATATTTCAAAATCTGTGCCACTATATGATTGGTCACATTATGTTGGTATAAAAATTTCGGATTTTTTCTTAATTGAAAAAAGCAATATGGTTGATCTTGGATGTTCGACAGGGACTTTCATAAAAAAATTAGCTTTGCGCCATAAAAATAAAAAAATTTTTTTTCATGGTTATGATACGATTCAAAACATGATCAAATCTTCTAAAAAAAATTGTAAATTTATTAAAAACGCAAAGTTTTATAATCAAGATTTCTCAAAGAAAAGAATAATTAAAAATAATTTTACAACCTCGTTTTATACTTTACAATTTATACACCCGTCTAAAAGATTAGCAGTGATGAAAAAAATATTTCAATCTTTAGAATGGGGTGGAGGATTATTAATCTTTGAAAAAGTAAGAGCTCCAGATGCAAGATTTCAGGATATGATGACAACAATTTACAATGATTTTAAAATAGATAATGGTTTTAATCATGAGGAGATTTTAATGAAGTCCTTCAGTCTTAAGGGAATTTTAGAGCCATTTTCAAGCTCTGCAAATAAAGAACTTTTAAAAAAATCTGGTTTTAAAGATGTAATGACAGTTTTTAAATTTATAAATTTTGAGGGAATATTAGCAATTAAGTGAATAAATGTGTGGTTTTTTAACTTTTTTTCAACTAAGCAACAATAACACATTTAAGAAAGCAAACTTCCAATCTGCAGCTAAACTATTAGATCATCGAGGGAGAGATGAATATAGAGAATTATTTTTACCCAAAATAAAATTTGCTTTTCATAGATTAAGCATAAGGGATTTATCTAAAACTGGAAGTCAGCCTATTTACTCAAATAATGGTCGATATATAATGGTATTTAATGGGGAAATATACAATTCTAGAGACTTAAAAAAACTTTTAAATTTCAAATTAAGCGGTACAAGCGACAGCGAGGTTCTGGTGAATTTATATCAGAAATTTGGAGTCAATTCCTTAAAATTGATAAAAGGAATGTTTTCAATCTTTATTTATGATAAATTTAAAAATCAATGTTTCATAGCTAGAGACAGATTCGGTATAAAACCTCTTTATTATTATAAAAATAATAATTTTTTGGTTTGTTCATCTGAAGTTAAACCGTTGCTTCATTATTTAAAAAATCATAATTTTAATAAAAATAAATATGCAGAACTTTTTTTTAGACAAAATTTAGATGGAGGAAAAAATACTTTTTTTGAAAATATTTTTAGTTTTTTACCAGCAACCTATTATCAAGTGTCAAAAAATAGTTTTACTGAAAATAAATATTGGGAAATAAATAATTCACAAGAGGAAAAAAGTTTATTTAAAACACTGAAGAAATTTGAATCACTTCTCAAAAATTCTGTAAAAAGGCATTCAATCTCTGATAGGGATATTTCTATTTTATTAAGTGGAGGTTTTGATAGCACAATTATTTTAGACGCGTATTCAAAATTAAATACAAAACCAACTGAAACATTTACATATGATTTTACATCAAATAAATTTTCAGAATTATTTAAAGCAAAAAAAATTTCAAAAGAATTAGGTTTTAAAAACCATTCAGTAATCGTTGATCACAATTACGTAATAAATAATTTCGATAAAATTATTACTGAATTAGAGTCACCATTTACTTCAATTAGGTTATTTGGGTTAAGAAGTGTGTTTGAATTAATGAGTAAGATGGGAAAAAAAGTTGTCTTTGAAGGCGGGGGTGGAGATGAAATTTTGGGAGGTTACAGGTACAATTTCATGAATAATATTTTAGACAATACATTAGAAAGTAAAGAAAATAATTTGATGAATAAATTAAGTGCAGTATCAAGAAACAATGATGATTTAAAATCTATAATTAATACTGTTTTGTTTCAAAATTATGCCACTAAAGATTGTGGTATTTTCTTTGACGAAAGTTTATTTGATAAGGATTTTTGTAACAATTATTACAATTATAAAAATTATGAATTAAACAGAAATTCAGAACTTAATTTTCTTAAAAAATCTCAATCAATTGATATTAATGAGGTAAATTTGCCCAGATCTTTGAAATATATGGATAGATTGGCTATGAATCAAAATATTGAAAATCGTGTCCCTTTACTTGATGAGGAATTGGCTAAATTTTGCTTTAACTTAAAAAATAAATTTAAATACTCAGGTCATCAATCACGTTATATTTTTAAAAAATATTTTAAGAAAAATAGATTAAATAAATTTGTTACTAGATCTAAAAAAACAATAACAGACCCACAATCATTGTGGATGAAAACATGTCTAAGAGATTTCGTAATGGATGAGTTTAACAGTATACAAGCTAAAAATATTGGAATATTCAATACAAAAAATTTGATTTATAGTTTTGATCTTTTTACTAAGAATAAATATAGAAATAATAATAGTTTTTTATTTTTTTTGATATTTACAACTATTGTTTTTTATAAGAAATTTAAAAAAATTTGAATATAGAATTAATAGAATTTAAAAATATACCATAATGATTAATTGATTTATTGAATAGATTACCTTTAAAATAATCAATAGGTTTATAATATTTAAATTTTATACCAAATTGGCTTATATAATAACCAAATGGATAGCATTTCTTCTGATTAATCTTTTTGAATTTTTTTGAATTTTGTATCATTTTTAATAATTCTTTATCATCTTTTGGCTCAAGCAAAAGATTTGAGCCTGAAAAAAAATGTTTTCGAAATGAAATAGATTGCTTTCCATGATATAAGGCATCAACAGCCATTGTTGATCCATACGTTAATACTACATCTGACTTCTTTAAAAGATCAAAAGAATTTAAATTTTCTTTTCTATTAAAATAGATTACTTTATTTTTAATTTCATATTTTTCCCATGGATTAACGCTTTCCCCTACTGAATAGTGAGGATGATCTTTGATATATAATATTGTGTTAGGTATTTTTTTTATAACCCTAACAGCAGATTTAATAGCTTCCTCTTGCTTTATCCATTTTTTATTTTTAATAAAATTTCTGTAGTCAGTTGATACAGCTTCATATTCATAATTTGTTGAGCAAAAAAAAGTAATAATTTTTCTATTTTCAGGAATTTTAATTTTTCTATTTTCTTTTGAAAAAAAATTAATTCCGAAATTATCTTTTTGTTTTCCAATCGCATTATCTAAAAAATATTTTTTAGCAATTTTTTCTTTTTTCTTATTTTTACGGCTCCATAAAGAAAAAATTTTTTTTGATCTTTCATCTAAATCATGAACATCTTTACCTTTAAAAATTTCATATTTTTTAAAATTACTTCCCCTTTCATGTCTCCAAACAGGTATTCCATAAAAATTTGCTGCTTCAATAATTGGTTTTGATAAAGAAAATCTATTATTAAATGTTATTAAGACTTTTGGTTTATATTTTTCTATAATTATTCTTGACCGCTCATAAATTATTGCAGATGAATTTAAAGATTTTTTAATTAGATCAATATTCT
>MDTA01096547.1_pt1 | contig 10225 bp, 7 predicted proteins | sample 811151 | NCBI WGS metagenome assembly MDTA01 (sample SAMN05326648, study PRJNA326480) | marine metagenome | isolation source: seawater | place: Indian Ocean: South | collected 2010 | reverse complement strand
CATCTCCATAACATTTCTTTACATCCTCCACCGGCTGGTACTAATCCAACAATAGTTTCGACTAAACCCATTACAATATTAGTATGTGAAATTGTAAAATTACTTTGTAATAATATTTCTTCACCACCACCAAGTGCCATACCTGAGGGTGCTGATACAACTGGATGTTGACAATACTTGAGGTGTTTACAAGTATCTTGAAAATGTTTTATAAATTTTTCGACAGATTTTAAATCTCCTTTTTTTACAAACTCCATTACATAATTTAAATTTACACCTGCAGAAAATTGCATACTTTCATTTATTATAATTAACGGTTTGTCCGTGGCTTTTTGTAATGAATCCATTGACTCATAATCAAGAGCATTAGCTTTTGATGTAAATTCCACAATATTAAAATCTTTAAATCTATAGATTTCAGCAGAATTATTTTTATCAATGTTTGTAGTTGTTTTCTTAACTTTACCTAATGTTTCAATTTCTGTGTATAGTTGTCTTTGACCATAAAAGTTTTCATCTTTATTTTTATATAAATTCTCTAAAAATTTATTGCCTTTAAAAATATCAATCTTATTAAAAAAATTTTTAACACCTATTTCTGATAACATTTCAAAAGGTCCTTTTGTCCAATTAAAACCTAGTCTCATTGCTTCATCTATATCGTTATAATTTTTTGTAATATCTGGGATTAATGAAGAAGCATACTTTATTATTTTGGACGTAACTGACCAAGCATACTTTCCATATTTATCTTCCCTTGAAATTAGTTTTTTTAAATCCATTTTTTCAAGTTTAAGATCAACTTTTTTTGCAGGGAAATATTTTTTCAAATCATAATTTAATGCCTCTAAAACTTTTAAGCCTCCAGCTCTATTAATTCTATAAAAACCTCCTTTTCCCTTTCTTCCAGTGAAACCTCTGTTAATTAAATCTTCGATGAGTTTATTATTTTTTGCTACCTCATGAAAAGGGTCTTTAACGGATAACTCTTTGATAAAACTTTTTAAAACATCGGACATGAGATCTATACCAATCAGATCATATAAACCAAAAACACCAGTCTTGGGAATTCCCATTGGACGTCCAAAGATGGCGTCTGCTTCCTCGACAGATAATTTCATTTTAAATGCTTCTGTCATAGCAACCTGCATCGCGTAAACTCCTATTCTATTTCCTAAAAAACCTGGAGTATCCCCACAAATAATAACTCCTTTGCCAAGGTTATTCTCACAAAAATTTTTTAAGTTCTGTATTTTTGTTTTGTCGTTGTTTTTATTAATAACAATCTCTAATAATCCCATATATCTAACTGGGTTAAAAAAATGGGTGATGAGAAAATCTTTTTTATCTTTTTCAGATAATTTATTTGCAAGAATTTTGAGTGGTATTGTTGATGTATTAGAGGATACAATTGACTCACTTTTTCTAGTTTCAAAAATTTTTTCATAAATTTGATGCTTTATATCTATTCGTTCTACAACAGCTTCTACAATCCAGTCCGCTTTTTCTACTACATCAAAGTTATCGTAAATATTACCAATATTAATTTTGTTTATGAGTGACTTATCAAACAATAAAGGAGGTCTAGATTTAAAAATTCTATCCTTTGCGTTTTGTGAAATTTCTGTAGTAACATCAAGTAAAGTTACAGGTATATTAGCATTACATAGGTGGGCGGCAATTCCACTTCCCATTGTGCCAGATCCTATTACTACAACATTATTTATTTTCATAAGAATTTAACTTTTTTTTATAATATATCCCATGTGTATTAAAAAATCAGGCACTATACAGGGTTCATTAAATTTTTCTTTCCAATCTTGTTTAATAAAATAATCAGATCTTACATTACTGCGATAAAAATGATAAAAAGAATATGGTAATCCTGAATTTTTAAATACCTTTATATAAAGAGATTTGGACAAAAAATTAACCGCTTCCATATATCTTTTAACAATCTTTTTTTCCATTTCAAGCAAAGATGTGATTGCCAATGTCACGTCAATAGAGTTTTGGTTAAGCAATTTCATCTGATGTGGAAAAATATATATAACATCATTTTGATTAATAGTTTTTTCTAATTCAGAACTACTATTAATATTAAAAGCTGAAGAAATTTTTAGATTAGGATAATTATTCTTTAAATTTAATTTTGATATATAAATACTTGGAGGTATATCAACAATTATATACTTTGTTTTTTTATTGAGAGATATAATTGCATTAGCAGTTCTTCCGTAGCCAGCGCCAATTTCAAGAAACCTGAGTTGTTCATCATTAAAATTACTAGATAGAAATTTTATTTTTTCATATTCTAAAATACTTAATATTAAATGTTGATTGACTATTTTATTATCAATTTCTAATGAAGGGCTATAATTTAAATAGAACTCTTTATTAATTTTATCATAATATTTAATAATAGAATTTTTAGACAATACATACATTATTAATAAAGCTAAGTTGTAGCTTAATGAGTCAAAACTATCCATGTTTAAGTGTTTTTTAAATAGATCCACTTTAGGAATTTTTTCTTTTTCAAGCTTTTTACAAGTCTCGTAAACATTTTTTTTGTCAAAAAAAGTTGAGGACGTATAATGATCTAGAATAGCTTTTTTAAATCCATCTTTATCACTCGTATTTGTTAATGTAGTATAATCTCCGATAATTAAATGCTTCCAAAACTTTGAAACCCAATTATAACTTGGGCTTTCAACAAAAACATTTGTTGCCTGAATTAAATCATCAGGTAAATTTGATTTGTCTAATTTAAGCCAATATTTTTTAAAATCTTTTTGTAAAATGAAAGCTTTTTTAAAAGTGCTCCAAATAGACTTGGATGGACTTTGTAATTTAATTTTATATTTTTCTTCTGGTTTAAATAAAAACATTTATTTCTCCAAATGGTCGGGGCGGCAGGATTTGAACCTGCGACCCTCTGGTCCCAAACCAGATGCGCTACCAGGCTGCGCTACGCCCCGATCGGAGTAGTTATACAGATAATACATTGCTTTTCAACTTTAGGAAGACAAAATAAATGTAGAAATTGTAAAATGTGATAGATCTCTCAATATTTAAAATATTTTTTAATTGTTTTAACAACCTTTTCAGCATCTTTAAATTTCATGTGCGGATAAAGAGGCAAGCTTAAACATTCTTTTGACCACTTTTCTGAGATTGGTAACTTTGTTTTTTTAAACTTATCTTTTAATGCTCCAGTTTTATTTAAACTATATGGGTAATGAAGCTGGCATTTAATATTATTTTTAAGCATAAATTTTAATAGTTTGTCTCGGTTCTTAGTTCTTACAACATATAAATGTCTGGAAGACCCAGGATCAGTATCGGTAACTTTTATTTCAGGAATAAGAATTAATTCATTATCATAAAATTCAGATATTTTTCTTCTATAATTATTGTGGAAAGGTGTTATTTTTATTTTTTCCAATAATACAGATGCTTGAATAGTATCTAATCTACTATTCAATCCTTCAAATTGGTGCACGTTTTTTTTAATAGAACCTAAGTTTCTCAAAATTAACAATTTTTTATATATCTTTGGATTATTAGTTGTAATTATACCACCATCACCATAAGCACCAAGGTTTTTAGCAGGATAAAAACTAAAACAAGATAAGTCTGAATAATTTTGGCTATTTTCATTTTTATAACAAAATTCATGATCTTTTTTAGAACAATCTTTGCAAGTAGAAGAAAAGTGGGATTGTGCGCTATCTTCAATTATAAAAACATTTTTTCCAACAATTTTTCTTAAGTTCTCAATATTTACTTTTTGACCGTATAAATTAACTGGGATTATAGCTTTTGTTTTTTTAGATAATTTTTTCTTTACACTATCTAAAGATATTAATCCTGTTTGATCATCTATTTCAGCAAAGACTATTTTTATATTATTTAAAGAAGCTGCAAGACCTGTAGATATATATGACATACCTGGAATTATAATTTCATGATTTTTTTTTAGGTTTAAAGATTTTACAGCAAGTATAAGAGCGTCTGTTCCAGTAGCACAACCAACAGCAAATCTAGTATTAGCTAATGATGAAAATTTTTTCTCAAAAGTTTTAACATTTTTCCCTAATATAAAATCACCTTTTTTGATAGTTGAAATTATATTTTTAGTAATTTTATTTTGTTGAAATACTGTTATAGGGTTTACTTCTGTAAATTTCATAAATTAAGCTAATTTTTTAAGAACATTTGAAATGTTTAAGTTAAAATTATTTTTGAAAATGGGATTTGTATCATTTTTGATAGATTTGTAAATATAATCAGCAAGAGTCGATAATGGTTCTGTTAAGTCAATTTGAGGTATTTCTAAATTATAAGTTGAGCCCTTATTTTTTTTTTTAGTAAAAATTTTAATTTTTTGAATCGGCTCATTTTCGTTGCAATATATAATTGCATTTTTAAATTTAAATTTTATTATTCTAATTTTCTCAGGTGATATCCATGCATTTTTAATAAAAACGTTAATATTATCGCTAAATGATAAATTCAAATATGCTGTGTCAGCCATAGTTGAACTTATTGTTTTCATTTTATGCGAATTATATTTAGTTGGTTTTTTGTCTAATAAAAAATTTAATATTGATATATCATGGACACCCAAGTCCCAAATAACATTGCAATCGTTACGGATCGGTGCCTGTTCTCTAAAGGACTCGATATCAATTAATTTTCCATAGCTTTTTTTTTCAATTATTTTTTTGACATAATTAATTGATCCTGAAAATAAAAAAGGATAATCAACAAATAGAAATTTTTTGTTACTTTTAGCTAGGTTTTCTAACTTTATAACTTCCGCGGGAATTGTTGAAAGCGGTTTTTCTACTAAGACATGTTTTTTGTTAATCAACGAGAATTTTGCAATTTTAAAATGAGTTTTAGTAGGAGTTGCTATAATAACTAAAGATATATTTTTTATTTTTAATATATCTTTATAATTTCTACTTGTTTTTACAGATGGAAAATCTTTTTTTGCTTTATTAAGATTTTTGTTAGAAGTATCTATAATTGAAACTAAATTAAAATTAGTAGAATTGGAAAAGTTTCTTGCAAGTTTTGGTCCCCAATAACCATATCCAATTAAGGAAACTTTAATTTTTTGCATAATTTAAATTTTTCTTAAAAATTTTGCAGGATTTCCTGCGTAAATACCTTTTTTATTTATATTTTTAGTTACTATCGAGCCTGCACCAATAACAACACCTGAAATAATTTTTACTGGTAATAAAGTCGCATTTGATCCGATAATAACATTATTTCCAATTGTTGTTTTTTTAAAACTTCTTGAATTTCTATTAATTTTACCATTTCTTAACTTGTCATTTGTAAACATGACGCCATGTCCAATAAAACAATTTTTACCAATTTTTACTTTTTCACATAAAAAACTATGGCTTTGTATACGTGTGTTGTCACCTACTCTAGTATTTTTTTGTATTTCAACAAAAGGACCGACAAAAACATTTTTGCCGAAAATAGAGCCATAAATATTTACTGGTTCTATAATGGTACAATTTTTTCCATGTTTTAAATCTATTATTTTTGATTTAATTTTTTTAAATCTCAATTAGTCCATCCATTTTTCTTTATTATTAAGAGCTCTATTGAATGATTTATGGATAATATAATCACAAATTTTTTGGCATTCAAATAGTTTAAAATATTTTTTTCTTCCATTTCTCGCAACTTGAATTCTTTTTTTATCATTAGATTTAAAATAATTAAGTTTATCTGCTAAATCATTAATATTGTTATAAAAAATTACCTCATTTTTATTAAAGAAATTATTTAATTTAGTTTTTTTGTCTATAAAAGTTAAAAGACCATTTCCTATTAAAGAGGCAATCCTATTACTTGTTAAATACTTTAGTGGTTTACCCCTAGATAAATTAAGCGCCATTTTTGAATTTACTATTACTTTATAAAAATCATCAGCCCACACTGGCTCTCTTTGTTTATACCCGTAAATATCAAATATAATATTTGGACAGAAATTAATTAAATCAGATATAAAATTATGTCTTTCGTCTTGTTTGTCTCTTTTTAATTTGCCTCTATTGACCCCATGACTCATTGAGAAAAACACATCATTAATTTGGTTTCTAGTTTCGTAAATTTTTAGTTTCTCAATATTTTTATCGACAGGTATAGGCAAATAATGAAAGTTTTTCTTTTTTTTAATAAAATCTAGCGTTGAAGGATGTGTAGTTATAAAATTAGAGGTAATATAATCATCATATTTAAGTAATTTTTTTCTGTTAGATGCAAAATCGGGACCTGAGTCAGCAAGATGATCTTCGAACCATTGTGAAATAACTGTTTTTTTACTTAGATCCTTTATTCTTTCTATTGTTTCATTTTCTATATCGTATGAATGCCCTAATAAAATTAAATCAGGTTTATAATTTTTTGCTGTTTCATATATCATTGTATTTAAATAACTTTTTCCCCTAAAATCTTTAAATGATTTATTAAATTTACCAACATCTCTATCACTAAGATTGATGACGTCGTGACCATTTCTTATAAAACCGTTAGCTAATTTTTTTGCAATTGATATATAATAAAGACGATTAAATTGCCTATTACCAAAATTTGAAATATTTAATATTTTTAAATTTGAAATATTTCTATTAATAAATATATTTTTTTCATTGATAATTTCCTCTTTTAATCGATCAAAGGTTTTTGTATTCTTGTTGATGTCATGAAAAACATGTTTCATTGACTTCCTTTGTAAATCTTGTCTGAGCTTTTTATTTACAATTAATTGTTTAATTCTCTTATAAATTTCATTTTGATTTATTTTATTCAGATACAATCCATATGGAATAGTTTCAGGAAGACCTCCTTTTTTTGAAAGTATGGTTGCGCATCCTCTAGACGCAGCTTCTAATGAAGTTCTTCCAAATGGTTCCTCCCAATGTGAAGGTACAACAGAAATACTTGACTTTTTATATATTTGTAATGTTTCGTCATGTGTTATCCATCCTAAATGAAACAATCTACTATGTTTAAAATTATATTTTTCTCGAGGTTCATCACCAATAACAATACTTTTCCAATCTTTATATTTTTTTAATATTCGAATTATTGCCTTACCAAAGGTATCATACCCTTTTGAGTGATTTAACTTTCCTACAAAAGTTATAATTTTTTCTTTTTTTGGAAATTTATTAATCTTATTAATTGCCGGGTACAAAACTTGAGTTTTTTCGTGATTTTTTATATCTAAACCCTCAAAAAATTTTTCTTTTACCCAATTGCTAACAAATAGTATTTTACTACACACTTTTATTAGATATTTTCTTTGTTTGGGGGTGACTGCTCCACGTAATGTTTGCGGATTGTTATGAATAACTAATAGGTACTTTTCGTTAGGCAAAGATTTTTCAATATGTAGAATATATGAAGGCCTGTTATGTATTTCTACAAAAGAAAATCTTTTTCTTCTTAATACATCGATAAATTTATTTACATACTTTAAATTTTTACTTTGAATACCAAAATTAGAAAACTTTAAATTCACATATTTAAATTTTTCAAAAGTTTTATTTATATTTGAGGTGTAACCGAATACGGTTGTATTTTTTTTTAAACTACTATTTTTGGAGAAATCTTTTACCCAAATAGATGCAGATCCAGCATTATCTTTAACAAATTGATCTTTATATGGAAGTAGAACTGCAATCTTTTTTTCCATAATTTAACAACCTTTTTCTAATCGAAAGCATTTAGAATCTATGAATTTTTCAACTTTTGAATACATTTAATAAATTTTTATTGATATAAAGATAGTTATTTTTTAGTCTCCACCTTAAATAATTTATGAAATAAATTCAACTAAATTGATGCAAATTGGTATAGATCTAGGCGCAACAAAAGTAGAATATGTATTACTTGATAATACAAATAAAGAAATTGAGAGAAGTAGAGTCGAAACACCTAAAAATTTTAGTGATACTATAAAATTAATTTCAGAAATAGTCCAAAAACTTGAAAAAAAATATAAATCAAGTTTTGTTATTGGTATATGTCATCCTGGAAATTTAGATAGCTCAACTGGCTTAATAAAAAATGCACATAACTCTCAGTGGTTAAATAATAAAAGTTTGATTAAACAATTAAAAACAAAAATTAATAATGATATTTTTTCAGAAAATGATGCAAATTGTTTTACTTTGTCTGAATCATTGGATGGAGCTGCAAGACATTATAATAATGTTTTTGGTATAATATTAGGTTCTGGATGTGGTGGAGGTTTGGTGATTAATAAAAAAATTGTTTCTGGTGCTAATGGCTTAGGTGGGGAGTGGAGTTTAAATCAAATGCCAATCAATAAAGTTAGGTCAAATATTGAGTATGATGAAACTTTTGATTTTTCAAAAAGAATAGAGGGATACTTATCTGGGAAATCTATTGAAAAAAATTTCTATTCATTATTTAACAAAAAGTTATCAGCAAAAGAAATATTTTCTGAATATCGTAAAAAAAATGAAAATGCTGTAAATTTTATTGAAAAATATAAGGAACATTTAGCTAGATCTTTAGTGATAATTGTATCAACAATAGATCCGGATGCTATTGTATTTGGAGGTGGTATATCAAATGAGATCGATTTCCTCAACGAACTTAAAGATAAGACGTCAAAATACCTTAATGAGAAAGATTTAAAAACTGTTTTTCTCAAACCAATATATGGTGATGCGAGTGGTGTTAGAGGGGCTGCGCTTTTGGGAAGACAAAATCTGACATAATTCATGTGTTTGCTTTAAATTATGAAAGTATTTTCATAATTTTACAACCATATAGTCATCAATTTTTTTTTTAAAAAAATCAATAATATTTTGTACTGCTTGTATACTCATTCTTGACGAACATTCTTTCGTGAAGGTCGCAGAATGAGGACTAAGTAAAACTTTATTATTTTTTAAAAGAGGATTGTTTAAATTAGGTGGTTCTTTTTCAAAAACATCCAAACCTGCAGCAAAAATAATATTATCATTTAGAGCTTTATCTAGATCATTTTCGTTAATAATTCCTCCTCTTGCTGTATTAATTATAACTGTATTTTTTTTCATTTTATTTAATCTATCTAAAGTTATGAGGTTTTTTGTTTTAGAATTTAATGGTGTATGTATTGTGAATATATCTATGTCGCTAAGAACATTATCTAAATTTTCAATTTTTGTGCCACCAAAAGACTCTATTGTATTGCTTTCAATAAAAGGATCGTAAACACTGACCTTCATGTCAAAACCCTTTAATTTTTTGATCAAATTTTTTCCTATTCGACCAAAACCAATTATCAATACATGTTTATTAAATAACTCAAATGTTTCGTTTTTAAATACTTTGCTTCTAAAATCTCCTGATCTTACAGCGTTATCATAAAGAGTTTTACCCTTTGAAATATTTAAAATCATGAACATGACATGTTCAGCCACAGCAACTGCATTCGCCGAGGCGGTAATTAATAATTTGATATTATTTTCTTTAAGAAATTTTGTATCAACGTTATCAAACCCGACACCATGGCGTGACACTACTTTTAGTTTTTTACAATAAGGTAAAATATCAATTCCCAGTGGAATATTTCTTAGTGTTATTGCATCAAACTCAGGTAATCTTTTTATTAAGTTATCTTTTGAGATGTTTTTGATGATTTCATAATCAAAATCAGGTTGATTTTCTAATAATTTAATACCATCTTCGTGAATTTCTTCAATAATCCCTATTTTAAGCTTCATTTATAGGTTTTGACTTTGTGCTCTTGTTCGCCGAGCTTATCCATACCTAGTTTTATATTTTCTCCTCCTTTTAAAAAAACTGGTGGTTTCATATTTTCACCAACACCAGGTGGGGTTCCAGTACAACAAATATCACCTGGATTTAAAGTCATACAATGACTCATATATGAAACTAAAGATTTTATATCAAATATCATTTCTTTAGTATTACCTGATTGCATTCTTTTTCCATTAACATCCAAAAACATATTAAGATTTTGAAAATCATGTAGCTCATCAAAAGTTAGGATGTAAGGTCCTATTGGTCCAAAAGTATCAAAACCTTTACCCTTATCCCATGTAAGTCCTTTATTTTTTTGAAAATTTCTTTCGCTAACATCATTTACTAAAAAAAAACCTAAAACATGTTGCATTGCATTTTCTTCTGAAACATATTTTGCAGTCTT
>MDTA01153053.1_pt1 | contig 10226 bp, 10 predicted proteins | sample 811151 | NCBI WGS metagenome assembly MDTA01 (sample SAMN05326648, study PRJNA326480) | marine metagenome | isolation source: seawater | place: Indian Ocean: South | collected 2010 | reverse complement strand
GGTCAGTGCTGTCGCTCACCTGGCTGCCAAGCCATTCCAGATAATCTGCTACATCGGACAAGGTAGCATAGGCACCGGTATCTCGCGTGCCCAGTTCCCAGTTATCCTCTGGTCCGCCAACAAGGGCGTCATGCTCAAGGCCGGTCATGCGGTCAGAAATCCAGGCAAGCCCATAACCATGTCGCGAGAACATTTTATAGGGCGAAATCACATAGCCATCTACATCATAGCTTGCAATGTCGATCTGGCCGTGCGCCGCGTGCTGGATGCCGTCAATGACAATGATGCAGTCGGGCGCAACCGCGCGGATGGCCGCCGATATGGCGGGCACATCCATACCCATGCCGGTGACAGGTGATGTGTGAAGAATGGTGGCCACGCGTGTATCCGATGTGACAATCGCCGCATAATCTGATGCTGTCACCAGACCGCGCGCATCATCATGGGTAACAAGACGATGTGTTTTGCCAGAAATACGGGACCAGCGGTGACAGGCGCTGCGCGTCGCCGGATGTTCGACAGTAGAGCCTAAAACGACCCCGTCCGGTGTGGTGCCAAGGCAGGCATTCATGATCAGCCGGAACAGCAGTTCGGTGCCGCTTTCCCCGACAAAGAACTGTCCGCCAGGCGCATTCATGAACACCCGCATATCCTCTTTGGCCTTGTTGATCACCCGCACCAACGCGTGCGAACCGTCATTGTCGCGCCCCTGATTGTCAGGGATGGCGGCATAATCCCTGGCGGTCTCAACAACACTGTTCAGCGTCAGGGCGCCCCCAGCATTTTCAAAGAAGATGCGCTGGCCCTGCTGGGGACATTGATCAACCTGTGCAAAGCGGCTGCGAATTTGATCAAGAAGGGATTCGGTGATTTGGGTCATCGTCATATCCTGTGACGCAGTAAGCTGTCTTTTGAATCGGGCTGAACATGATGACGCCGCCACCATGCGGGATGTCGCTGCAGGATATGTTACCAGACAGCCCTTTCTTTTTAGTGTCGTGGCGCTGCGTCGTCGAGACTGTTTTGTCTTCTGGAACGTTCTGTCGCGGGCCTTGGTCACGCCCCCGATGGCCCATATGTGCCTTTGACCACGGGGCTGTTGGCGCCGGCAAACATGCATTGCCCATTCGCCATTTCGAATGAATCGGTTATCGTTATAGGATCGGTATCGTGTTCAGGTGTAAAGGGAGAGACAATCAATGTGTGACGTTTGCGAAAAAGCACAGCAGGACACAGACCATGCCACCTATTTTGTGGCCGCCAGCGCGGCGCGAAAGGTTGTCAGGATGATCGATGTTTTCAATGATCTCGATATGGAAAAGCTTGCCACCTTCAAGCAGGAAAACGACGCGCGTGGTTTCGATAGTGAAATCACTCCATTCGGCTGTGAGGAAGAGGCCGGCCGGCTCTATGACGAAATCACGGCGCGCTTTGCCGAATTGCCGGCTTCAGCCCCGGTCAACCAGTTTGACCCGCGTCACCCCTGATCCGATCCCCCTTGCATAAACAGGCGTGACACACCACATGATGTGCTGTACACCTGTTTCCATAACTATATTTTGTGTTGGTTACGTTTGGGTTCCAGGATTCCAACGGCAAAAGGCAAAATGGATGAGCGAGATCGATTTCAGCAAGACCTATCTGACAAATGGTCTTTCGACACATGATAATTACCGGACGCGGCCGGCATCTCGTCGCCCGCTGGTATGGCTGGCGCTGGTCGCTGTTGCGGCAGCAGCGGCGGTGGCGGTGGTGAATTAACCGGGCGGGCGCGACCCCGTTTCGCATAAAGCTCCTTGCGACAGACCCATGGCTGCGATGGCAGTCAGTGGCCCTGTTTGGTGTTAGCCCCGTGCGGTGCAAAAGAGGAGTTGGACGTATGTATCAGATGACTATCACCAACACCTTCCCTTCCGAAAGTGACTGCGACATGTTTATCATGGTCTTGCAACAGCAATGGCCAAGCTTCATGGACAGGCTTCCGGGGGCAACGCTCCGTATTTTCCGGTCCGGAACGGATCGGAATGTGATGCAGGCCTGCTGGGCCCTCCAATCCAAAGAACAGGCAGATGAAATGCAGGCCATTGGTGACGAGATTATTCTGCCCTATCGCAACAAGCTGATGCCCAGATCGTTAAGGTTCGAGGGAATCTTGACGGGTACGATTGGCGATTCATAGCCGTTCGCCTGTGAGGTGCCGGTGACGGCGCGTGATTGTCAGAAACTGGATTTTTGACCTGTCAGCTTCTCAGAATGGCAAAGCACGCACCATGTGCCTCATGCGTCATTCTGATACCTGATTCGGTGCTGGTACGCTCCCGATTGGCTTGTTGACGCGGCAAACCGGCCTCATATGCGGCCTTGTCCCTGAAGATGCTGACCGACCCATGGGTCGTTGGGTCAATTTCAAACCAGTAGATATTCAGCAAGTCAGGATTGTCGCTGAACGTTTGCTGAAACGTGGCCATCTCTGCCTTGTTCATTTCGGCAGGGTGGCTCCAAGTGGTCGTGACTACATAGTTCATTTGGATATCCCCTCTTCTTGCGAAAGAATTAACCGAATATCGCCCATCCGACTCCGAGCACAATCACAAGCAAGATTAACCGCGGCAGAACAGATGCCCGCTCGCCGCCCTTGTTGTAGCCGGGTCTAAGCCCATTCGTGAGATGGATTTTGGTAAAGTCATTTTCCTTGGGTGGCATGGTTCCTACTGGGTTGCCTTTTGATAAACGAGGCTAGTGGCGAACTCGTGATATTATTAAAAGCTAATTCAAACATGCCCTGTTTTGCAACGGCGATTTTGTTTCCTGCATGGATATGCACCAGGTGCCTGATATCGCCTGCACGGTTGCCTCAACCCTATCCGGCGGCAAAAATCCGTATCCGACTTCGCTGAAAACCGGAAAATCATCCGGGTTTTCACATTATGAAAGAAATATCCTGAACCTGTCTCTGATCTGCAGATCGACTTCCGGCGCCAGATATTGCGGATGATAATCTGCGAGGATTTCCTTTACCCGCCTGTTGGCTGTCTGCCAGATATCGGCATGGCCTTTTTCGGCCCATGTGATGGGCGGGTCACGATTCGCCATATCGGGATATACATAGTCCCGTTCCATGGCGGCAATAGTCTGATCCTCGCCAAGAAAATGGCCCTCGCCAATGATGGCATTTTCAATCGTTTCCAGATCAAGGGTCTCGTCATTCACCTCGATACCCCGCAAAATGCGGAAGTTCGCGCTATGCATCTCATTGTCGAGAAGGAATGCTTCAAAAGACGCGCCCAGCAGCGACGCCATCATTCCCGAACTTTCATAAACGAGGTTGCCGCCTGCCAAGCCGGCAGCGAGCGATGTCATGCCCTTTTCGACCCCGCATTGCGCATCAATGGCTTTGGCGTCTGTCATTGAAGATGCCACACCCGAAGGCAGGCCCATCCGGTTGCTGAGTTGCGCAGAGGCCGCGTTGAGCAAGGCCGTTTCACCGCCACCACCCGAAAAGGCACCTGTTCTGAGATCAATGACCAACGGCCAGTTCGAAAACACCATTGGATAGCCGGGGCTGATAAGATTTACCATCAGCAGGCTTGCCAGCGTTTCAGCAAGCGATTGGACAAGAAACCCCGCCAGCGGGGCCGGGGCAGTCGCGCCGGCCTGTGCAGCCGTGATGCAGGATATCGGGATTTGGTTCTCAATACATGCAAAGGTCACGTCGACAGCATCTTCGCCAAAACGCAAGGGTGAGATGACCGGGCTGATATGGGCTTTCAGATAGGGCCGCAATGAAAAGCGGCCATCCCCGCCTTCCACCATATCCAGCATCTGCACGATCGGCGCAACATGGTCGGCATACGAGAAGGCAGTTGCCACCGGCTTTGTGGTGCCGCGCAACAGGGCATAGACAGTATTGATATCAAGGTCGAGATGATCCTCGATATCGGTTGCAATACAGCAACGTGTGAACCAGCTGATATTCTCGAGCTGGTCCTGCAGCCGCGTGAAATCATACAGGTCTTGCAGACTTGAGGGGCGGTAGCTGCCCGTATCAAGATCCAGCGTCTGTACAGCTGCGCCGCCGGTACCGAAATGCACAGAATCGCCACCCACCTCTATGGATCGGTCCGGGTCGCGGCCGTGAAGAATGAATGTGCTGGCTGCCGCTGCAATGACATCTTCAGTGAGAGAGGCGGGAAAGGTGATGCGCCCGTCTGCACGTCTTTCGCCTCCCTTTTCGAGGCAAAGCGTTGCAAGGCGAGCCGGCACCTCCCCCATGCCAAAACGTGCGAGAAGCCTGATTGCCGCATCGATGATGCGCTGCGCTTCGCGATCATCAAGCGGCCGGTATTGCCCGCCCCGCTGGCCGGGGGATGCCGGGTTGGGTGTGGCGCCTTTGGTGACGCGCAGCTGTTGTCGCGAGCGTCTTCCGCCGCTTCGCTTGGGACCACTATTCATATGCCAAAGTTAGATGAACTGTGGAGCCAGATTAAGACGGTCTGTACGGGTCCAAGAAATTTGTTATCTGTGTTTGATTTTTTTCAACCCGTATTGTCGGGCAGCATCATCGGGGTTGGAAAGAGATGATCAATATCGATGGGCAGCTTACCTTCATACTGACCCAACCGTATGCGGATAGCGGTCTCTGCAGTGCTTTGGATGATCTGGACAGTGCTTTTCAGTTCACCCGTCCGGTGCCAGATTGAAATTGTCCTTGTGGTCAGTGGAAAGGGTGTCGGAATCACTGAAATATGATCCAGATTCACCGGTGTATCGAGGATCGACAATGGTGTGGTGACGGCCCAGGCTTGCATTGATGTAACAAGGCTTACCAATCCTTGAGTTGAATCAACAGTAGCCAGAATTCTGGGCGACAGCTGGCATCGTTTCATCTGCGCATCAATTGTCCTGCCAAGAGGAAAGTCAGTATTGTATTTTATCATGGGCAGAGTCACACAATCCGGGTTCCGTTCGTCAGCGATCATCGATGACGGAACAACAGCAATCAACGGTTCGGAAATAAGTTCGTAATTTTCAACCCCGTCCAGCGTTTCCATGCCCTGCCCGGAAATCGCGATATCTATACGTTCCTCTATCAGGTCATCCAAAAGGAAATCTGACCGCGCCGTTCGCGTCTTCAAGGTACGTTCCGGCCACTTTCCAGCCAGTGCATCAATCACGGCAGGCATGACAAAGCTTTCAAGGCCGTCAATGAAGCCGATGCGGAGTTCGCCGCGCACGCTCTCGGTTGCGTGCCCGATCTCATTCTTCAGATCATTGATGACGTTCAAGATGTCGATGGCGCTCTGATTGGCCATAACGCCGGCTCTGGTCAATTTGAGGGGGCGTTTGCTGCGGTCTAGCAGTGTGACGCCAAGATTGTCTTCCAGCGTCGAAATGGCCTGCGATACGGTGGATTTCCGGATATCCAGCAGGCTTGCAGTGCGCACCATTGACTGCGTTGAGGCCAGACTTCTCAGGATACGAAGATGGTTCAGGTTCATGGCGCTCCCCCTGCCAAAAGCTGAATTCATAATAATTGAACAAATATTTTATATATCTTCAACTTATTCCAATTTCATTGAAGCGGTTCCGCTGTGATGCACAATAGACCGGAAGGGAACGGGGAGAGTGACATATGAAAACCACCACACGCGCCGTTGTAATTGGCGGGGGGATTGCGGGTTGTTCCACGCTGTACCACTTGACCCGCGAGGGGTGGGCAGATGTCGTATTGGTGGAACGGGACGAACTGACTTCAGGCACGACCTGGCATTCGGCTGCGCAGGTGACCAATTTCGGCATGAACCAGACAATGGTTGGACTGAAAAGCCATTCTATCGCGCTCTACAAGGAGCTGGCGCAGGACGCCGACTACCCGATCAATTATCACCATGCGGATGGTGGCATCAGGCTGGCAAATACCGAAGCGCAGATGGAGGGTTATCGCCATTTCGCATCCATGGCCGCCGGCATGGAGGTGGAATTCGAGGTGCTTGACGCCGCCGAATGCGCAAGGCGCCATCCCTTGATTTCCACTGAGAACCTTGTTGGTGGATTGTGGGACCCGCTTGATGGCGACATTGATCCTGCCCAACTCTGCCAGGCATTGGCCCATCATGCCCGCAAAGCCGGTGCACAGCTGTACCGCCACACCGCCGTAACCGGCCTTACCCAGCACAAGGACGAAAGCTGGACCGTCCATACCACAAAGGGTGACATTGATTGCGAGGTCATCATCAATGCCTGCGGGTACCGCGTTAACGAGGTCGGCGCCATGATGGGTGTGCACCATCCTGTCATGTCGATGGAACATCAGTATTTTGTTACCGAACCGATTGCCCAGATCATTGAGGCCGGCCATCGGATGCCGCTGCTGCGCTGCCCGATATCGGATTACTACTGTCGCCAGGAAAAGCAGGGGCTTCTTCTCGGTTTTTACGAGCAGAACTGCAAGACATGGGGCATGGACGGCATTGATCCCGGATTTACCAACGCGCTCTGCCCGGATGACCTTGATCGGGTGACGGATGTACTGGAAGGGGCATTCGCGCGTATGCCCGCACTCATGGAAGCGGGAATCCACACCATCGTCAACGGGCCGATAACCTATACGATTGACGGGGCACCTCTTGTGGGGCGGGTTCCCGGCAAACGCAATGCATATTGTATTATCGGACTGCGGGCCGGCCTTGGTGAAGGTGGTGGACATGGCTGGCTTCTCGCCCAGATGATTGTTCATGGCGAGGCCTGTTATGATACCTGGTGTCTTGACCCGAGGCGTTTTACAGGCCACGGCAATGCAGAACTAACGGCACTCAAGGCGATCGAAGAATATCGGAATGAATTCCGTTTTCATTTCCCGCATGAACACAGACCGGCGGGCCGGCCCGTCAAGACCACGCCATTGACACCGATACTGGCGGCGGCGGGTGCCGCCTTTGATGTGGTCAACGGGTGGGAACGGGTGGCCTATATCAAGCCTTCGACAGACTTCTCAGAAACACACAGTTTTCGGTTCAATGAGACATTTGATCTTGTTGGGGATGAGGTCAGAGCTGTCAGTTCTGCCGCCGGCATGACTGAAGTCAGCGGTTTCAATCGTATAGAAATCACGGGTACGGGAATCCACGACTGGCTGGATAGCCTTTTCTGTGGACGCGTTCAGCGCAGGAAAGGGAAGGTCGGGCTGGGCTATATGCTCAATGAACAGGGGTGTGTGAAAACCGAAGCCACCATTGCGAATATCGATGAAGATTGCATTTGGTACGGGTCTGCTGCGGCGTCAGAATGCCATGATATGGAATGGCTGGCGGCATATCTGCCAGCGGATGGATCAATCCGCCTCAGGAGCCTGACCAACGAATATACAACCCTTGTTCTGGCGGGCCCGAATGCGCGGGCCATCCTCGGCAAGGTAACAAGGCTCGATTGTTCGCCCGAGGCGTTTCGCTGGCTCGAGGTTCGACAGGGTTTTGTAGGGATTGCACCTGCCGTGATCATGTCTGTCAGTTTTTCCGGGGAAGAGGCATTCGAAATCCACTTGCCAAATAACCAGCTATATGCGGGATATCTGGCGCTACAACATGCTGGCCAAGATTATGGCCTTGGCCTTTTCGGGGCGCGGGCCATCGAATCCATGCGTCTAGAAAAGGGCTATCTTCACTGGAAGGCAGATCTGCTCACCGAATTTAACCCGACAGAAACAGGCCTTGGACGGTTTCTCGATATGAGCAAGGATTTTGTGGGCAAAGCAGCGCTTGAGGCGCTCACGGATTCTGGCCTTCGCAAACAGCTTGTCTCACTGGCCATCGACTGCACGCACGCGCCCAGCCACGGTGGCGCATCCATCAGACTTGCCGGGGATATTGTGGGAACGGTCACGTCGGCGGCCTGGGGCTATCGCGTGAACAAAAACCTAGCCTATGGCTTCATCGATCCGGAATGCGCAAAGATTGGCCAGAAACTGGAAGTCGATGTTCTGGGGCTGCCGGAACAGGCTGTTGTCATTTCGGCCAGCCCTTATGATCCCGAAAACAGGCTTTTGCGGCATATTGCGTAATGCCACACAGGATCCCGCCATCCCTGAATCAGCCGGATTGCTGCTTTTCCGCCATCATCATCTGTTGCTTATAGGTCTGCATCCGCGCACTTGCATTGGTGTCGACCAGCATAATCACCATCAGCATGGCAATCGCCGCCAGCATACTGGATTGCCAAAGGGGGGGCTTTAGAATCAGGAACAGCCCCGCACAGACTATGATGATGATTGGAATTGTCCTGAACACATTTGCATATCCGCTGACTGTCTTGTCTGCACGCGCGATCTCGGATGCCACAAATCCGGCAGCGTCGGTGTTAAAGGCATCGGGGAAGGCAGCCAGACGCATCTGATTGGATATGATCAGGCCAACACCGATGATTAGAAGAGGCGCGCCGGCCACCAGCAAAGGAATCACATAGGCTTTTGCCGTGTCTGTCTTGCCGAACTGCCAGAAACAATAGCTCGACAAGCAGAATGCCAGCCCAAATAAAACGAAAAAGCCCGAGGAGAACATCTCTGCTTTGGCCCAGTCCGTTGCCGTCTTCAGGATATCAATCTGCGTATCTGTCATGGTTTCATGTCCTGCCAACGTTTGTCATTGCGCGTGACGACGCGCCTTTGGTCGGCGTCGACATCACCTGTCTGCGGAACGAGCTTATGAACCATAATAAGAAAGCGCACAACCGCCCTGATGATCGTCTCTGCTCACCCGCAGGATAGGGTTACCTGATGCTGGTCCGAAAGGGTGGACTTGACGGCGCAACAGACACGGAATAGCACTGTCGCCATGAAACATTAGGGGGCAAGTGCAATGCTGGCTGTCGGCGGCGAAAACCTGATTGATTTTGTGTCTGGTCAACCGGCAGATAACGGGCTGCCCCGTTATGTTGCAAACCCCGGCGGTGCCCCTTTCAACGCGGCCATGGCGGTGGGCCGGCAGGGTCAGGCAGTCGCCTATCTTACCCCTGTCTCAACCGATGCTCTTGGCGAATTATTGGCCGACCGGCTGGTCGATTGTGGGGTAACGGTCGCCGCGCCGCGGGTATCGCACCCCACCTCATTGGCCGTCGTATCTGTGGGGCCTGACGGCAGTGCCTCTTATGCCTTCCATCGAAACGGTACTGCCGAGCGGCAGGTGACAGGTGACGGGCTGGATTCATGGCTTCCGGCGGCAACGCAAGTCTTTCATGTCGGCGGGCTGGCGCTTGTCGACGGTGCGGACGCCGATGTCTGGGAGGGTTTTTTCATGCGCTGCAAGGCGCGCGGGATTCTGACAGCGATCGACCCGAATGTGCGACCGGTTCTGATTCCCGACCGTGACAGCTATCTTGCCCGTCTGCGGCGGATGATGAAGAAAGTCGATATTTTCAAACTGAGTGATGAAGATCTGCTGTGGCTCTATCCTGACCATGCGCTGGATGCGGCGCTGGAGATGTGCCGCGCTGAATGTGATGCCGCACTGTTTGTCCTGACCATGGGCCCAGACGGGGCCAGGGGATTCGCCGGCGGGGCAGACCTTACAGTGCCGGCAACGCCTGTTCCGCAGATGGTTGATACTGTTGGCGCAGGCGACACCTTCATGGCCAGCATCCTTGCCTGGGCCCTTGAGACTGGCAGGACGGATCGTGCCGCATTGAACGCCATTGATCTTGATGGCCTTGAAACTGTCATGCATCGCGCCGCACAGGCAGCGGCAATTAACTGCGGACGTCAGGGATGCAACCCGCCAACCCGCGCCGAGTTAGGCCTTTCATAAAACATGACAGCAGGCGGGTAACGGGATAGCCCCTGTTCAGACGGGATCGCGGCCCACCATCTGGCGTTGTCTGCCAAGACCGTCGATCCACAATTCCATGACATCCCCTTCCTGCAGGAAAACAGGATCCGGCTTTTTCCCCATACCAACGCCTGGCGGTGTGCCGGTAGAAATTACATCACCAGGATGCAGGGTCATCAGCTCGGAAAGATGAGCAATGATTTCGGCCACTGAAAATATCATCGTGGCAGTGTTGCCGGTCTGCATGCGTGTGCCATTCACGTCCAGCGTCATGTCCAGTGATTGTGGGTCAGGCACCTCGTCGGCGGTGACAAGCCAGGGGCCAATCGGCCCAAAGGTGTCGCACGACTTGCCTTTGGTCCATTGCCCGGTCAATTTCGACTGAAAATGCCGTTCGGACACGTCATTGGC
>MDTA01109497.1_pt1 | contig 10226 bp, 8 predicted proteins | sample 811151 | NCBI WGS metagenome assembly MDTA01 (sample SAMN05326648, study PRJNA326480) | marine metagenome | isolation source: seawater | place: Indian Ocean: South | collected 2010 | reverse complement strand
TTTACTGCTGATAAAAAAATTAAACCCCTTAGAAAGTTTAATATGGATCTAATGTCATTTGGGTTTTTGAACTCAGAGAATGCTCCAGCAATTTGGAGGGGACCAATGGTATCAAGAATGACTCAACAATTTTTTGATGATGTACTTTGGAATGATTTGGATTTTCTTTTTTTAGATTTACCTCCTGGGACAGGTGATATACAGTTAACTTTAGTGCAAAAGCTAGCATTGTCAGGCGCAATAATCATTACAACTCCACAAGAACTCGCGTTAATTGATGTTAAGAAAGGTTCTGATATGTTTATGAAAGTAAATACGCCAATATTAGGAGTAATTGAAAATATGTCAAAATATGTTGTTAATGGAAATATTGTTTTTAATGATAATAAAATTTTTGAAAATATGAAGATAAAGTTAGAAACAAATAACCAAGAAATCAGTGTAAACAAGGATGGCAGTTTTGAAATGAATCTAGGTTTTTTAAGTGGAAATAGTGGTTTAGCAGAGAGTGAAAGGCTTCAAGTCCCCTACTTGGGATCAATAAATTTCAATCCTCTTTTATCTGAATCTTCAGATGAGGGAATTCCATTCGTTTTAAAGTATCCTCAAGAAAATATCACATTAAAATATGAAAGTATTCTTGAAGAAGTGTTTAGGAAAATCTTGTAAATGAAAGATAAAATAATAAAAGATTTTCTTCCACAGCATATTGCAATAATTATGGATGGGAATGGTAGATGGGCAAAAGAAAGAGGAATGCCTAGATTGTATGGTCATAAGAAAGGTGTAGAAGTTGTAAGAAAGATTACTGAGGCTGCTTCAAAGATTGGCATCAAAAATCTTACATTATTTACATTCTCATCGGAAAACTGGAATAGGCCAGAAAAAGAAGTTAAATCATTAATGAAATTATTATTGAGTTCACTTAAAAACGAAATTACTAATCTTGAGAAAAATAATATTAGATTGACAGCAATTGGTAAAATTGATGCACTTGGGTCAGATGTCAAGATAATGTTGCAAGATTCAATTGAAAAAACAAAAAAAAATTCAGGTTTAAATTTGAATCTAGCCCTTAATTATGGCTCAAGAATGGAAATAATTAGTGCAATAAAGAATATGTTTGAAGATCTAAATTCTAAAGAAATTGACTTTGATAGTATATCTGAAAAATTATTTTCAAAATATTTATTTACAAAAAATATTGAAGATCCTGATTTGTTGATTAGAACTGGTAAAGAACATAGAATTAGCAATTTTTTACTTTGGCAGATTGCATATACTGAAATTTATTTTTCTAAAAAATATTGGCCTGATTTTGATAAAGATCAATTTTATCATGCCATATTTGATTTTCAGAAAAGAGATAGAAGGTTTGGAGGAATTAATTAGTTTAATTATGAAATTTCATAAAATACTTTTTGTTTTCATGATCGTTCAAATTTGTTTTTCAAATTATATAATTATAAATGAAATTATTGTTGAAGGAAACCAAATTTTGAACGATTCTCAAACGGTATCTTCTTCAGGCTTAGGTAATTATAAAAATCAAATTATAAGTTTTAGAGACTATGAAGAATTAACAAAAAACACAATAAACGGCTTATGGGAAACTGGGCGTTATTCTAATGTAAAAATTTATGAAAAATTAGTTTCAGAAAATGAGATTATTCTATATCTAAAGGTAGAAGAAAATCCAATACTTGATCAAATTACTTTTAATGGTAATTCATTTAAATCAGATAAGAAATTATTAGAAGAAGTAAGCTTAGGCTCAGGTATTTTTTTATCTGATAAAGCAATCTATGATAGCATTCAAAAAATTAAACAAATATATTTTGAATCAAATTATCATAGCATAAGTATAAGACATGAGATCAAGCCATCAGATAGAGGAGGATTCTATAAAAATTTAGAATTCATTTTCAATGAAGGAGAAAAACAAGCAATTTCTTCTATTGAAATTAATGGAAATAATCATTTTACTGATTGGAAATTATCAAGACTTCTGGAAAATACTAAGCCTTGGAAATGGTATTTTTTTTGGAGAGGGGATTGGGATGAGATTAAGTACAATGAGGATAAGGAAAGAATCAAAAGTTTTTATTACAATGAAGGATATAGAGATTTTCATATAGTAAGTGATTCAGTTATCTATGATAATAAAGATATTAAAATTGTCATAAATGTATATGAAGGTCCAAAATATTATTATAGATCAATTGAATGGAGCGGCAATACTAAGTTTACTGATGAGCAATTAGATAATGCTCTCGGAATTAGTCCTTTAGATTTATATAATAAAGAAAAATTAGATATTTCAATCAGCGAAATAATTTCTCCTCTTTATATGGATTTAGGGTACTTCTATTTTCAAATTGTTCCTGAAGTTAAGCCTGTTGCTGAAGATTCGCTAGATGTTATCTTTAAGATTAATGAAAATAATATAGTTACAATTAATAATATCATAATTAGCGGGAATGATAAGACAAGTGAAAATGTTATTAGAAGGGAGTTAAGAATTTTTCCTGGAGATATATTTAATAGAAAGAAATTGCTAGATAGTTATAGAGATATAATGATATTAAATTATTTTCAGAATGTAATGCCTAATGTTGAGCCTGTTGGTGATGAAAAGGTTGATCTTAAATTTAATGTTGAGGAAAAGGGAGTTGGGCAGGCAAATTTTTCTATGGGCTACAACCAATTGTATGGATTTACTGGAGGTGGTGGGTTTCAGTTTCCAAATTTTAGAGGAAAAGGTCAAAATCTTGCAATTAATTACCAACGAGGTTTAAGTGGAAACTCAGGTGGTGCAAGTTCATATAATAATTTTTCTAATTCATATTCCAATTCTAATTCTACACCTTATCAATCATTTTCAATAAGTTTTACTGAGCCTTGGCTTTATAATACTCCAAATTTGGTTGGCTTTTCTTATTTTTATTCTCAGCGAGGTCAAGGTGCAAATTTTAGTATGCCGTTTGATATTTTGCAAAATGGAGGATCAATTAAATTTGGAAGAAAATTTAAATGGCCTGATAGATATAGTCAGGGTACATGGTCTTTAAAAATTCAAAAAACTACCTATTCGAGCGATAATAAAGAACTTTTATCAAATTGGCCTGGACTTGGTACCCCATATTTTTCAAATGAAAAATATAATTTTTCAACATCAGGAATTTCTTTAATTCAAAATTTATCTCGAGATACGAGGAATCACCCTGAATATCCAACAAATGGATCAAAAACTATCCTTAATAGTACAATTTCAGGTTCATTTTTAGGAGGGTCAGAAAGTTATTTAAAAAATAGTTTTGATGCATCAATTTTCAATACATTATATAAGAAACTTGTAGTAGTAGGAAAAATAAAATTTGGCCATTTAATGAATCTTGAAAAAGATAGATCTGGTTCTGTGCCTTATTATACTAGATTTTTTCTTGGAGGAACTGGAATTCCTTATGGAGAAATGTTGAGAGGCTATACAGATAATAAAGTTGGCCCAATAAATAGTAGTTACACTACTCCATTGGGTGGGAATATGTTGTTTAAATCTTCTTTAGAGTTTAGATTGCTACTGTCTGATAACCCCACAATATATGCCTTGTGCTTTGCTGAAGCTGGAAATCTATGGAAAAACCACAACTCTTTTGCAATGAGTAATTTCAAAAGATCGGTAGGATTTGGAGTTAGATTATTTATGCCAATGATTGGATTATTGGGTTATGATATAGGCTATGGTTTTGATACAACAGAATATGATAAATTATTAAATGGTGACTCTAGTTATTCTGAACCTCATGGGTTTGAATATCATTTTATTTTTGGTATGCCATTTTAAAAAAATTGTAATTAAGGAGATATACATGAAAAAGATAATTTTACTATTTAACCTTTTATTAATATTTACCTCCATTGGATTATCTGAATACAAGATTGGGTGGATTGATTCAGAAGAGATAATGAAAAATCTTGATGAGGTAAAGCAGATAGAGGTTGAACTTGAAAAAAAACAAAGACAATATCAATCTGATATGGTTGAAATGAAAAATAAATTAGATAGTTTATTAAAAGATTATGAAGTGCAGCAATTCATGCTAACTGATGAGAGAAAACGATCGAAGCAGCAGGAAATGATGAAACTTGAACAATCCCTTCAAAACTATCAAATGGAAAAGCTAGGCCCAGAAGGTGAAATTTATAGGGTTCAAGCTCAATTGTTTAGACCAGTTGAAGTTAAAATTAGAGATGCTATTACAAAGGTTGGCAATGAAAGAGGTTATGACTATATTCTTGATGCAAGAACTGGAGCAATTGTTCATGCACTTGAAGCCCACAACCTTACTGATGAAGTTTTGGATATGCTTACAAAATCAGATTCTGAATAAAATAATATTTATCTAAATGTTCACATTAGATTATTTGACTAAATATGTTAATGGAAAGTTAGAAGGAAGTCCTAATCAGAAGATACAAGGAGTTTGTGAAATTTCTAATGGTATTAAAAATAAAATTTCATTTATTTCTAATCCAAAATATTTGAAATTTTTTAATAAAACTCAGGCTTCAGCAGTTATAGTTGGAATAGATTTTATAAATTCCAAAAAAAATATTAATTTGCTTAAGGTCAAAGAGCCATCTCTTGCATTCATTAAAATAGCAAATTTATTTAAGCCAAAAACTTATAATAAATTTGGTATACACCCTACGTCCATTGTTGGTAAGGATTCTACCTTTGGTAGCAAAGTATCTATACAGACAAATGTAACTGTTGAAAAAAAATCTATAATAGGTAATAATGTTGTTATTGGTTCAAACTCATATATTGGATCAAATGTAGAAATAGGAGATTATACAATAATTGGACCAAATGTTTCTATACTTGATGGTTGTATTATTGGTAAGAATGTGATTATTCAATCTGGAACGGTTATTGGATCAGATGGATTTGGCTATGAAACAATTAATGATTTTCACCATAAAATACCACATTTAGGATTTGTAGTTATAGGTAATGATGTAGAAATAGGTGCAAATTGCTGCATCGATAGAGGAACTATTAAAAATACTATAATTAAAGATGGAACAAAATTAGACAATTTAATTCAAGTTGCCCATAATGTTGAAATAGGATCAAAAACATTGATAGCTGGATCTGTAGCTATTGGAGGAAGCACAATCGTTGGAAATAATGTTAGAATCGGCGGCCAAGTTGGCATTATTGATCATTTAAAAATAGGTGATAATGCAATGATTGGGGCAAAATCCTGTGTTATGAAGTCAATTCCAGAAGGCTCTTTTTATTCAGGCTCACCGGCAATAGAGCATAAAAAACAATTAAAAATAAATGTTTCTATGCAAAAAATACCTGAATTGTTAAAAAAAATTAAATTGCCTCAAAATACTTAATATGAGAAAAAAACAAAAAACAATTAGCAAATCCTGTTCAATTGAAGGTATTGGCTTACATACTGGGGTAAAATCCAGATTAACCTTTCATCCTGCAGCAGAAAATTTTGGGATAAAATTCAAACGATCTGATATTAAGAATTCTCCTGCTATAGATGCTACGATTGAAAATGTAATAGATCTTAAAAGAAGTACAACAATTGGTGTTAACAACGTTGAAATTCATACCGTTGAACACGTTATGGCTGCTGTTTATGGTCTTGAAATTTCTAATTTACTTATTGAAGTAAATAATATTGAAGTTCCTGTGATTGATGGAAGCTCAAAGCCTTTTGTTGATATTTTAATAGAATCAGGTCTTTCAGTTCAGAGTAAAGAGAGAGATGAAATTGAAATAAAAGAAGTTATAAAGTATTCTAATCCTGAATCGCAGATAGATATTCATGTTCTGCCATCAGAATCTTTTAAAGTTACTTTTATGGCAGATTACGAACAAAGGTCAATAGGTACTCAATATGCAGCTATATATTCATTGAAGGAGCAATTTAAATCAGAAATTGCTCCAGCAAGAACCTTTGGCTTATTATCAGAGTTAAAATCATTAAAAAAAGCAGGATTGATTAAGGGTGGAAGCCTAGACAATGCAATTATCTTTTCAGATGAAAAATTAACTAATCAAAAACAACAAGATATAAGTACCTTATTTAAATATAAAAAAAAACTATTTATTGATAATAATGGAATTTTAAATGGGACGCCATTGAGGTTTCCTAATGAACCAGTTAGGCATAAAATTCTTGATTTAATAGGTGATTTCTCTTTAATTGGAGCCTATGTTAAGGGACATATAATTGCAGCTAGAAGTGGACACGCATCTAATATTGAAGTTTTAAAAAGAATTAGGAGTATGCACATGAAAAAGAAAATCAATAAAAATATAAAAAAATTTGATATAAATCAAATTATTGGTTTGATGCAACATAGGTACCCATTCTTGTTAATTGATAGAATTACAGATTTAAAAGTAGGTAAAGAAGTTACCGCTATTAAAAATGTTACTATAAATGAGCCTTTTTTTAATGGCCACTTCCCAGATTTTCCAGTTATGCCTGGTGTGCTCATTATTGAGGCAATGGCTCAAGCAGGTGGTTTTTTAATACTTAATTCAATTGATGACCCCTCAAAAAAATCAGTGTTTTTATCTTCAATTAAAAATTCAAAATTTATTAAAACTGTTCATCCAGGAGATCAACTAATTTTTAATGTTAAGTTTGTTAAGTTTAAATTAAATACTGTAAAAATTGTTGGAGAAGCAAGTGTGGACAAGGTCAAGGTTGCAGAGGCTGAGATGTTGGCAACGGTAGTTCCAAGATGAAAAATATTAGATTAATCAGTGATGCTTCTAGTATTGGGAAAAATACAGAAATTGGAGCTTTTTCAATTATTGAAGAAAATGTTACAATAGGTGATAATTGCACTATAGCTAATAATGTTTTAATTAAAAAAAATACTATAATTGGTAATAATTGTGAAATTCATGCTGGAGCTATTATTGGAGATGATCCTCAAGATATCAAATTTAGTAGATCCATTAAGTCTAAAGTAAAAATTGGTAATAATAATATAATAAGAGAATATTGCACTATACATCGTTCAACAGAAGAAAATTCAATAACTATGATTGGTGATAATTGTTATTTGATGGCATATGTTCATATTGCACATGATTGTAATATCGGTAATAATGTAATTTTGGCTAATGCTGTTCAAGCAGCTGGTTTTGTAGCAATAGATGATAACGCTGTTGTAGGAGGCTTAACACCCATACATCAATTTTGTAAAATTGGAAAATTTTCTTTTATTGGGGGAGGATTAAGAATTGTTCAGGATGTTCCTCCTTATATATTAGCAAATGGAGAGCCATTGAAGTTTTCAGGATTAAATTCTATTGGTCTTAGAAGAAATAATTTTTCTTCTAGATCAATTAATGAAATTAAAAGGGCCTATAAACTAATTTTTAAATCAGAGTTTAACATTAGTCAATCAGTTGAAAAAATTAAAAGTGAATTTGAAAGATCAAGTGAAATAGATGATATCATTTGTTTCATAGAAAATAGTAAAAGAGGGCTAATATAAAATCATTATTTTTAATATTTTTATTTATATCTACAATTTTTTGTACATCTTCAAGAAATATTCCTATATACTCAAATACAAAAATTAATTCTATTGTTTTAGATAATAATTTGATATTGCAACTTGGATATATTTATAATTTAGATAGTGATGATCTTTTAATAAATTTAAATTATCTAGTTTCTAAAAAAACTTTCTTCACAGTTAATTTTTCTAGTCCAAATTCATTTTATAAAAAAAGATATAATTTTTATAATTCCTATATTTTTGGATATAAAATTGGCCTTTCAATGCTTTCAGCAAAGTATTCTAGTTTTTTGTTTGGAGTTCATAGAAACTCTATAGAAAACCATGTAAATGATAAGTGGTATAATATTGGTTTAAATAACCTATATAAGTTTCATGGAGTACATTTTTTAGCAAATTTTATTTATTCATTTAACCGAAACTTCATTGAAAAATCAATTTCAATTAATTCTATTTGGTATTTAAGCAAGGATCTATTTATTAATTTTGGGATTGGATATACATCAAGTAATAGAAGAACTTATTCTTTCGAGTTAGGATTGGTATTATGAAATCATTAGGTATTCTAGGATCAACGGGATCAATAGGAAAACAAACTTTAGAGATTGTTAAAAATCTAAAAAATCAATTCTCAGTTAAATACTTATTAGCTAATTCCAATGATTTAGAGTTATTACAACAAATCAAATTGTTTAAACCAAAAATAGTATGTTTAGTTGAATCAGAAAATCATAAAAGATTGAAAGAAAATATAAATGATAAATCAATAGAATTGCTGTCAGGCATTGAAGGACTAGAGATCTTGGCAAGGACAAAGGTTGATATATGTGTTAATGCAATTAGTGGTTATCATGGTCTAATGGCAACTATTTTTGCAGCAGAGGAATCTATTGATATAGCCTTGGCTAATAAGGAGAGTTTGGTCATGGCTGGTTCTTATATTAGAAAAATACTAAAAAAGAATTGTTCTAAAATTTTTCCAGTTGATAGTGAGCATAGTGCGATATGGCAATGTTTGAGAGGTGAGAAGATTGAAGATGTCAAAAATATTATTTTAACAGGTTCTGGTGGGCCATTTAGAACTTTTAAAAAATCAGAATTTAAAAATATAACAAAGGCCATGGCATTAAATCATCCAAATTGGGAGATGGGCAGAAAAATTACCATTGATTCTTCTACAATGATGAATAAGGGGCTAGAGGTGATTGAAACTAAGTGGCTGTTTAATGTTTCCAATGATCAAATTAAGATTATAGTTCATCCAGAATCTGTTATTCATTCTATGGTTGAGTTTAAAGACTATTCTATTAAAGCACAGCTAGGGGTTCCTGATATGAGGATCCCAATTCAATATGCACTTACCTATCCATCTCATATTGAAAATGAGATAAATCCAAGTTTAAATTTTCAAAAATATAATTGTCTTAATTTTCAAGATCCTGATTTAGATAAGTTTAAGTGTATTAAATTAGCTTATGAAGCAATGAGGAGTGCAGAGTCTTATTGTACAGTTATGAATGTTGCAAATGATGAAACAGTATATGCATTCCTTAGTGATAAAGTTTCTTATATTGATATACCTAACATTATAGAAAAAGCAATGGAAAGGCATGATCCAATTGATAGACTAGATATAGAAAAAATTAAAATGTTAATAGATTGGACTAAGAATTTTATAAAAGGAGAAATTAGTTGATGACTACTATTTTATCATTTTTATTTGTTATTGGAGTTTTAGTTTTTGTTCATGAGCTAGGTCATTATTTGGCCGCTAGATCTGTGGGGGTTAGAGTTGAAAAATTTTATTTAGGATTTAATTTCTTTGGACTTGGAATTCATAAAACCTACAAAGGGACGGAGTATGGTCTTGGACTATTCCCATTTGGGGGATATGTTAAGCTTGCAGGTGCAATTGATGAGAGTATGGATGTATCTTCAACAGGTGCACATGATGAATTAAGATCAAAAAATGCTTTGGAAAAAATTTGGGTTATGTCAGCAGGAGTTATTATGAACTTTCTATTAGCTATTATAATTTTTTCTTTATCACACCTTTCAGTTGGAGAGAAAATTATTAGTAAAGAGGCAATTGTTAGTGGAGTAGTTCCAACATTACCTGCAGATAGCATTGGTATAGTTGAAAATGATAAAATTTTATCTATTGATGGGAATGAATTTAAGGGTAAAGATGCTTGGAATAAAATGTCAACTTATATTTCATCAAATCCTGGTAAGGATGTTGAGATTATTTGGGAAAGCAATGGATTTAAGAAGCAATCAAGAATTATTATTGACAGTTACAGTGACATTGTCGATTATGAATTCACCAATATAGGCAGGATTGGTATTTTTCCAATAACTACAACATCTGAAATAGATTTATTTAGAGCCTTTAAATTAGGCTTTGAAACAACAAAATTTTGGTTTGATAAAACACTTGGCTCATTTATATGCTTAATTAAAGGGACAGTGCCACTTTCTGGGTTAGGAGGTCCAATAATGATTGCTAAAGTTAGTGGACAAGCTTCAGAAATTGGTTTTGGAGCTCTACTTAATTTAATGGCTATATTAAGTATTAACTTGGGTATTATTAATATTATGCCTCTTCCAGCCCTTGATGGAGGTCATGTATTAATTTCAGCTGTTGAAGG
>MDTA01110310.1_pt1 | contig 10227 bp, 8 predicted proteins | sample 811151 | NCBI WGS metagenome assembly MDTA01 (sample SAMN05326648, study PRJNA326480) | marine metagenome | isolation source: seawater | place: Indian Ocean: South | collected 2010 | reverse complement strand
ACCACTTATTACGTTCGAGCTGAAGGAACTTGTGGAAATACTACTTGTGAATCCATTACAATTACTGTTGGAGCTGGAGTTTCACCTCCAACATCAGCACAATGTACTAACAACAATATATGCCCAGGAGAAACCACCGACATAAGTGTTATTGGACCTACCTTACCTGCAGGATATACTTACGTTTGGTATACTGGAGCCTGTGGTGCCGTTCCTTTTGGCGTTGGAACAAACCTTCAAGTATCTCCTACCACAACCACCACCTATTACGTAAATGCAGTTGGAACTTGTGGCGCTACTTCATGTGAACAAGTTACAGTAACCGTTCAAAACGGCAGCATACCAGCAACAGGAATTACTTCTAGCAGTAACAATTTCTGTTCTGGCGAATCAACTACTCTTACTGTTGATGGAGGATTACTTTCAAGCGGAGCAAATTGGACATGGTATCAAAATAGTTGTGGGGGAACTCTGCTAGGGACGGGAAATAGTATTTCTGTTACACCTCAATCATCAACGAGTTATTACGTTAGAGCTGAAGGAGGGGTTTGTGGAAACACCAACTGTGAAAGTATTTTTATCTCTACGCAAGACGTTGTTGTTCACATGAACCCATTTGACACTATTTGTGGAACTGGTTTTCCCTTTATACTAGAAAATGGCGAACCAATAGGTGGAACCTATTCAGGACCAGGAGTTAACAACAACACCTTCTACCCATCTATAGCTGGAACTGGCACTCATACTATCACCTATGAATACACATCTAACAATGGATGTACTGGCTCTAGTTCTAGAGATATAGTAATTATTGAAAGTACTCTTAACGGCTCTATTGTTATTGATCAACTTCCTTGTGGTGAAGGTGGAGTTACACTATACGCTAATGTTTCTGGTGGTGAAGGGTTTTTATATTTCTATTGGAATGATGGAGTAATAGAAAACCCTAGAAATTATGTTCAAGAAGGAATATATAGCGTTATGATTCAAGATTCAAAAGACTGCATACTAGAACTGCCAAGTGTTGGAGTAACTGAGGAAATGGATTGCTTTGAAATTCCAAATACTTTCACTCCAAATAGTGATGGTAAAAACGACACATGGAATTTAGATTTCTCTAATTATACCAACCTTAAAATTGAAATTTTCTCAAGATGGGGCAACTTGGTTTGGGAATCTACTGATCTTATTATTAATTGGGACGGAAATTCACTTTCAGGAAAGGCTCTTCCATCCAATACATACTATTATATTTTAAGTTTAAACAACGGAGAAAAAACACAAAATGGTCCAGTAATTTTACTTAGATGATGCGATTGTACTTTTATATAATCTTATTATTACTAGCAACTCAACAACTTTTTGCCCAGCAAATTGTCATGCATAGTAATTACATGGTTAATGGGCTTCCTTTAAATCCTGCAGTTGCTGGAACCAAAACATTCGCTCCTATTGTCCTTGGATTTAGAAGGCAGTGGGCAGGAATTAGAGAAGCACCTGTGGCTCAACACATTTCCTATCACACCTATGTTGCTGAGCAAATTGGAATTGGAGCCTACGCATTTAACGATGTTGCTGGCCCTGTGAGAAGAACTGGCCTTATGAGTGCACTTAGCATTCAAATAAAATCCTCCTACAAAACAAGATTATCATTTGGAATTGCTGGTTCTTTCTCTCAATTTATGATTGACAGAGATAAGTTAATTACTGAAGAACCTGGTGATCAAGTAGTTCTTGATAGAACTACCAATCAATTAATTCCTGACTTGGCAACAGGATTGCATTGGTATAGTCATCAATTTCATCTTGGAATATCTATTTTCAATATTCTCCAAACTAAATCGGATTTATTCGACATTATGACTCCTGTAACATCTACCTTAGATCGCACATTATTTGTCAATGGAAGCTATAGATTTGGTGCTTCCAGTGAAAACAGCATTTCTTTTGAACCAGCAGCGATAGTACGAATAATGACAAACGCTCCCATTCAATTTGATTTAAGTGGTAGATTATTCTACAATCAGCAACTTTATATAGGCAGCTCATACAGACACTTAGATGCCTTAGCTTTTTTGATAGGGTTTGATAGTCATAAATTAGGCATAGGGTATGCTTATGACATTGGATTATCTAATTTAAATAGCCATCATTCAGGAAGTCATGAAATTGTACTTACTTTTAAGACAAGAAACAACAATAAAAATACAACTAACAGAAGCACATTCAGCAATCGAGTTTACGACTGCCCTAGCTTCAAATAAAAAATAAACCATGAAAAAAATAATATTAATTACACTTTCATTAGCTATTATAGCTTTTTTATCATTTTCTGTTAACGATTCTATTGAATCCATTAAAATTGGAACTAAAGCACCATTAAGCAGCAGTAAAATGAAAGACGTTTCTGAAACAAATTACTCACTTGAAGAATTAAATAAAGAAAATGGATTATTGGTGATTTTCAGCTGCAACACATGTCCTTTTGTTGTTGGAAACGACAGAATGGAAGGATGGGAAGGAAGATACAATCAATTGTATTCAATTGCAGAAAAAAATAACATCGGAATGGCTTTGGTAAATAGCAATGAAGCAAAAAGAGAATCTGCTGATTCATTTATTAGAATGAAAGAAAGAAGTAAAAAGATGAGTTATAAAGCTAATTATTTACTTGATAAGAACAATAAATTAGCGGATGCATTTGGAGCTAGTACAACTCCTCATGTATTTCTTTTTGATAAGGACCTAAAATTAGTTTACAAAGGAGCAATTGACGATGCCGTTAATTCAACAGAACAAGTAAAAGCTAGATGGCTATATAATGCGTTAAAAAAACTGGCATCTAACCAACCTATCGACCCACAAACAACTAGAAATTCTGGGTGCAGCATTAAAAGAGTTAAGTAAATAGGTTTATTTAATCGTAGAACTATCTAACTCTATTATTAACTCAATGATAAGGTTATTAATATCTTCTAATTCCATAACTGTGTTTTTAGTTAAGTTACCATTAGATATTCAAAACACATCTTATGAATTTTCAAACGTATTTAATTGAATTCCTAACGTAATCTATTTTATATACAATATAAAGTAGATACATTTGCGTGCTAAAAGTTTAAAAATGCCAAAAACAACAACTAAGGCACATATGATGCCTGCATCTCCAATCAGAAAGTTAGTTCCATATGCTGAGCAAGCTAAAAAGAATGGAAAAACAGTTTACCATCTTAACATAGGACAACCCGATATTGAAACCCCTCAAGTTGTCTTAGATAAAATGAAAAATCTAGATTTAAAAGTGGTTGAATACAGCCATAGTGCAGGTTTTCAATCTTATAGAGACGGATTGGCTAGTTACTATAGCAATCTAGGAATTGAATTAGATTCAGACAAAGAAATCATGATTACAACAGGAGGGTCAGAAGCGCTTATTTTCGCTTTCCAATGTTGCTTTGAGCCAGGAGATGAAATCATTATTCCAGAACCCTTTTATGCCAATTATAATGGATTTGCAGTAACTGGAGGGATAAAAGTAGTTCCTGTAACTGCTAAAATTGAGGATGGTTTTTCATTACCACCTATTGAAGAGTTTAAAAAATGTATCACAAAAAAAACAAAAGGAATATTAATTTGTAATCCTGGAAACCCCACAGGATATCTTTATTCTAAGCAAGAGCTACAATCACTTAAAGAAATTGTTTTAGACAATGATCTTTTCTTATTTGCTGACGAAGTTTACAGAGAATTCTGTTACGATGGCGCATCTCACTTTTCTGCACTTGAGCTGGAAGACCTTTCACAAAATGTTGTACTAATTGATTCTGTATCCAAAAGATACAGTATGTGTGGAGCAAGGGTTGGTGCGTTAATTAGCAAAAACCATGAGTTAATGGAGATGGCTTTAAAGTTTGGGCAAGCTAGATTAAGCCCTCCAACTTTTGGTCAAATTGCTGGTGAACAAGCACTAAAAACTCCTAAAAGTTATTTTGAAAAAGTATCTGAAGAATATGTTCAAAGAAGAAATATACTAGTTGATGGTCTTAATAAAATTGAGGGGGTAACTTGTCCTAAACCAAAGGGAGCATTTTATGCAATTGCTAAGCTACCAATTGACAATTCAGATAGATTCTGCCAATGGTTATTAGAAGAGTTCAGCTACAATAACCAAACTGTAATGCTTGCTCCGGCCACCGGCTTTTATTCTTCAAAGGGGGCTGGTAAGCAAGAGGTAAGAATAGCATATGTTTTAGAAAAACAGGCATTAAAAAATGCTGTTGAATGTATCGAAAAAGCGCTAGCTGAGTATCCCGGAAAAAATTGATTTTTTTGGTTTTTTTTTGGTTTTTTTAAGCTTTTTAAGCTCTTTTTATCAAAAAACAGCTCTTTTTTTTGATAAACGGTAATTTAAAATTATTACCAAAATGTTATTTTTATACAAATAACATTAAATCGAATTATGAAAAAAACATTTACCCTACTACTTTCCTTAACAGTATTTAGCTTCTATTATTCTCAATGCAATGGAAGATATGAATCTGAAATTTTTAGTTCAGTATCTGTTAGCACAGTAAATTATTCAGATGTTTTTACTGACTTTGAGCACGAAATGGATATCTACACACCTGATGGTGACACAGAAAACTCAAGGCCAGTTGTTTTATACATGCATGGTGGGTCATTTTATGGAGGAGACAAAAACCTAACAGATTGTGTAGATTTTTGCACTTCAATGGCTAAAAGAGGCTATGTTGCGATTTCTGCCAATTATCGTCTAAATCAAAATCCAGTTGCTTTTATCTACTCTCAAGAAGAACAATTTAGAACTGTACTAAAAGCAGTTGCTGATATCAAAGCCGCTGTAAGGTATTTAAGGAAAGATCACTCTACTGGAAACGCTCTTGCATTAGATCCAAATGCTATATATGTTGGTGGATATTCAGCAGGTGCAGTACTGGCCATTCACTTAGCTTATATTGACCAAATTAGTGATCTACCTACAAGCCCCATAAATGTTCAAAATCTTGTTGCTAACATTGGTGGAACTCTTGAAGGTGATGGTGGAAATACCGGCTATTCTTCTGAAGTAAATGGAGTATTTAGTTTTGCTGGAGCAATTAACGACTTAAATTGGATTGACGGGACTGATGAACCTTTGGTTAGTGTTCAAGGAAATGCTGATGGAACTGTAAGTTATAACTGTGCTCCTGGTCTTGGTTTACCTACAGTGCTTACTTTATGTGGAACAGGTGAAATGCACCCAAGAGCAGATGCTGTTGGTTTGTATAATGAATCTCTCACCTATCCAGGAGAAGACCACAACTGGGGAGCAAGTGGCAACAATAATCCACTTTTTGTTCAAGCAACTCAATTTGTAACTGATTTTCTATTTACAATTCTCCCATGTAATCCTAACTCAGTAGCTTCTATATATGAAAATTCGTTTATTTCAACTATTTACCCTAATCCATCTTCAGGATTAATTAACATTGAAACGAATTCACCAATGCATTCTATTGCAGTGTACAATTCAATTGGAGTTCAAGTTTTTTCAAAAGAAGTAATTGGAAGTAATTTAACTATAAATCATTTATCTGCCGGAGTTTATATTATTGAACTAAAAGGGGCAAATAAAGAAACTATCTACAATAAAATAATAGTACAGTAAAATTTATTGGAATTTAGGAGTTACTTGATCTTTAAGACTTAACCTTGAATTTAGGTAATAGGTAGCTCCAAAATTAAACCCAAATCTTTTATATGTTTTCTCCAACAAATAGCCATCACTCATAATATTTTGTTGCTGATACTGATAGTTAAAGGAAGAATACAAATCAAAAGAAGGAGTTATTCTTACCCTGGAAATAAAATTACCGACATAATTCCAATTGTTAATTTTAAGAGCTTGAGAATTATTTGAATATGTGGTTGCCACCATGTCATTATAGAAATAATAGGGATAAGGTCTAATACCTACATCAACATACCCTTTTTTAAAGGATACACCAGATGCTTTCACCAATCTAGAATATTCTATTCCAGCATTAATTTCGAAAGAAAAACGTTTAAATGAAAGTTCATATCCTAACGTTAGAGGAATCTTAAAATAACTGTATCTGTTGGCATCTTGATTATTAATTTCATCAATTATCCTTGAATCATTAGGATCTACATACAAGATAACTGCAGTGTCCTGTCCATAGACTTGTAATCCAGAAATATAATCAACACTAAAAAGAGACAATTCATTTACTGTAGAAAAAACAAAAATTGAATCTGTTTTAGTATAATAGTCATATACAGGTTTATAATCATAAACCTGACTCAAATTAAAACCAGAGTTAATTTTAATATTTCTGTAATTATAGGACAAATTTATTCCTGCAGAAACACCTGTTTTTTTCATGTCATATTCTTTATAGAAATCCCACCAGTAATCCTGATAAGTAGGATCTAAAACATTATCAACATCAACCATACTAAAAGGAGAAAAATAAAAATCAGCAGTCACCCCTCTTTTAAATTTATTATTTGCATAATCATTAGAAAAAGATGTAACAGTTGGAACCGAAACTACTGAATCAAGATTTGACACAACCGTTAATGGAGTAATTCCTTTAATATTAATTTTAGCATCCAATAAATCATTATTACTTATTTCATGCTCAATATCAACAGATTCAATAATATCTTTAGTTAGAATATTCTCATTGGAATTAGACAAAGCAACAAATTCAATTTTTTTATTGGAAACAGCTTTAGGATGATAATTAACAGAATTGTCTGAATTTGTTGTTTTTATGTTGGAATTAGTTGATTTAGAAACAAATTCAGTCGTTTGATCTTCTTCAGTAAAGTTATCTGTAGGATTATCAGCAACTAATTCCTTTGGTTGATCAACAGCTTTGTCAAGATTAATTTTAGATGCGATATTATCCGAACTTTCATTATTAAAAGTTGAATTGATCGGGCTTTTAGAAACCATTTTATCATTAAATTCAGCTTCAGAAACGGAGTTATCCAAAACAGTTGATTTGTTGATAGAATTATTTAATGGCTTTTCTATTGAAGAGGGTTCAATATTACTACTTACAGGATTTGAAGAAGAATTATCAAACAAATAGACGGAACTTAAAGAAACACCCGCAACTAAAAACAATGCACTAAATAATTTGACTTTATGAAAAATCCATAAGTTTTGGAAAAGCAAAAATCCAAACACAGCACGTCTGACCTCCTTTTTAGGAAGCTGAGAAAAGTCTGAAAGACTATTCTTTATTAACTCATCAAACTCTCTGGAATCCATTCTTTACTCTTTTTTTTTTGAGGCTCCTTAACCCCTAACAGTGACCTTAAATATTTTCTAGCTTTAGAAAGTTGAGATTTTGATGTATTTTCAGAAATATCTAAAATTTCAGCAATCTCTTTATGGGAGTAGCCTTCAACTGAATATAGATTAAATACTGTTCTATACCCATCAGGTAATTGTTGCATTGCTTTGATAACCATATTTTTACGCTCTTGAGTTAAATCTGCGTCTGAAGAAACATCAAAAACTGGTTTTTCACCTACCTGTACATCATCAACATCTTCAGTATAATGATGTTTTTTATTATTTCTATTATGGCTAAGAGTAGTATTAATAACTATTGTTTTTACCCATGCAGTTAGGGAACCTTCGTTTCTTCCTTCAAAAGCAACAATGTATTTGAAAATTCGAATAAAAGCTTCCTGCAAAACATCTTCTGCTTCAGATTTGTTTCTACTATATCTTAATGCAACCCCAAACATAGAACCACAATATTTATTATATAATGCATGTTGAGCACGTCTTTTACCCTTTTTACAACCCTCTATTATTTCCTTTTCTGAAAGCATGTTATTAACGGCAAGATAAGTATCTATCTTGGAGTTAACAAAACTGGCGCTTAAAGAAATATCCATAGTTTAAAAAATAACTTATATACTCAAAACACTTGAAGTAAATTGAGGTTGCCTGAAGTTTTCTTTTTGTTGTGTATTAGATGATTTTTGATAAAACCATCTTTTTACTTAATTTTAGTAAATGCGAAAAAAATTCTTAGCTAATTTATTTTTTCTAATAGCTATTGTTCTAGCAATTCCATTTTTAACTACTTGTAAAAAATTAGAAGATTTTGAGGGTAATAATCAACAATTTGAACTTACCAATTTTCAATTTGAAGAAGTCATTACTTTAGAAATAGATAATAATCTTTTAAATTTTCAAGGAATTGGAAATTGCATTTCTTTACCATTTGGACTCACCATTAACTATGAAGCCTTTATTCCTACAGAGAATCCAAATCCATATACTCATCTTGTATATAATGTAAAACCAAAATCTATTCAATTAGAATTGGTTAATATACCTGATTGTGATTTTAGTATGCTGGAAGATGTTAAAGTATATATTGTTAAAAACGGCACAACTGGAACTATTAATGATTTTGTTCTTCAAGATCCTAGCAACCCCTCAGCGACACACAATGCCGTTAAAATTGGTCAACTCCTAAATATTCCAAATGGAATAGGTCATACTATGGATCTTGATCCAAATTATAATGCTGTTCTTGATCAATTTATTTATGATGGTTCATTTCAGACTTTTATGAGTCTAAATTTTGACAAAGCATTTACGGCAAGTACCGCAATCATTAAAGCCACTCTTGTTATGGATGTAACTCTGATTAACGAATAATCATTGTATTAATATCTCTGTTGCCCCTTCAAAACCAAACTCTTGAAATGAAGCGTCATTAAAAGAAAGTTCAGGAAAATTCTCTTTTAATTCATTAGAAATTTCTTCTTTTAAAACACCTTTTCCTTTACCATGAATAACAATAAGCTTTTTCGTTTTCTTCTTAATAGCACTATCTAATTCTCTTTTAAAACGGTTCATTTGAATGGACAATATCTGGAAAGAAGTAAGCTGCTCATAAGCATCATATAGCTTATCAATATGAAGATCAACAATAGTTGAATTTTTATTCCCATATGTTGAGATATGATTAAATTTTTTTTGCAATTTTTTATCCGCTTGTTCTTTTTGTTCAGCAGTAATTTTATTAGCCCTTTGATTGTTAAATGCATTGGAATTTAAGCCATATGACTGCTCAACAGAAGAAGCAACTAATTCTTTAATTGAACACTGCCTATCAAAACCATCTTCATCTTCAACCAGCACTAAAAAATCTGAAATAATTTTTTTCACAACAGCAGTTCCAGTTTCATTTAAGAAACTGACTTTATCTCCAAGTTTAAATTTCATTAGCTTATTACTTCTTTAATTTTATTAGCTGTATTGTTTAATAAAGTTTGATTTCCAGACAAAACAGCTTCCTTTAAATCAGTAGTTAACTGATTTAAAGATACAAACTGCTGATCTGAAATTAACTTATCTAGTTCATCAACTACAATCATTAATTTTTCTGTTTCATAAATTTCATAATTAACGACCTTATCAATACAAGATAAAATATCTTCTTTTAACGAAGAATCTAAATTATTATCTATTTCAACATATTTAGAATCCTCTTGATTATTGACTTTACCAACAGGTAGATGTTCCGCTATTAATTTAAACAACAAATTAAAATCTATGGGTTTGGTAACATATCCAATCATTCCGCTATCTAAAGCCTGCATTTTACTACTCTTAAAAGCATCAGCAGAAACCCCAAGAATAGGTATCGATGAAGTAATTGGTGAACTTTTTAATTGCTTGGTTACTTCTGTTCCATCAATATCTGGCATATGAAAGTCCATTAAAATGATATCCGGCAACTCTTTCTCAGTAATATCAAGACATTCATACCCATTGTATGCGTGTAAAAGCTCTAGGTCAAAGCTCTCAAAAACACCTTTTAAAACTTCATGATTAATTTCATTGTCATCAACAATTAAAACCTTAACATTTTTAATGATTAAACTGTAGTCAACATCATCACCAAAAACTTGAACTTTTTCTGTTTTTTTCTTGTCAAAGAAAAAAGAAACGGTAAATATAGATCCTTGATTGACCTTACTACTGACCTGAATTGTACCATTCATCAATTCAACTAAGGACTTTGTTATACTCAAACCTAGACCAGTTCCACCATATGTTCTTGTAGTAGAACTATCTACTTGTTCAAAAGGATTAAATATTGCTTCAATATTTTTTTCATCAATGCCAATCCCTTGATCAATAACACTTAATATCAAGTT
>MDTA01092955.1_pt1 | contig 10227 bp, 16 predicted proteins | sample 811151 | NCBI WGS metagenome assembly MDTA01 (sample SAMN05326648, study PRJNA326480) | marine metagenome | isolation source: seawater | place: Indian Ocean: South | collected 2010 | reverse complement strand
TTGTCACTCTGAATGTAAAGGCTTCCGGTTCCTGTTTCTCGTATTATTGAATGACTTCCATTGTGGAATAACTTCAGGTCATCGGCATCACCAATCCCTAGATAGTTGTCAGAGACACTACCATCGGGTAGTGTTAAAAGACCTGATACTTTTGCACCTGTTCCTGTTACCCTGAATGCTTCTGCCAGGCCACCCGCGACTGTAAATGTCTGGAATATTAATTCGTTTGCCGTTCCACCTGTCCCGTCAAACAAGATCTTTGCTCCTGATGTGCCGGCCTGTCCTATGAAATCTATGCCAGGAACGTTGGCGTTGTCTGTTCTTTGGATTTTGACAAACGGTGTTGCTCCTTTTACAAGTAGACTACTAGACATCTCAACCTCACCTGTACCATTTGCAGATATTTCTAGATTATCGTTAGATCTTAAAGTTGTAATTTTGTTCTCAGCCATGCTGATGGTTGCATCTCCCCCACTTGAATCACTGTCATCCATGATATTCAAAGTTCCTGTGACACTTGCTCCGCCACGTGTAACTCTGAATCTTTCGTCCGTACTAGAATCATCTCTTACTTTAAAAATAATTTCTTTGTTGACACCGTTGGTGCCTTCCATGTATATCTTGGCTCTGACGTCACCGCCGGCACTTTGGAAATCAATACCCGGTGTGTTTGCATCACTTGTTCTCTGGAGTGTTATGACCGACGAGGCCGATTTGATGTGTAATTTTGTGTCTGGACTATTTACACTACCAATACCAACCTGTCCATCGTTGTCAATGATCAAGTCACCTGTACCTTCCGTCTTAAGCCTCAAGTTTGCGTTTGACCCATTAGATGTAATTACATTGGTAACTAGTTCCGTTGCTGTGACCGGACCTGCCAACACAATACCACCTGTACCGTTTGATTCAATTGTGATGTCCGCATTGGTGTCAAGCGAACTTATTGTTGTGTTATTCAAAGAAAGCCTGTCTATCTCAACAATTCCTGTTCCGTTTGCAAATATCTTTACATCACCGTTGGTATCTTCATTTGTTAGGTTACCGTTTGATGATGTTGTGGCCGCCAAATCCGTGTATAATTCAGAAAAGTTTTCGTTCGCTTTGGTCATAGCGGTACGTAAAGTATCGCCTGTTGCTGGATTTCCCACTGCTCCTGTATCTATTATTTTTCTAGCCATAATGTGTTATGCGTATTTATTAAATAATAATATGTTCATAGAAACCCTAAAAACAATCAAGTTGCACAAGAGGGAGAGCAAACTGGGTACAATGCACAATTATCACAGGAAAAACCTTATCTATGTGTTCAAATGCGATTCCTGTTCACAAACATTCATGAGACCCAAAAGCAAGGTAGATCCATCTCGTGCTTCAAACGACTACAAACATGTCTGCAATGATTGTGATTCAAAGAAGTTTGCACAGGCAGTAGGTGTAAAAATGCGTAAGGTCTATAAACTTGATGCAAGTAGCACTAAGACTCTATAGTGTTTTCCATTGGATGTCATCGCGATGTCCAGTTATCCATCTCTGTAAGTCAGCATAGATGCCACACTTTATATTTGGTTGATCGAAATACCATCTTAGGAAAGGATTTCCTTCCAGATACTCTTTTCTGTTTATGAAATGAAAATTTGTTTTTGGGAATCTACGGAAAGTCTGTCTTAGTTGATACATCCATTCATATTTCAAATATGCCTTCATGCTTTCACGACCAGGGTAGTTTATGGAATTTTTATAAATGTTGTTCTGTATCCTGCTGGGGGTATCCATTTCCCACTGCTGGGCTCCCATAATGTCGAATGCCATTATTACAATATTTTCTATGCCTGACTCTGCCGCCAGCAATACCGCCGAACAACCAGACCCTTTAGCGGTGGAGAAATCGTTTGTCTTGATCTTGCCACCCCTTTTTATGTCACCACCTCTCCATATCCTGTAAATTTTAAGACCTGTGGGCACATCGTTGATATTATCACCATCACAGATATAGTTCCAATCACTAATGTCATCCAACCCGTGTATCTGTGGAGATTCTTTTCCATTGTTATGCCATGTTGCCAGTTCCTCATACATTGGAGGATTCACAGCCACAATGTGGTCGCACAACATTGGATGATCTCTGTATATGGCGTTGCAACCATAAATTATACCTTTACCCTTCAAATTTTCTATTGGAAATATGTTTCTCGACTCACCGTTACCTATTATGAAAGCAGTGTCCATTACACTCCAAATGATTCTCCACACCCACAACCAGAAGATGCGTTAGGATTTGTTATCTCAAATTGTGAACCAAACACTTCCTCTTTCCAGTCTATTTTTGTACCTGCAACATAAAGCATACTTGCGTCATCAACCACAAATTTACCTGTGTGCCAATCCTCTGTGTGGTCATCTTTTCCAACGTCTTCCTTGTTGTCTATGAATCCCCACTTGTATTTGAATCCAGCACAGCCTCCACCTTCGACCATTAGGCTGACAGCATATTTGTCTGGTTGTTTAGCCAGCAATTTCTCCATTTGATTCTTTGCTTCTTCTGTAATTTCAAACCATTTCATACTATTAATTATCTATCCCTGTTGCCCATGTTCTGAACTCCGATGGCTAGCCAGAAACGTGAAGCATCTCTTTTCTTATCAAAACTCATATAACTGTTCTGCTCCTCCCAATTATGACGCATAGGATCATATAAGTCTGCCTGTTCGAACCACCAACCCCATTTACCTTCGCAGTTGATCTGGCACCACTCTATGCACTCTCCCATAATTCCATTGGAATTCATGTCTATGTTATACCTAAATTTCTTTTCGTATCCGCAGTCAGATTGTATTTCATCTATTCCCGGACTGATCCTTTTGATCTTTGCCGCTTCGTAGAATTTCTTTTTACCCATGATCGTAATTCAATCCCAATGTAATTTGGTCTATCTGTGTGTTGTTGTTCACCGAAAGGCAGTATGTGATAAAATTTACTATATCAACACAGTTTACACCGTTGCCAGTCCAGTTCTCTCTCGATCGAGATAATTCAGTATCGAGTCTGTCTGGTTTAATAAGTGTTGTACGGAATCTCACGTAATTTTTTCTGAATGCTCTACTGCATTGTAAACTTGCAGATTCCAAACTTTTCTTTGCCACCCTGTATGTCTCCCACATCGGATCGGGAGCAACCACATCATCACTTGCAATACTTCCTATATTGAATATGAATCCTGATTTATTTTCCTCTTTCCATGCATCAAACATTTTTAACAACAATAAGGTCTGTCCAAAGTTAGCATGATCCTCCTGTGGTGGCCCGTCAAAAGCGTTGTTGACAAAAACATCGTACTCGAGGCTTTTTATTACTATTTTGTCCACGTCTTTTGTTATGTCGAACCCGGTCTCACGGCTTATAGAATCTGCCCCAAGATCTTTCACTATCGTTTTCCCAAGACCTCTGTTTCCGCCTGTTACTAAGATTTTCATCTTACACTTCCTCCTTGATCCCAACATTTGGTGAAAGTCTGTCCACATGTGAATGCACATTCAAATAATCTGCCTTCTTTAAAATCTTTTTTGTGCCAAGAACTCTGTAAGTCTTTCCAAAATTTATTGTCAAATATTTCAATCATTGTTTTATTTTGTATCTTAAGATTATCTTTTCCATATTTGTCATACATTTTTATTATTTGATTATTATACAAGTTTTTACCCAGCGGGTCAAATGATCCAGGGTGTGTATCTTCGTGAAATCTGGCATCGTATAGATTGTGTTCAAAGAAATTACACGGCATTACTATTCCTTCCGCTGTGATTACCACTTTGTTTCCTAGAAGTGCATCACAGGTGATTTCAGTTTGTTTGAAGTAATCAATCAATGAGCCATATTTGTTTTTAATTTCCTGCACTCTGCTTACACTGTCGTTCCTGTACTGAGGATCGTTAGGCATTTCGAGATGCCTGATAGTATGCCCCATGCTATTCTTAACAGGCCATTTCTCCATTGGTTCTAATTTCTTTTGATCAAAAAATCTTCCTGTTTTTCTAACCAAGCACTCGGTAAATCCATATTCTTTGGCCAATGCTTTCACCCTATCTATTTGATGTTCGTTATGTTTGAAAACAATAAAGTTCCATTTCGCTTTACCTCCTGCCATTATAAAGTCCCTGGCATTTTGTATTGCGTGTTCGTACTTGACTCCAACTCTATAAAGATGGTTTGTGTCTTCTAATCCATCTATTCCGAAATCTATCTGTCCATAACCGTTCATGATTTTTGCTATCTGTTGCCAGAACCCTTCCTTACGTTTTGCTCCGTTGGTGTGTATGTACAACCACAAATCATGCCTTTGTGATCTAAACCATTCTAGTATTTCGATGAATTTGGGATGAACCGACGGATCTCCGTAACTGCCACAGAAAAAAATCTGTTTGCATCTATCCAATATATCTTTAGTAAAGGCTTTCTTAATCCACTCTATGTCCATGTCTACCAATGGCATATGTGGATTCACCTTGCCGCCATTTATGTTTCTTGGACATTGTGGACATGCCGCATTACATCTTGTGGTTATCTCCAGTTGCCATTCTGTTATCTGATCTAGGCTGAAATTTATCATTGCCAGTTATCTTCCACGAACTTGTCTGCACATTCCATTGGATTAGGCTTTCCATGGAAAACAGCAACCTTGTTGCCCTGCTGAATTTTTGCAGGATTTTTAAAGAAACTTTTTCCATCCTTCGTTAGAAGTTTGCTGTCTTTGAGTCCGACCATCTCCCATTTGTAACTTCTTATCCACTCATCTGGCCAATGATTTATATCCTCTTTTGCTCTAGACGTAATCCAATCCTGATCTCCGTGGTTTTGTGACATTATCCGGTTAGAGTCTTTCTTGAAGTCTGTCCAAAGATAATTCATTGTGCCTGTCTGCCATCGCATACAACTGGAATTGGAGTGTGTCCAGTTATCTACCCTACATCTATTAAAGTCTCTAATTATCATAAACTTTCCTGGATTGTGTTTAAACAACGAATCGATGTTATCGAAAATCACAACGTCTAGATCAAAGAAAAGTATGTTTCCTTGTAGAGGCATTTTTGGAGAGAACATCCAAAGTTTGCTCCACCATGTCTTTATTATAGGATTGTCTGGCAGTTTTATTACGTTGACTGCTGGATCCAACCCTGCAGGGTCATCGGTCAGACAATGGAACTGGTATGGTACTGTCGTGTGTCTCTTGACCATATTGTTGAGCACGTTTACGTATTTTGAAACATATTTGTTCCCCCACTTAACGCACACCACGTGATTTGTATCCACTTTTGAGTCCTTCCATCTGTATCTGTTTCCAATCATCGCTTTCTAGCGAATATGGGTAATTGCATTCAACTTCATTTTTTGCAATAATTTTGATGTTAGTTATATTTAAATTATTGCTTAATACCTTATAAATTTCACGGAAAGACTTTCCTTTGCCGAATGTTTTGTCTAGGTCGACCTGTCCTATTTTTATATAACCCAAAGATAGTTTTGGATCTTCCCAATCATAATTGTTGTCTTTAAGCCACGTCCTAAAACTATCCATTTCTTCTTTTTTAAAATCATGTTGTTCTGTAATAGTTTGCCCCCATTCCACATCAAACTCTCCTGAATAATATTTTTGATGGTTTATTTCAGAACACAATGCTTCGGTCATCTTAGGTGCGTGTTCATCTCTGAAGACTTCATACAGTGTTTTTCCTACCTGCGACCAATGTAGATATACACCACCAAGTTCTCTATCATATCTGTTCTCTCTAAACAACTCAAAATCATCATCATGTAAATTGTATCTGGGAGCATTGAGAAAGGTAGTAATCTGTGCAGGACGCATCCATTCTGGTTCGATGTAGTTCTTCCTATCTGAATTCACCCATGATTCTATCTCATGGCAGATGTTATTCAATTGCCTGATTGCGTATTTTGTTTCAATATCGGCCTGTGTATAGAATTTTGACAGTTGCCATGCAGTGCCCTGTAGTTCCTCAAAATGTCTGTGCAAAGTATTACAGGCGTCATGCTTTAGACGTTTGCCTGGTGTTTTCATCTCATCGCCGTCGACTGCTTTACCTATCGGTAGACGAGAACTGAACTGGAAATCATCTGCTGTGAATGGATGTATTTGAGCATAGGCCGGTGAAAAATCAAAAGAATTTATTATAGAAATATTCTTGTTAAGTTCACCTACTAAGAAACTAAGATTCCTTTTGGAATCAGCAAATCCCAAGAAACAGAAGTTCTTTTCAAGTATTCTTTTCTGCTGTAGATTATCTTTGAGTGCTTCAAGCCATCTGTGACCTAACGGTGTGTCGTAGATCTGGAAGTAGTAGGCCTTGTTCGTCAGGCCTACTTTTATAATATCATGTATAAAGTTATTCTTTCCTGTAGATGGCACTGTTGGCTCCGTGTTCTGCACATTCCACTTCCACAACATAACATCTATTATCAGTTTTGTCTCTGATCAGTTTGTCTGCAAAGTCAAATGCGTGTTTGGCAAACATCTCAGCACCTACACCATCAAATATTACAATGTCCACGAGGTCAAGTTTTTCAAGTTCTCTAAACTTGTCGAGATGTGGATCATTTACATCTAATGCAGTTTTGTGATCAAAGTGATCTTCCAACCATTTCTTCAAGGGTTTCAATCCGCCAAAGTCGACTGCCCAATTTTTATTGTCTAGTTTGTCACACCCAAATGTAAATTTAAACTGTAAACTATATCCGTGTAGCAAATGGCAATGCGAGTGATCTGCATTGGGTTGTCTGAACACACAGGCCAATCCTATGTTGTGTCCGTATGTTTTAGTTGAATAGTAAGTCATCTTTTCTCCTGTTTTGATGACTTGCAGAGTGTTTATAGAGGGATGAAAGTCTTTGAGTCCTCTTGATCATTAGTTTAGTTTCTTGTTCGTCTTTTGATCTAGATCTAACTGGAATGCAGTATCTCTGATACGATCAGTCAGTTCGTTTGGTATATTTAATTCTCCATCTATGATACTTTTTAAAAAGTGTATCATCACAGTGAACTCATTTCGGTTTGCCACGGTCTCAGGATCTATGCCGTGTTGCTCCATTGCGTTCAACATGGCTTCTGACACATCTACCAGTGCCTTGATGCTTGTCGAGTGTTTATCAAAGTGTGCCATTATGTTATTATACTCGGTTTCTTTGGTACCTCAATCTTGCTGAATACTCTGTTGTACTCGTCAGCAATTTTATCATTGATGTGTGCTATCGACACAACCTTGTCTACTGCTATGTCAATTGGTACGTCCTGTCGTGCAGTAGAGAAAAATGTGCCAAATGCTAGGCCTTGCGGACCGTTCATCAATACGAGTGCCTTTTCGATACTCACGTATGTGTCGGCTTTGCCTGTGTATTTTGCTATCACTTCTTCTCCTGAAGCCAATTTAAGAGTTACTAGATCTCCATCTTTTATTTTGTCAAACATATTCCTTATTATAAACTATCCTACGTTTTTGTCAATGTATTTTTTAAGTTCTTTGTCCTTTACGTCTGGTGGGATATGGTTAAAGAAAAATATCTGGTAACTGTCAGAACCATACTTGCCTATACCGTGTAGGTCGCTGGCTTCCTTTTTGTCCCATGTTAGGTACTGTTCCGTCATTTTTCTAATTCTTTTTGATCTAACTTCCCACATGCCTAATGGTTTCAACATTTTCTGTTGTGTCTTCAACCTACCACGTAGATATGCTTCGGGAGTGGGATATCTGGCAAATAATTTTGGTAAGATAATTTTTACATGCTTACGATAGGTAAGATTCAGACACATCACACCTACCATGTGCTTCCATCTCTTATGTGGTGCCTTAATTTGTTGTTGCACCATCAGGTGATCTACCATTGGTTTCGTCATGTAGTAATTTTATATTAAATTAATTTTTTGTCAACTGTTTGTTAACAAATTTGGCCAAGCCTTCGTATGTGTCTTGGAAAACGTTTTTACGTTGTTTCCATTCTTCTGGCATCTTCCAGTCTGGTGTGTTAACTACAATCCATCTACAATCTGAGTGTTCAAAGAGTTTGTCAAATTGATATATCCAATAACTCGGATCAACTGGTCTTTTAATATATGTGTAACCTTTTGAGCCTTTGTAGATATTATTAACATTTTCTGGTTTGTTTTCTTTACCAAGTCCCCACAGGTCCATTCCTACTAAAAATATTGCTTTAGGTTTGAAACTCATTCCTACTAGAGCGGCAAACTGTCCAGTGCCCCAATGGAATGGGTCGTCTTGTCTTTTGTCTCCTTCGTATGGTAGATCCGGTACCTTCTTTACGTTAGGCCAAAAAGCAAATTGTTTGTACCAATTTTCTCGAGTGTAGATTGCAGTATTTTTTCCACAGGTGTTTGCGGCTTCTTGACACATATGACGGTCACAGGCAACTATGTATTCTAGATTATGGTCGCGAAAAATTGCGTTACAACCTACTACAGTGGTAATACCTTTCAGTGGTGTGATATCAAATCCACGCCTACTTTCACCGTTGCCTATTACACTTACATACTTGGTCATAATACTATTTAATCACCCCTTTAAACAGCGTTAGAGCCACGTACACTGCTGGTAAAATTGAAATTGGCATAGTTATACATCTTCGTTATTTTCATGTATTAAATGCCATACGGTTAGGTATTTGTCCCATGCCTTTTGTAGTGTTGGATACTTTCTTCGGAGCTCAATTGCTTCGGTTCCTACCATCTCTAACTCATTGTAGGCCTGCTGATTGTCTTTGGCTTTTTGTGTTTGCTCGATTAACACTCTTTCGCCATTTGGTAATTGTTGGTACACTGTTTCACCGCCGTCCGGTGAAGTATAGATAGGTGCAGGAATGATTCTTTTGCTGATTTTCTTTTTTCTTTTTGTAACTTTAGCCATTAATAGTAATCCCTATGATCTGCATTGGGATGAGTGTATCTCATTCCGCCCTTTGGTTCGGCGTCTCCCTTATGTCTTGGGATGAAATGTATGTGTGGCCACATGATTGTCTGTCCTGCACACGATCCCACGTTCATACCTATGTTAAAGCCGTCGATCTCACCTGACTTAATTTTGTCTTTGCCATACTGTGATGCTAGTGCATAAGATTTGCCGATATATTCTGCAGTGTCTTTTTTGGGTATGAACAGTGTGTGTCCTGGCACGCATGGATATCGGTCACGAAAAACTCCGGTGTATTCTGTCTCTATAAATGGTGTATCGTTGCCCATCCATGTACTTTCCTCATAACTGTCTATGGGTTCATATGGCTTCTTGTAGATAGGTTTTTTTGATTGCATTTGTTTTGATTATTCCTATCCTTATATTACTAGAATTTGGCTTATGTTGCAATCTTATTTTTTCCCAGACTTTTGTTTTTGGTACTGATGGATTGTACTCCCACAGGCCCAGCAGATTTACCAACGCTTTTCTTACCTTCTCGGCACCACCGTGTTTCTTACAGGTGTCTGATCTGCCAACGTGAACTATTTTGTTGTCTATTTTAATCTTATACACACAAGATAGTCTTACCCATTTAGTCTTAGGTGTCTTGCTGTGTTTAATTTTGAATCTCTCGACTGTATAAAGGTCGTTGATGGTGTACCAATTAATATCTAACATTCTTGATCCCCAGTTGCTTGTAGACTTTTTGAACCTTCTTTGCCTGAAAGTAACAGTCTTCTAACGCATTGTGTAACCCTGTCCTCTTCTCGTTTGGATCACGTGGCACTAGGCTGAACAGTGTTCGAGAATCTCTTATCTGCCAATACTGCCATGGTTGAGGATGTCCTAATTGTGCATATAAATTTTGTAGTATGGCGTAATCAAACAATGGACCTTGACACCAGAATACATCAACTCCCACACTCCACTTGTTAATTGTCTTGATCATTGCGTCCAAAGAAATACGGTCATTGTCTCCCAGGGCCTCTTCCATTATCTCTGGGTCCTGTTTGCCCCACCAATCCAGTGTGTCTTGCATGACATCTCTGCCCATCTCTGTCTGTGAATCAACATCCACACGGAAGTACATTCCTTGTGCAGGCTCTACAGTGGAATATGGGTCAAATTTTACACCACCAACAGTCAGTATAGTGGCATTAGGATTTGTGGATAACGTTTCCAGATCTATCATTGCGTGGATCATACACAATTATACTATGGAAATGTGGTAATGTCAATTAGATCTCTGATTTAG
>MDTA01033465.1_pt1 | contig 10227 bp, 6 predicted proteins | sample 811151 | NCBI WGS metagenome assembly MDTA01 (sample SAMN05326648, study PRJNA326480) | marine metagenome | isolation source: seawater | place: Indian Ocean: South | collected 2010 | reverse complement strand
GCGCACGTTCCTCTCTGAAAGGCTCGCGCGCTTCGGCCAAGTGATCATCATCGAACGCTGGGGGCCACAGACCGTGCTCTCCATGTCCAAACCCATGGTCCCGATTGTCGACACGACATCATGAGGCGCGCACCCAAAAAACAAAAAGCTGATAACTTACAGCAACTTAAACCACAATCCAGCAGGTTGGCACACCACCTGCAATCCAAGAAAGTAACCATATGCACTGGGGAGTGGGGTGGTAATCGAAGGAGTCAAAACAATGCGCACCTCGGCAAAATACCCCCAAATCAACACCATCCTCTCCATTGCTTTCATTGTCGGAATATTCGCCGGGTGCGCTGAATTCGAAGAAGAGATCCCGATCATCGCCGAAAATCCACAACTGGAGACGATCTCTGAGAAGCTGCGGGACTGTACGCCGGCGCAGTGGGAGGAAGCGATCCAGGGCATTGGGAGCGAGGAATGCCTACCCGATACCGACGTCAAGGCACCCAATGGGATCGCCTCACTTCAAATGATCAATGAGGAGGGACAATGGAGCCATCGCTGCGGTGCTGCCCTGATCAAAAATCAATGGCTCGTAACAGCGGCGCATTGTGTATTCGGGATGCCACAGGAACTGTTCAATCAGAATCAGCTGCGCGTATGTGTGGGACAATCTGATTTAAGGAAATGTGGCCCCCGAAACGTGGCCTTCGTCGGTCAATACACAACGCACCCCAAATACCTCGACCGATCGCACGTGGACGCTGGGGCCGATATCGCGGTCCTGAAGCTCAAGCGAAGGATTCCGGGAGCACGGCTTATGAAGATTGCCAAGAAAGCGCCCAAGCGTGGACAGACAACCACAATCTACGGCTGGGGTGACATGTCCGCAGGTGAGGACCTCGACGTCTTCTCGCCTTTCCTTCAGAGCCTGGACCGCAAGGTAATCGCCACCAATCGTTGCAAGAGAATCTACAAGCAGACCGACAACACCAAAATCGTGGGGAAGAACATTACCTGCACCCAAGCCAGTCTACAGTTCGGTGCCTGCCATGGCGATAGCGGCGGTCCCTTGATGAAAGGCGGGCAATTGGTCGGCCTGGTCTCCGGTGGCGATCCATACTGCTCGGGCGCAACCCCCGACCTCTTTGTATCACTCAAGCAGATGCGCAAGTGGATCAACAAACAGACCCGCTGAGGGGATGATGGTCTCGAGATCGTAGCGAAACCCCGACGGGCTGGGCGCGTTCCTTGTCGCGCCCGGCCAAGCGATCGCTTAGCGCATCACTGAATGTTGAAGCACCGATAGAAGTTCTGTGACAGCACAGCGCGTAAATCATCTGGCGTGTATCCGACATCGCGCATGGTCGTCGCCATAAGGTTCAGATAGCTGTGCACCTTGCCAAAGTACTGTGGGCCATCGGTCGCGAAGATGAGGCGGTCGATCAAGCCGCGCTCCTTGATGGCCGTCAACACATCAACGTGCATCAGCTTGGGGTCTTCTGTTGGCTGTCCATCGGCGTCGATCAGCAGAGGCCGGTTGATGGCGCTGAGCTCTAACCAAACGTTCGGGTAGCGCTCCGCCAACTGCAGGCTATGCTCGATGGAGCGTGCGTCTCCTTGCCCAATATGACTGAGCACAAAATCCACTCGCCCCTGACCATGATCACCATCATACGCCTCGATCACTGACTCCAGGGTGCCCGGATCGTAATACTCAGGCTCAGTCATCGTATTCGGAAAGGGAGAGAACCCAGTGTGCAGGAGGACCGGCACATTGTGGGCTGCAGCCACGTCGTAGACGCCCAGATAAACGGGATCGTCAAAGCCGACAGCCTGGTGCGCGTGCGCTAACTTAATGCCGATGAAGAGGTCTGGATAAGATTCGAAATAGGAGCCCAAAGCGGCCAATCGTTGCGTCGCGGTCTCCGGGTCCTCAAAGTCATCATAATTGACGCTGGCCATTCCCCAGGCCCATGGGCGCCCATCGGGGCTCACGTTTCGTGGGTCGACCAGCTTCTCCTCGAGCTCACGATTGGACGCATAGCCGACAGTGTGGTGGGTGTAGGTCGCCAGAATGACCGCGTGGGCAACGCCCGCGTCTAGGACGTGAGCCTTGATCCCCTGATAGGGGTCGTATGGGTCCAAAACCTGGGGGGTGCTACCGGGAAAGTGCAGCTGAGCCGCTTCGGGAATCTGACTGACCAGAAAGGCCATGCCTTCAGGCAGCTGAGAGTCGATGAAGCCCGTGTGGAGGTGAGCGTCGACCACCTCGTATTGCTCCCCATCAAACTCGAACAAGCGGATCCCCGTGTTCTCTGCGTCAGGTCGGACCGGAGCTTCGGGCGCGCCGGCTTCGACCATCTCGGGAGGCTCCGCTTGCGGTGAGAACGCCGGCCAGACGGACACACGCTCGATCACACCCTCTTCGTTTACTTTGATGGCGAGACCGGCGTCCGCGTAATATCGGATGTTGCCGGTCACGACGGCCGGGTCGCCGAACTGCGCGCGGGCATCGTCTTCGGTGTCGCCGATCGCCACCCCACCCTGTACGAGAGCACCGGGGAAGGTCCCGATCGAGATGACCTGACTGTCGTCAGTCACATCGAGGTCGGCCTTGGTGCTCACCACAACCTCCAGCCGATAGGCTAGAAAAGTCAGATTGCTCGTCCGGCGAAAACCGGTCTTCCGGTCCGGCTCCCCGATCGCTGCGACCAGGTCGCCATAGGACATCCCCAGGGAGACGGGCCCCAATCTCTGGCCCGGGGTCAATTCGACCGGGAGCACCTGGGTTTCAGGGGCCATCGCCGGAGGCTCTTCTATCTCGGTTGGCTTCGTGTCGGTCTCGCTACACGCGACCGTTGACGCGATAAGCGCGAGGGTGAAGATCCAGAAGAGAGCGCGCATGCGGGTCGTCTCATTGGTAGACCATGTCCTGATCGCCATGATGAACCTCACCAGCCACTTGCGTAATCGATGTCGACGGTCTGGAACTCCAGAGGTTGGCCGTCGAAGGTCAGGGATAAGCCCGTGCTGCCCATGTAATCGGTCCCGTTGACCGGTCGGTTTGTCCCACCACCTTCAACGTATATGAAAGCCCAAATATGGAAGTCACCGGTGTCGAGGAACGGGTGGACCCGAATGGGATAGAGCTCCCCTGGCGTGATCGAGGGGTCTTCGATCTGCGCAAGTACGATGTCTGGCGAGCCCGCTGGGGTCGGCTCTCGGTAGAGCCCGATGGCGATCGACCGCGGGTTTCCCTCAAATCCATAGGGAATCCGAATGTAGCCACAAACACTGTACTCCTGAGCACAGACGGCTTCGTCTGGAATCTCGGGGCCGGCGCTTACGGTTGTGATCTCTTCGCTAGGAGCGCTCGGGGCCCCGTCCGTTGAGGTGTCTTCGCCGCAGCCGATGGTCAGCAGGCATGCAAGCAACAGCGAAAGGGAGGCGTAGGTTCGATGCAGTGTTATGGTTGCCATAATCAATGGACCTTAGAGTTGGTTCAGGGGATTTCAATAATGCAATTTGCGAGGTTGAGCAGCATGACGTCCGGGGTCACAAAGAGGCGATACTCTTTACCCGACTCGAGCTGGGGCGCTGAGCCGTCCTCAGGGATCATCTGGATCGCGCCATCGGGGAGCACTCCCGGCTCGATGGTGCCCGAGGGCATTCCTGGACTGTCGTACGCGACCCGAAAGGCCCACACCGTACCGGCTGGCCGATCAAGGTTCGGTGGGAAGCCAGGCGTCTCACTGCCAAGCTCCTGGACGTAGACCTGGCGGGCGGCCTGGTCGCTATTCCAGGTCAATGTCCCATCGATCAGGCCTTCAAAAGGGTCGACACAGACTCGTGGGTCGACGGTCTTCCGACTAAAGAGCGCGTCCATCTGTCGCTGCGCGCCCGAACGATCTTCGTCGCTGCCATTTCGTCGCTCAAACTCCGAAAGAAAAAAGGCCCGGAGCCGCTCAGGATCGCTGGACGGGATCATGACGGTCTCCCGCTGAGCACCGTGGTTGTCCTCGGGCGCGAACGCTCCGAACTCGCGATGCTCTGGAATGCGGCCGCTAAGCAGGTAGAGTCGCGCGTTGCTGATGGTGTCCGTCCAGACCTGCGGCGCGTCACTGTCCCAACTGGATGCGTACCTCACGCCGGTTTGAGAGCTATGGCAGCACGAGCACCCGCTGGTGCGAATCTCCTGCTGTGCCCACTTGAGCTCGGCGAGGTAGTCAGGATCATCAAGAATTGAAGGGTCCGACTCGTACTCTCGCTCCGGATGCACAAACCACGATGGAGCCTGGGTGAAGACATGCTCGCAAGCACCCACATCTCCAAAGTCGACCCCGGCGGGCGCGACACCCGTTGGACTGTTCCATACACACACGTAGGATTCACCGTCATCGAGAACCGTGGTGACCGCTCCCTCAGGTAGATCGAGCTCCGCAGCAGGGCGGCAACTCTGGGTCGGATATCGATAAGGGGTCTGAAGCAGGTGAACCTTTTGGTCCTCAGTCGGTTCAGCGACCTCATAGGTAGACCAGGGGCCTGTTTCACCGTCCGTCTCTGTCTCTGAACAACCGCTAAAAATGATGGCTGCGGCCATCACGTAGAAAGTCGCGCGCATAGTCTCTATTCTCCGTGGACCGCACTTATCTACCAATCGTTAGATAAAAATGCAAGGGATCCGAAGAAGAGGCGACAACGGACCGCTCGGCGACTCCGAGATAGACCCGCTAAAGAGAGTGGGGGTGAGGCGCGAATCGCGCTGATATATCCGATGATTTGGGTCAGCGGTCACGCTCCCGCTTGGGGTCACCCTAGCCGTCATTCAAGCTTAAGATCCGAGCTCGATCTCTTCTTATTCGACGACACCTAGCGCCGTGCGCTGGTCATGGAAGAGGCGCATGACGTGCGGGCGTCGGTCGCGGTGCTCAGAGCCATCCAGCTCTCCCAAGAGCGAGCGGAGGCTATCCAACGAATCGATCTGGGCGTAATTGTGCTCTTTCAGATCGCCCAATGTCGCAAGGTAATCATCCAGGTCGCGCCAGCGTCCGAGATGAGCCAAAGTTCGCAATGAACATGAGAGGATCGTCGTCCTGGCCGTCGTACTTTCGAGGCGCGCGGCTTCTTCAAGGGCATCATGATAAGCGCTCAAGCTCTCCCTCGGTCGTCCAAGCTCCAGATAGGCAAGCCCTAGGGATGTGAGCGCTGCCCAGAGTTCCATCGCGCCGAGGCGTCTTAGAGTCGCGGTTGCTTGAGAGTATTCGAGGAAGGCGTCCTCCACCCGAGCAGTTCGACGGTAGATATCGCCAAGGGTTAGACGGAGACTAGCAAACAGGGAGGACCCCGTTGAAACGGGCGCTACATCTCGCGCCTGCTGAGCATAGATCTCAGCCTGCTCTAAATCGCCCAGGTCGATAAAGAGTCGGGCAAACCCCAGGGAGATCATCATGCGCAGATGGTCATCCTCCAGCAGCTCATGCCACGATTGGGCGCCTTCAAAGACAGCCCGAGCTCGCTCAAGATGGCCATAGGTGTGAAGGTAGACCGCGTAGCGCTCTTCACAGGTACAGATGAGCCAGACATCACCCGTGTCATTGGCGAACTGTCGGGCCTGCTCAATCCGCTTCAGGTTGTTCTGAGACTCCCCCTCGACCCACTTTTTGGCGAGCGTCTGAATGAGCAGGGCGTCAATGCTGAGCCGAGGCGCGATGGCGCGGTCATTGAGTCGAGCCACCGTTCCCGCATGTCGAAAAGCGTCCTTGATGGCCCCCAACTCGAAGCATATGTCCGCCCACTTGAGTTTAAGGTCTAACCACTCGACACCATCCCGGGTTACGCCCGTGCTGCGCAGGCACCGCGCCCACTGGAGAAGCAATTGCCGGGCAGCCATAAACTGTTCGCTGTCTCGGGTGGCGCGCCAAGCTTGCGGCAACCGCGCCAAAGCCCTCGAGTACATCCCAGCCGCCACCATGTGGGCCACGAGTCGGACGGGACTGCTATAGCTCTGCTTCTCGAGGGCCTGTACGACGGCGCCATGCACCGACGCGAGTCTCTGTCCGCGCCGCATGCGCTCCCGAAACACCGCTGCACACTGCTGATGGAGGAACTGAAGTCGCTGCTCATCTGACAGCCCGAGGACGCTGTGGTTGATCAGCACGTCAACAAGATCGTCCCGGTACGGGATCTGGCACGCGTCCAAGACCTCGAACCATTCGTTTTGGCTAAACGAGGTACCTAAAGCTGCCGCACACTCGAGGGCCAGTAAGACTCCAGATGTTGCCCGGCACGCGGGCGCCAATACATCCTCCCAGAGTTCGAGTTGGCTCGTCTCCTCTCCCAAGACAGCGTCGTACTTGAGGACCATACCTTCGACGGAAGGCTGAAACCAATCACGCGATGCCCAGGCTCTCAAGGTCGTGAGTAAGCGCAATGGGTTGCCGCCCGTGATCGTATACAGAGGACCGAGTAACTCTGCGGACAGCGCAAGTTGAGAGGAGGCCAGGTCAGCGTGCTCTTGGGCGGTGAAGGGCTCGAGGGTAATCTCATCGTCGGCGAGATCTTCCTCCGCATAGCTTAATTGACCAGCGAGGGTGTGAAGGGGGATCGTGGCCTTTGAGGTCATTACGACAAGCAGAGGGAGGTCAGGTCGCTGCGATTTGAGGTATCCCACGAACGCCAGAGACTCATCACCATACGTCGGGTCGTCGATCAAGAGGATGTGCGGCCGCTGACGACAGCGAGCCGTCAACCAACGCGCGAGGGCGGCGAATCGAACGCCTTGTTGAGCGCTCTCAGAGTCCACCTCGTCTGACGACTCCAAACAGAGCAACAGAGGAATGAGGTCATCGACGGCCGCGTCACCAAGTTGGCGTTCGACGTGCGCATGTAACTCTTCCCCATGGAGCCCGAAGGCCCGCCAGGCGCGCCGAAGCATTCCGCCAAGACCACCCGTATCAGTCGATGGTCCCTCGTGGGTGACACGGAGCGTAAGAGCGCCGCCAAAGTAATGTGCTCTGCGACTCAGCCAAAGTCCCAGCGCTGACTTACCGACGCCCGACTCTCCCACGACACGGATCACCCGCATTGACCCCTTCGTCACCTCACGTAGTTGGCCCCACAACATATCCCGCTCAGCATCGCGCTTCAGAAACGGGGGCCATCCGACACGGAGCAGACCATCGTTTCCCGCGCCCGCTAGGGGACCTGGCACCACGTCCGCAGGCGTACGCCACGAGTCTGGTAGCGGAGGTCTGAGTGATGACGCAGTGTGAACCGTGGCCACGTTCTGCCAATGGTTAGAGTTGACCGTCCGCGAAGGCATCGAACTCGGGCGCTGGTCAGTTTCATACTGTAGTTGATCCCGAAGGCGGTCTGACGTCGCAGCTGAGATGTCCAAGGTGTCGAGTATGTATCGTGCGTCAGCCGCTAATTGAAAACGGAGTTCTGGCTCCTTTCGCAGACACTTGTGCACCCACGAGGTCAAACCCGGCGGCATCGCGAATAGGCTCTTGAGATCAGGCGGGGGTTCCGAGAGGTGTTGCCGCGATATGGTGAAGAGGTCTCCCCCCTTGAAGGGAGGCCGCCCACAACACAACCAGTAGGTCAGACAGCCGAGAGCGTACAGGTCGGTGGGTGGCCCATAGGAGCGCCATCGTCCCTGGAACTGCTCCGGCGCCATGTAATTTGGCGTACCGTAGACCCCATCAGCTTGTTTCACATCGTCGGCACCAATGTCATAGACAATACCGAAATCAGCCAATATTGGGCCATCCTGACCCACCAAGATGTTTGTCGGTTTCAGATCACGGTGGACCAAGCCAAATGCGTGCGCCGCCGCCAGAGCATCGAGGATGGCGAACAGGTAGGATGATACAAACGCCCAGTCACCGCTTCGAGGATGGTTCTTGAGGGTCCCTGCCTCTGCATAGTCCATCACAAGATAGGGCGTTCCAGCACCGATCGTGCCGCCTGACCACGCGGCGGTCGCCTCGTCGATCAATCCATAGTCGTGTAGCCGGATAATGTTGGGATGGTGCAATCGTCCCAACGTCCTCGCCTCATTCAGAAATTCAGCGCGGAGCGCGCCATCCCCGATCAACTCCGGACGCAAACACTTGATCGCAAATTGCCGCCCCGTGCTCGATTGCCGCGCACGATGCACAACCGCCATGCCTCCCCGACCGAGGACATCTCCCAACTCGAGACTCTGCAACCAATGGCTCAACCGTGTCTCCCCTCACGTGAGCAACGAGCCAGAAAATACCACTCTGGCTCGTTGCTTGTGAACTACGTCACACCCGTTGAGCACCATTCAGGCCGCCACCACGTCGTACATCTCGCGCGAGATGAGATGCTTCGACTGGTGTTTCCACGCAGCGGATTATACTCGGACAATTCGGACGGGGTGAGCTGTTGCTTGGGAAGCTGCCGCCAGCGGGTCGGCGGTCAACTCTCGGCTGTTCGCCGTGCTCGAGCAACGAGTTGGTAGAGTATGAACAGCGCCAGACCCCAGAGCGCACTCACCATCAACCAACCCTCGGTCCCGTGAACCGTTAATCGCTGGAGCTTCTCGCCACCCAGGTATGCAAGCGGTCCTCCTAAGAAACCTGTCGCGAGTGCGAGCGGCAGGGATCGAACCAACACCTTCTGGCTGTGTCTAAGGGTGGCCCCAAACCCCGCCCAAATCGCCAACAGCCACAGAGGACAGTAGCCAACCACTGGCCCGCCGACGTAGGACACAGCCCCACTCCACGCGAGCGCATTATCAAGAAGCAAACCAACGATGGTCGCCGCCACGACGAGGATCAGGTCTGCGCGTCGGTCGTCTCTGGTCAGGGTAAAATGTAGAGCGATGAACCCCAGCATGAGGGCGGGCCCAGTCCAACCCATCCAGAGCACGCAAGCCCACCAGGCTCCCTGATGAAGGATCATCTGGGGGGCATTCGACCAACTCGTGAATGCGCTCTTGAACTTCGCCGGCACGTTGCCATCCATACTACTCTCCGCACTGTTCAACACGCCGGCCCTCACTGCCTTCGTCTGGAGTCGTCAGCGAATGGAGATGCGCCTTCGGCGTTAAATGATGCAACGTTCACAACCCAGGGAGACCAGACATTCTACAAGGTCGAAGCATCAGCGACGGCCAAATGGGGATCGAAGGCCGGGGGAGACCGACCCCGGACTCTGTGACAAGCAGGTCTCGATCGTCCATTTTGCTGGATAGTTCACAGCCTCAAAGACACAGAAAAACCCATAAAACCATGTCTGGCATAAGGACTGCATCGGCCAGAGGCCGATGACTTAATGAAGGGGGCCTAAATATCTAACACCCATTACATTTTCCTTAAATAACCCTCAACTCCTTCACGTAGTACAGAGTGCCAAACAAGAATGAAGGAGCAAGAGGAAATGGCAGCTAAGTTTTTTGGAGGATGTATCCTGGCAGGTGTCGCAGCATTGAGTATTGGGTGTGGCGCAGCAGACAATGACAACTCACCGGAGATCAAGCACGGTCCGTCCCTGACGAAATCTGGTGCCCCAGACATCGAACGAGGAAAGGCGATGTCGGCATTGACCGCTGATGAGCGGATTGAGTTTGTCCGCGCAGTCGAAGCACGAGTGTCCGGCATTCTGACGGATACCCGAATCTACTCAAACATGTGTCGGGTATCGGGTGCGATGGCCGGTCTTGTGCACTCAGCCAGCGGTGAAACTGCCGAGCAAGCGATGAACCTCTGCGAAGACGTGACCGAGGGCTGTTCGGCGGGCGTTTCGGCCATGGCCTCTGCCGAGATCACCATCAATACCAGCGCCGAGACCTTCAACTGCGAAGCCGGAGTCAACGAGGTCCTCGGATGTCTCGAAGAATCCGTCAGGGTGATGGAGGGTTTTCGAGACGCCACCGGCAACATCTCGTGCACCAGCCCCAAGTCAAGCCTGGAGAGTATGGTGAGGACGATCGAGCGCCTCCGCCCGAACGCAGCCCAATGTGAGCGAGTCCAGAGGCAGTGTCCCTCATTTGGAGCAAACTCAAGCGAGAATGGAAGCCGATGGAATGAGCAACTCCATGAGTTTGAGGACGCAGGCGACCTGTCCCTTCCTGGCCCCGACCACGGTGAGAACATCGATGGCGATGGCGGCAATGACAGGTCTTTCCCAGACGAACTCGACCGCGATGAGTTTGATGGGGACGAATCCGACGGAGACCATATCGACGGTCAGACCGAAAATCCCGGG
>MDTA01167392.1_pt1 | contig 10228 bp, 11 predicted proteins | sample 811151 | NCBI WGS metagenome assembly MDTA01 (sample SAMN05326648, study PRJNA326480) | marine metagenome | isolation source: seawater | place: Indian Ocean: South | collected 2010 | reverse complement strand
TTTTTATGATCAATAATTCTTCTAAAATTTTCTTTTTTATCTATGACTTTTATTGGTAAAAATTTTTTTTTATAAATAAATTTAATGGGATAATCGAAACCTGGTCCAAATCTCACATTTACTTTATTATTTTTTAATGAAAGAAAATAATTCCTTTCTTCTGAAAGGACATTTAGTGAATTAAGAATAAAAAATAATAAAATAATTAACAATTTTTGCATATACAGTTATTTTTTTTACTAAATTCTACTTTTCTAAAATTTAAATTAATTAGGTCTATAATTAATATTTTATTATTTGAATTTTCATTAAATTTAAGAATTTTTTTTAAAACTTCTATTGCTTGAATACTTCCTGTAATGCCTGCGACAGGCCCAATAATGCCTTCATTTTCACAATTTAAAATATCATCTGGTGGTTCTGTTTGATAAAAACATTTTAAGCATGGTTCTTTATCATTATTAAAATTAAATGTAAAAACATGGCCATCAAATTTACTAATTGCACCAACAAATAAGATTTTTTTAAATTTTATTGAATATTCATTTAACAAAAATTTAGTTTTAAAATTATCAGATCCATCTACAATAAATTCATAGTTTTTAATTATTTCTTTTATATTTTTTTTTTCTATTCTTTTTTTAAATGTTTGAACTTTAACTAGCGGATTAATTAATTTTATTTTATTTTTCAAAACTAAAACTTTAAACTTGCCTATATCTTTTGAGTTATATAGTGATTGTCTATGAATATTTGAAATATTAACTTTATCATGATCAATTATTCCTAAATTTCCAACACCTGCTCTAGCAAGATAATCAATTACTGGACAACCAAGACCTCCAGCTCCTACAACCAAAACTCTAGAATTAATTATTTTTTTTTGTCCTACTGGACCAACATCTTTTAAAACTATTTGTCTTGAGTATCTTTCAATTGTTTTTTTATTAAGAAAATTTTTCATTTTCCAGTAGATCCAAAACCACCCGAACCTCTTAAAGTTTTAGGTAATTCATTCACTTCTTCTAATTCCATCTTTATTATAGGAGTTAATACCATCTGAGCTATTCTATCACTGTTATTTACAACATAATCATTATTTCCGTGATTAAATAATATTATTTTTAACTCTCCTCTATAATCACTATCTATAGTTCCGGGGGTGTTTAATATACCTAAATTAAACTTAGCAGATAAGCCTGAGCGAGGCCTTATTTGAATTTCTAAATCTTCTGGTATTGCTAAAGATAATCCTGTCGGTATTATTTTTAAGGTATTAGGAGAAATTTTTATTGGATTTTCAATAAATGCCATCAAATCCATGCCTGAAGATCCACTAGTTTTGTATTCTGGTAATTTAACTTTAGAATTAAGTTTTTTAATTAATACCTTAACCATTAATTTAATTGAGAAATTATTCTATTAACTATTTCTTCAGCAAGTTTTGACTTTCTCATTTTTGGTAATTTTTCCTCAGAATTATTTTTATAAAAAATTGAAACTTCATTAAAATCTGATTCAAAACCAATATCTTTTTTTGATATATCGTTAGCAATTATCCAATCACAGTTTTTTTCAGATAATTTCTTTAAAGAATTTTTTTTTATCGAGTTTGTTTCTGCTGCAAAACCAATAACTAGCTTTGGCCTCAATGAGTTGTGATTTGAAACATGTCTTAATATATCAATATTTTTTTCTAAATACACTTGAGAAATTTTATTTTTTTTAATTTTTTCACTTTCTATACTTTTGACTTTAAAATCAGCTACTGCAGCTGAAAAAATTGCAACTTCCGTTGGTAGATTATTAAGAGTCTCTTTTAACATTTCAGCAGCTGAATTAACTTTAATAAAATTAATACCACTAACTGGATTTAAATTTGTTGGTCCTGATATTAAAGTAGTTTCAAAACCATTTTCTGCAAGAGACTTTGCAATTTCATAACCTTGCTTACCACTAGATTTGTTTGAAATAAATCTTACAGGATCAATATATTCTTGAGTTGGTCCTGCTGTAACAAGTACTTTTATTTTCTTGGCATTATCTAATTTTTTAAAGTAGTTATTAATATATTTTACTATAGTTTCTGGTTCTGACATTTTACCTTTTCCATATTCGCCACAAGCCATTTCACCTATTTCAGGTCCAATTATTTCATAACCATATTCTTTTAATTTTTTAAGATTTTCTTGATTTGACTGATGTTCCCACATTCTAACATTCATTGCAGGAGCAATAAAAATTTTTTTATTTGAGGCTAATACTACAGTAGATGCCAAATCATCTACTAAACCAAAAGTAATTTTTGAAATAGTATTTACAGTTGCGGGAGCAATTAAGATTAAATCTGCCCATCGTGATAATGAAATGTGGTCCATTTCAGATTCATTATCTGAATTAAATAAATCTGTATAAACCTTTTCCTGTGCTAATGAGGCTACAGAAAGTGGAGTAATAAAATTTTGAGCGTTTTTTGTTAGAATTGTTTTAACTATTGAACCATTTTTTTTTAAAGATCTTATAATATCTAAACTTTTATAGGCGGCAATGCCCCCACATATAATTAATAAGATTTTTTTTTCATTTAAATTTTTCATTGGCAGATTAAAATACTATGATTCCTATAAATACAAGCAATAATAATCCAACAATACTCTGATTTCTGAATGATTTCATTTCCATTTTTTTTTCATTTAAAGCTGAGTATGAATTAGATTCATTAGGTATTTTTCCACTTGCCATAAATGTCAAGGCTTGATTAGCTTTATCCATTATTTTTGGTAATTCAGGAAGTTTTTTTATCACTTCAGCTGAATCTTTTAAAGTCTCAGTTAAATTATTTAAAGGATCTTTTGTTTCTTTAAGCCATTTTTCTAAAACTGGTTTAGATGTTTCCCAAATATTTGTATCGGGGTTAAGTTTTCTAGCCACACCTTCTACAACAACCATTGTTTTTTGAAGCAGCAAAAGCTGTGGTTGTGTTTCCATATTAAATTTTTCAGTAACATCAAATAGTTGTTTTAATAATTTTCCACCTGAAATATCTTTTACAGATTGTCCAAAAATAGGCTCTCCAATTGATCTTAGTGCTTGTGCCAATTCATCAACTTGTACATTATTTGGCACTAAACCTGCTAGAATATGAACTTCTGCAACTTTTTTGTAATCTCTTTTCACAAACCCATAAAGTATTTCTGCTAAATAACGCCTGTTAAGCTTATCCATTCTTCCCATAATTCCAAAATCAATTGGTATTATTTGGCCATCTTCATCTATAAAAAGATTTCCTTGATGCATATCTGCATGAAAAAAACCATCTCTTACAGCATGCCTTAAAAAATGTTGAATTACTTCTGTTGATATTCCTTTAATATTGATTTTTTTGGACTCTAAAATTTCACGTTCTCTGATTGAAATTCCATCAATCCAATCCAAAGTTAATATTTCCTCACTTGTAAAATTCCAATATATTTTTGGAACACGAAAACCAACATCATTTTTAGTATTTTCATGAAATTCATTTGCTGCAGCAGCCTCAAATCTTAAATCCATTTCATGATTAGTAATTTCTTTTAATAAAAAAACTACTTCTACAAGTTTTAATCGTTTTGTTTTAGAAACTAAACTTTCAATACAGTATGCAAGTAGCATTAATGCATCTATTTCGTCGTTAAATGTTTTTTTGATGTTTGGTCTCAAGATTTTAATAGCAACATCTTTAATTATTCCATTATCATTTATTTGAGCTTTATGAACTTGAGCTATAGAAGCAGCAGCAACTGGCTCACTAAAATTAATTATTGAATCAAATATTTTGTTACCCATATTTTTTTTAATAATTTCTTTAGCTTCGTCCTTAGAAAATGGAGGTAAACGATCTTGAAGTTTTTCAAGATGATTTGAAATTTGTTCACCTATAATATCTGGTCTTGTTGACAAAAATTGACCTAACTTTATAAATGTTGTTCCCATATCTTGTATTGAGTTGCATAGTTTTTCTTCATCCGAAATTTTATTTAATTGAAAGTTTTTTTTAGAGAAAGAGATTGAAAATAAATTTAATAAAATTTTAATTATAAGTGGTGGATGATGAAACTTAGAAATAACCTTCAAGGCATCAGATAATGCTAGTTTGCGAGCAATTTTAAATAAGATAAAAATTTTTTTAAACATTATAATTTCCATCCCGAATGAATCGCAACTATTCCCCCACTTAAATTCCTGTATTTGCAATTTACAAAATTACTTTGTTTCATTTTTTCAATAAGCTTTTTTTGATTGATAAAACTTTCAATGCTTTTTACTAAATATTCATAGGGTTTTTTTTCTCCAACAACAATTTCTCCGACTTTAGGAATTAGTTTTGAATAATTTTTATAAAAAAATTCTAAATTATCATTTTCAATTTTTGAAAATTCTAAACACATGAATTTTCCACCTTTTTTTAAAACTCTATAAGCTTCCTTTAAACTTTTATTGATATTTTTAGTATTTCTGAGACCAAAACTTATAGTATAAAAATCAAAACTATTATCAGGTACATCTAATTTTTCTGCATTAGAAATTTTCCATTTAACATTTTTATATTTAGATAAATTTTTTTTACATTTTTTTATCATATTAATATTTGGATCTACACATAATACATTTGAATTTTTATTTGTAGCAGTGCAGTATAATTTTGCTATATCCCCAGTGCCACAAGCAACATCTATCAACTTTTTATTTTTAGAGGGATTCATAATATGAATTAGGCTTTTTTTCCATGTTCTATGAGTTCCAAATGAAATTAAGTCATTCATTAGGTCGTACTTATCGTGAACTTTATCAAATACACTCTCAACCAAACCTTTTTTTTTCTGTAAAAATTGATTCATTGTTTAATTTTTTATTTAAAATAATAATATAATCTTTAATGCCAGAATTGCCAGAAGTAGAAATTGTAAAACAATCACTTAAAAACAAGCTTGACCATAAAAGAATTAAAAAAGTTATAGTAAGTAATAGAAATTTAAGGTTTAGAATTGAAAAAGAATTTGAAAACTTTTTAGAAGGTAAGTCAATAACTAATATTACAAGAATTTCAAAATATATTATTTTGACACTTGATCAGAAGTATTTTTGTCTGATTCACCTTGGAATGTCTGGGACATTGCATTTATTTAAATATAAAAAAAAAGAAAAAAATACCAATTTAAGTTTTTATAATTCAAAAATTTTGCCTAAAAAACATAATCACATTAAAATTAAATTTCATAATTGCATGATTATTTATAATGATCCAAGAAGATTTGGATTCTTTAAAGTTTTTAAAAATAAAGAACAATTAAATGAATTATTATTTAAATTGGGACCTGAGGCAACATCAAAAAAATTTAATTTTAAATATTTAAAAAATAAACTTACGAATAAAAAAAAAAATATTAAAAATTGTTTATTAGATCAAAATTTTGTATCTGGTATTGGTAATATTTATGCAAATGAAATTCTATTTCACTCTAAAATTAAACCTACTAAATTAGGTATGCATTTAAACAATGAAGAGATTAGAAAGTTAGAAAAATACACCAAAATTATACTTAAATTAGCAATTAAATTTGGAGGTTCATCTATTAGGGATTTTAAAGATTCAAAAGGATTATCGGGTTTTTTTCAAAATGAATTTAAAGTTTATAATAGAGAAAATAAAAATTGTATGAGAAAAAATTGTAATAACAAAATATACAAGATATTTATATCAAATAGATCAACTTTTTTTTGTAAATCTTGTCAAAAAAAATAATTTATTATATTGACCATATCTAAAGGACAAGTTATACCATCGCGCTTATGGCAAACACAAAATCTGCAATAAAAAGAATTAGAAGAATAACTAGGCAAACAGCTGTAAATAAGTCAAGAAAAAGCAGATTTAGAAATGCAGTAAAAAAAATGAATTTAATTATAGATAAAAAAAATAAGAAGGAAGCATTAAATTTTCTTCCAAAATTAAATTCAGAACTAATGAAAATTGCAAAAACTGGGGTAATAAAAAGACAAAGTGCCTCGCGCAATATTTCAAGAATTACAAAAAAAATTAACGCTTTATAATTGAATTAAATCAACCTTAAGTAGTCTAATAATTTTATAATATAAAAAAATTATACAACTTTTAATATAAGGTAAAGATGTATACTAAATGTAAATTTTTTTTAAAATCACACACCACATGTTGTAAAAACTTTTTTAAAATAATTTTTTTTTAATTTATTTTTTAGGATTCAATTAGCTTTAGATTCAATTTATCCGTTAGATAAATTCTATTTAAAATTTTACAAGTGCAGATTTTATTTTTTTTTATAAATTTAAATAAATTTATTGCATTAACATCTGATAGGTTTTAATTGGAATTCTTCCATGAAAAATATTTTAAATAAAAAACAGGACAACTTTCAGATAAAAAAATTAGATTGGAACAAAGTTCAATTTGATATGAAGGAAAAATTAGGGAGTGATATTTATGAATCTTGGTTAAAAAAAAATAAATTTTGTTGATGAATTCAACAATTATATATTAATCTCAGTATCAACAAGATTTATTAGAGATTGGATTACCTCTAGATACCTTGATCAAATATTACAAATAGTAAAAAATCATAAAAAAGAGATTAATAGAATAGAATTCACAATTAATGAAAAGAAAGCAGAAATAGTAGATATTGATAGCAAATCTAATGAAACAGAAAATAAAGACAATAAAAATATTTCATTTATAAAAGAATCTTTTTTTCAATATAATAGAATTGATCCAAATAAAAATTTTGAAAATTTTATTATTGGCAATAGTAATAAATTAGCATTTGAGGCGTCCAAAAAAGTCTCAGAAAATACATCACATTACAATCCATTATATTTGTATGGAGGAGTTGGTATGGGAAAAACACATCTTTTAAATGCAATAGGATTAGAACTTAAGACGAAAAAAAAGGTTATGTTTATTTCAGCTGAAAGATTTATGTTTCAATTTGTGAAATCAATTAAATCAAATGAAATGGTAAAGTTTAAAGATTATTTTAGAAATGCTGACTTATTACTTATTGATGATATTCAATTTATGAATGGTAAAGAAGCTATGCAAGAGGAATTTTTTCATACATTTAATGCTTTGATAGACAAAGGTTCACAAATAATAGTTTCGGCAGATAGAGCACCAAATAAGTTATCTAGAATTCAAGAGAGAATAAAATCCAGATTTGCTGGTGGTTTAGTTGTAGATATTCAAAATCCTGATTATGAATTAAGACATAAAATAGTTAAATTAAAAATAGATGAACTTAATTTAAATCAATTAAGTGAAGTAAATATTTCTGAAGAAATTCAAAGATTTATTAGCTCAGAAATAAGCACAAGCATAAGAGAATTAGTTGGAGCTATAAATCGTATTATATCATTTTCAAAAATTTATAACAAAACACCTACTCTTGCAGAAACTAAGGCGATTTTAAAAGACCTTTTAAATTTATCTGAAAATAAAGTTACGATAGATTCAATACAAACAATAGTTTGTCAGTTTTTTAAAATTAGTAAGAACGAAATGTTATCAGCCAGAAGATCTAGATATTTAGTAAGACCAAGACAAACAGCAATATATTTATCTAAATTGCTTACATCTAAATCTTTACCAGAAATTGGAAGATCATTTTCAAATAGAGATCATACTACAGTTATTCATTCTGTTAAAACTATAGAAAAATTAAGAAAAGAAGATAAAGAATTAAATTCAAATATAGATAATTTAAAAAATAAAATTTTATATAATAAAGTTAATGAAGTTTAGTTTAAATCAACAAGATTTACAGAAATCATTAAATTACTGTCAGGGCGTAATTGAAAAAAAAAGTACATTACCAATATTATCGAATGTTCTTATTGATGCTTCAAATGCGATGATAACTATAACTGCAACAGATTTAGATCTTATATTTATTCATCAAATATCAAATGTTGAGATACAAGAGGAGGGTAGAACTACAACATCTTCCTCAATTATGTATGATATAGTAAGAAAATTTTCTGCAGGAAAAAAAATAAATTTTTCAACAAGTGGAGAAAATAAAATTCATTTAGAATCTGAAAAATCAGTCTTTAATTTGAATTGTATAAATCCATCAGAGTTTCCTTTAACAGATGAGAATTTTAACGATAATCAGTTTTCCATTAATTCAAAAAAACTACTTAAGCTTCTTAATAAATGTAAATTTTCGGTTTCGAATGATGAAACTAGGCATTATTTAAGTGGAATTTTTTTTCATTTAACTCAAACAGAAGATAAACATTACCTAACAGCTGCAGCAACTGATAGTCATAGAATGTCAATTTCAAAAATTTTATTGAAAGAAAAAATTGAATTTGAACCTATAATTCTGCCGAAAAAAACAATTTTTCAACTTTGCTCATTATTAGATGATTATGAAGGAGATGTTAAAATTTCAAATATTAAATCAAAAATTAAATTTGAATTAAATGATAGTATATTAATTTCAAAATTAATTGATGGAAAATTTCCTAATTACGTTCAGGTTATACCCAAAGAAAATAAAAAGAAATTACAAGTTGATTTAAAATTATTTTTAAATTCAGTTGATAGAGTTGCTTCCGTTTCTTTAGATAAAAAAGATGGAGTAAAGTTTAGCCTAAAAGAAAACGTACTAAATCTTTCAGTAAATAATGCAAATAGTGGAGATGGCAAAGAAAGCCTTAGTGTAAATTTTGAAAGTGATTTGGATATAAGTTTTAATTCAAGATATTTAATAGATGTAGCTTCTCAATTAGATGGAGATCAAATTGAAATTTATTTTAAAGATACTGGCTCCCCTGCCTTGATTAAAGACCCTAGTGATTTTGACAGCATATATGTAGTAATGCCGATGAAGGGCTAAATTATTCTATCAATTTCATCATATATATTTTTTTGTAGTATGTTTAGAAATTCATCTGGATTCATTCGAGGATTTATTGGATCTAGAATTGATATTGTTAATTTTTTGTTCGTTTTTAATTTTCCGTTTTTTGGCCATATATCTCCAGAATTTAAAGCTATGGGCTGACAGAATATATTTAATTCTTCATAAATTCTTTTAACTCCTTTTTTAAAAGGTGATCTGTCTGAGACTTCAAGCCTTGTGGCTTGAGGGAATATAATTATTGGCCTATTAGAAGTCTTAACATGTTGTATTATTTTTTCCGAAAATCCTAAATTATCTTTTGTTATTTTGTTTCTATCTATTGAAATAGATCCTATTTTTTTCAAATACCATCCAAAAATTGGTATTTTTAGAAGTTCTTTTTTTAAAATAAAAATTGGAGAATCAAATAATGTTTGTAGAAAAAACGTTTCAAATTGAGATTGATGAGCACATGCAATAAAAAATTTTTCATTCTTTAAAATTTTATCTTTTCCTTTAATATCGAATTTTATTGATAAAAAAAATTCAAGACAGAATTTAGCCCAAAATCCTAAAATTTTACCTCCATAAATTACAATTTTCTGAGGTAAGATTAAACTTGGTAAAAAAAATATACAAACAAAAATTACCCCGGAATAAAAAAAAAATAGAAAAAGTGTTTTTTTTATCATTAAAATAAAAGCTAAATAATATTATTTAACTTTTGTCTTTTAGTTATAACTTTTATTGAACTTTTGTTAATTAAAATTTCCGGAGGTTTTAGCCTTAAATTGTAATTTTAACTTAAAACCATTCCATAAGCACCCACATCACAGATTATAATTAAGTCTTTTTGATTAATTTTTTGAAAACCATTTACAGTTAAAAATTTATCACTTGTCTCGCATATTGGACCAACAAATTCATGTGTTTTAGATATTTTTTTTTTATTAAGTTTTGATGCAATTATTCTATGTTTTGCTCCATAAAGAGCTGGTCTTATTAAATCGTTCATTGCTGCATCTAATATAATAAAATTTTTTGAATCGGTTTTTTTTATATATATTATTTTTGAAATTAGATATCCAGCGTTTCCAACAATAGATCTTCCAGGTTCAAAAATTATTTTTGATTTGTTTTTTTTTAAAAATGATTTTATAAGATTATTATACTTTGAATAATTCAGCTTATTTGAATTTTTTTCATACTGAATTCCCATACCTCCACCTAAATCTATAAATTTAAATTTGTATTTCGATAGTTGGATTATTTTGTCAACTACTTTCAACATATTTTTGTACGGT
>MDTA01138754.1_pt1 | contig 10228 bp, 10 predicted proteins | sample 811151 | NCBI WGS metagenome assembly MDTA01 (sample SAMN05326648, study PRJNA326480) | marine metagenome | isolation source: seawater | place: Indian Ocean: South | collected 2010 | reverse complement strand
TTCTTGGGTACCATAATTTTCAATAAACCTATCATTTAGTCCGATTCTAGTAATTTTAAATGATTGATCCGGCATCTTACTATTAACAAATTCCAGAATACTACTACCGAAACCGCCACTAAGAACATTTTCTTCAACTGTTACAATTTTTTTTACTTTTGGTACCCATTTTGTGAGAATTTCTTCATCTAGAGGTTTAATAGTTGGTAAATGTAATACCCCAACTTTTAAATTTTTTTCCTTTTCTAAATAAATAGAAGCATCTAAAGCTCTTTGAGCCATAACGCCAGTAGTGATAAATAAATGATCATTTGGTTTTTTAAGGATCTCCCCTTTTCCTATTTTTTTCAACTTATTTGGTGAAGTTATAATTTTTTCACCGCCACGAGCAATTCTAATGTAAAGAGGGCTTTTATAATTTACTGAGTCTAACATAAGTAACTTCATCTCCACGGCATCACATGGTGAAATAATTGACATATTAGGAATTGAACGCATTATAGATATATCTTCTATGGCTTGGTGTGTTGGTCCTAAAGGCGCATAAACTAAACCTCCACCGTTACCTATTAATTTTACAGGCAAATTATGCAAACATAAATCCACAATTATTTGTTCTAAACATCTTCTTGTAATAAACGTAGCTATTGTATTTACATATGGAATATATCCCTCGAGGGCTAAACCTGCTGATAATCCAATAATTGCTTGTTCGCAAACTCCTTCCATATAAAATCTTTTTGGTATTTTTTTCTTAAATTCATTAAGAACTCCTGGACCTAAATCAGAACCGATAAAAACTACTTTTTTGTTTTTTTTAGCAATTTCAAAAACAGTATCTAAACAGGTTTTTCTCATCTTTTCTTTATTTTAAACATTTATTAATCATTTTAATTTCTTCATCGGTAAAACTATTTTTATGGTGCCAAAAAGGATTATTTTCTGCAAAATAAAATCCTTTGCCTTTTATAGTATGACAAATTGAAATTTTTGGTGAATTTTTTATTTTTAACATAGCCCTAAAATTTTTTCTTAAATGACTAACATTATGACCGTCTATTTCCTTGACATAAAACCCGAAGCTTTTCCACTTATCTTTTAAAGGTTCCAGATTAAGCACTGTTTTAGTAGCTCCGTATGATTGCATTTTATTATAATCAAGAATCAGATTTAAATTATCCAATTTATGCTTACTTGCAATCAATGCTGCTTCCCATACAGATCCTTCATTAATTTCTCCATCACCTAAAATTACATAAATATTAAATTTTTTTTTTTTAAGTTTTGCAGCAAGTGCCATTCCCACACCAATTGGTAAACCATGCCCCAAAGCCCCAGTTGAAGCTTCAACACCTGGAACTTTTGTCTCCGGGTGTCCACCTAAAATTGAGTTAAATTTACTAGATGTTTTAAGTATTTTTTTATCAAAAAAATTTTTATCAGCCAATATACTATATAAAGCTAAACATCCATGACCTTTACTTAAAATAATTTTGTCTCTATTTTCTTCCTTGGGATCTTTATTGTTAAATTTAACAATATCATCATACAATACTCGTAATATTTCTATCAATGACATGGCAGAGCCCATGTGGCCACGTCCCCCCCCTAATAAACAGTCAACAACTAATTGCCTTAAATATTTTGATCTTTTATCCAAATTATTTTTCTTAATTTTCATCAGAATTCGTTTAGAGTTCTTACTATTTTATGAATTTCTCTTTTATTTAAATTTTGATTTATTGGTATAGTTATAATTCTTTTGCTTTGTTTTTCTGCATTAGGAAAATCTCCTTTTTTATAACCTAAATATTTTGCTGCTGGCTGTAGATGAATAGGAATAGGATAATGGATCGCAGAACCTATACCATTACTGTTTAAATATTTAATCAATTTATTTCGTTTTTTAGTTTGTATCACAAAAGTATGGTAAGTATTAAACTCGTATTTTTTCTCTCCCAAGAAGAAATATTTTTTCTTATCTAAATTCTCTATATAAAATTTAGCATTTTTTCTTCTTGTGTTTATAATTTTATTCAAATTTTTTAGTCTATAATTCAATATGGCTGCTTGAAGCACATCCATTCTTGACAAGAATCCAAAATTATTTACTTTGTTTCTATTTACAAGACCATGATTGCTAAATATTTTGGCTTTTTTAAAAATACCTTGATCATTTGTTGTTAAAAAACCTCCATCCCCAACAGCATTTAAATTTTTTAATGGATGAGTTGAAAAACAAGCAACTTTACCAAATGAACCTGAGGGTTTTCCATAATATTTTGAGCCAATAGATTGAGCAGCATCTTCTATAATAGGAATGTTGTACTGCCTTGAAAGTGAAATAATTTTCTTCATCTTGCATACTCTACCTGTCAAATGAACTGGCATTATAGCTTTAGTTTTTTTAGTAATTGCTTTTTCGATTAAATCTGGGTCTAAATTTTGATCGTCCAAAACGTCTACAAAAACTGGTTTTGCACCAATATGTGTTATCACAGATGTTGATGAAATGAATGAGTTTGGTGGAGTGATAACCTCATCCCCTTTTCTTACACCTAATAGATATAAACCCAAAGTTAGTGCATCGGTGCCACTATTAAGAGCAACTGCATATTTGGTTCCACATATTTTTGCAATTTTTTTTTCAAATTTTTGGATTTCAAGTGCATAGGTATTAACATACTCACCTGCAGATAAAACTTTATCGATAATTTTAAGTAAATCTCGCTTTTCTTTTTTCCATTGTAAATTAAGATTTATATAAGGAATATTCATCAGTTGTAGTACCAGATCAAATGTCTTTGTCCTTTGTCAAGAATTTTTTGATAATGGGGATTTTTTAAGTCCACTAGCAAAAGATCTCCTTTGTTACAAGTAAGTTCAATTCGCTTAGAACTATTTTCTAATAATTTTAAATCTTCTTGATTAATGTTGTGTGCACTTTTATCACCTGTATCAAAATTAAAATTATTAAGCAGCAAATTTAGATGAGCTTCCTTAATTTTATTAAAATACATTGACTTTTCAAAGACAACTGTTGGTCCATTGTCACTTTTAACTTTTTCTAACGCTAAAGCACATCTTAAAGAATGTATTGCGCTATCTATGTGTGGTTGGCCTGATATCATTTTTTTTCCAGCGGCCTGTGGCATAGCTGGGTGTTTGTAAGAACCGTCATGAACCAAATTATAAATAAGCAGAGGGGGATGCCATGAAATTTGGTAAATTAAGTAAATTAATCTGATTTCAATTTTTTTTGCAATTTCTTTAAAATAATTATCAATTAATCCAAGTCTTTTAATTTTTAATGATCCATCCAATTTTTCAACAGTGACTCCATTTTTTAACATTAAATTTGGTATATTTTGTTGTGCAGCTACTTGATCTAAGGGTAAAAAATTTAATGTTTTTTCACATTCTTGTTTGATTGCCTCAGTTTCTTTAGAATCATAATAATTTTCATAAACTGCATAACCATTTTTTGCTAAATCATTTAAAATTTTTTTAACCCTGGAATTTTTTGACATGATGATAGAAAAAAGAAGAATTCTTATTTTCCAAAAAAAATGATCAAAAACTATTAGTGTACCTATTATCCTTTTTGCAAAATTGATTGGCAATTTTTTGATAAAGGTTAATCTATTTATAATAAGTTTAATCATTCAAAAATTTTTTTTAGATTAAGTGTTTGTATATTTGAAAACTTAAAACTTTTAAATTTTTTTTTAATCAATGAATTATCAAATTCTAAGTTATATTCCTTTATTGTATTTGAAATTTTTCTTTCTATAAATAATTTTTTTTTAAAATTTTTCTCAATGATTTTGATGAGTTCATTTATGCTAATAGAATTACCTGAAACTACATTTAATGTTATTTTATTTAATTTTTTTCTTAATAATTTAATGATGAATTTGCTTATATCTTCTACATATAAATAATCTCTTTTTTCCTTCCCAGAAGTATTTAAAATAAATTTATTTTTTTTATTTTGAGATTTTATAAGTTTACTAATTATATTTTCGTTTTTTTTTTCATTACCAAATACGCCTGGTAGTCTTAATATTGCATAGTCGTATCCCAATTTTTTTGAAAAGAATTTTATTATTTCTTCTTGAAAGATTTTTACCAAAGAATAATTTGTATAAGGTGATAATTTAGTTTTTTCGTCAATCTTGGCTAACCCTATATATTCGCCATAAACCTCTATTGAACTCAGAAAAATAATTTTTTTTGGGGTATATGTGAAAAAAGATTGAAATAAATTATTAAAAATAATTAAATTTTTTTTAAAATTTTCAAAATTATCTCCTTTTGTCCTTTTGATACCTGCTGCATAAATTACGATAGAGTTTTTAAAGTTTTTTGCAATTTTTTTAATTTGTTTCAAATTTTCTAGATTTAAATTCTTTGAATTATAATTTATAATGTTTTTATTAATTTTTTTGCTTATACTTTTTCCAATAAAACCTGTTGAACCAAAAAGAATTATCATTTCTACCTATTATTTTTAACTTTGTCTTTTAAATAGTTTTTTCTTGATTTTATATTTTTTTAAAAATTTATTTATTTCTTCAATAGGGGCACCCTCTTCAGGAGAAAATTTAGCATAGTTTACCATATTTCTTTTTTTAAAAGGTCCGGTTGTTACTTCGTGATAGAGTGTCCAGTTTGTTAGAGGAATGGTTAAATGATAATAAGGTGCCGAAATTCTATATATAAAACCATCATTAGATTTTTTTTTTGTGTTATAATTTTGCTCTCTAAGTTTGATTATTCTAATTAGTTTTCCTTTATTGTCTAATATGTAAATATTAATTGCGCCTTTAATTAAATGATACGACTCACTAACATTTTTTGGATGTTTGTGTGGTCTTATATAACTAAAACCATTTAAACTAATTAACATTTCTTGTGTTAGATGATTTGTAGAGTTATGAAGACAAACTCTGTACCTATTTTTTTTGTTTCTTCTTGCTCTTGATTTTAACTTTTTAAGATAATTTAAATTATAAGAAATAATTTTTTTTTTGTTAAATTCTGCGTAAATATTATTTTTCATCAATGAAATTTTAAAATATTAGGGTTAGTTAATCTAAAATCCAAACTGCATCTTGTATTAACACCTAAATTATGGCTTCCACCATGAAGTAAGTTTGGATGAAAAATTATCGCTTGTCCCGGTTTAAGGTTAGGCCTTATATATTTAAATCTTTTTGTATATTTTGTTTTAAACACTGGCGACAAATATTTTTTTTGTTTATCTAAATTTACTTTTTTATGTTTTTTAAGATGACTTTTGGGAGATATTCTTAATGTGTATGAATTTGTAAAGCCGACAAGAGGGCACCATATTGTTATTAATGCCTTGTAATTATAATTTTCAGCACTACCAAAAAACAAATCAAAATGAACTCCACCAACATCTTTTTTTTGTTTACCATAAATACTTAAATTCATGGGACGAGCTAATCTGAAAGCTGTTGAATTTTTTTTTACTTGTTTTTTTTTTAAAGAAGCCACCCAAGTAATTTCTTTTTGCTCATGACCCCAATAGTTTTTACAAATATAATTAATAAACTTATTTTTTAAAATAATGTTTTGGTATGATTTATTTAAACCAATATATCTCTTACTAGAATCAATTATATTTGAGTGTAGGTTATTGTCTATTATCTTATGATAATTTTTTAATTCTTTTATTTTAAGTGATTTGCTTTTAAGCGATTTATTTATTTTTATTTTAATTTTTCTTTTTAATTCTTCTAAGTTTGATTTATTAAAAATATCAACAATACAATATCCATCATTTAAAAAACTATTTAATTTATTATTTAATATTTTTTTCATAATTTTTATACTTTAAATAAAAACAAACTTTTTTAAAAGCACTTATGTATTGATTAATAAGTTTTTTTTTCTCAAAGGTAAAAGTGGGGATTGAAATTGTACTTTCATAAAAGATTTTGCTGTTTGGACACTTTAATTTTTTTGTATTTCTAAACTTATTTTTTGCCCTATTAAAAATTTTAGATCTGAAACTATTTTTAAAAAAATTTAGGGTATGAAGAGGCGGATTACCTGATTGTCGAACCTCCATTCCTTCTGATTTCAAAATCTTTATAAATTTACCTAATTTAATATTGTTTAATTCTTTTAAATTGATAAAAGGTCTATACCCGTAAAACGCACCTCTAGTAACATATTTTTTTGTTATTGGGGGAGACATTCCAGGTATTTTTTTTATTTTATTAGATAGATAATTTAATACTGTTTTTCTTTTTAAAATATATTTATTTAATTTTTTCAATTCACTGTTGGCTATCACAGCAGCTACAGGATGAATTCTGTGCTTGTAGCCTAAACCAGTCTCATTGAATTTTTTTAAAAACTTATCTGAAATTTCATTAAATATTCTAGGACCAAAATCACTTAAAATTAATGCGCGCTCATAATAAAATTTACTATTTGTAACCAATACACCTCCCTCCCCAGCAGAAATCATTTTATTCCTATCAAGGCTAAAGCAAGCAATATCTGAGAAATTTCCTACTTTTTTTCCTCTATAAGTAGAACCGTGTGCGTGGGAGCAGTCCTCGATTAAAAATATTTTTTTTGACTTCACTATTTTTAAAATTTTTGTCATTTCACAAGGATGACCACAGAGATGGTTTATAACTACTGCTTTAGTTTTTTTAGTTATTTTTTTTTTTATATCCTCTGGACTAATATTGCCAGTTTCTTTTTCACAGTCTGCTAAAACAGGTATAGCACCCAAAATTCCTAATGGTGTTGCTGTAGCGTGAAACGTTAAGGTGGGAGCGATTACTTCGTCTCCAGGCTTAATACCGATTGCAAAAAAAGCAGCTAGTAAAGTTGATGTACCTGAATTTAGAGCTAATGCATATTTTCTTTTTTGAAATTTTGCAAAATTTAGCTCAAATCTTTTTACAACTAATGGTACTCCATTTATGAAATGATTTTCTTCTTTCCTATAATAATGATTTATGGCGTCAATTTTCTCTTTAGAGGAAGGCGGCCATTTCCAGTGCGGAGATTTTATAGTAATAGATTTTTTTCCACCTAAAATTGCTAATTTATTCATAATTTAATATTTTGACTCAAATAATTTGTAAAGATTTTTTTAGAATTACTAAATTTTAAAATTTTTTTTAAAAATATATTATTTTTCAAAATTGAATGCTTTTGAACTATATTTTGCATATTGTCTGGTACATTAATAGGTTTAACTAATGTATTATTTTTCTTTAGTTTTTTTCTTAAAATTTTAGCTATTTTCTCATAACTTATTTCATCATTTGATGATAAATGTATTACTCCGCTTGTATTATTCAAAATTGAAAACTTTACTACTTTCATAATGCTTTCTTTTGTTACCAACGATAAATTTATATTTTTAAAAGGAAAAATTGCCTTATTTTTTTTTAATCGTAACTTCCAATTTAATATTAAAGTTTTTAAAGTATCAACTAATTTTGAAACTCTAATTACCAATCCATTATTTTTTAAAACAATCTGCTCAGATAGTAATTTTTGTTTTGCGTATTCATTCAAAGGTTCTTTTTTATCATTGATAGAGTAAAATCTTTTTTTCCCATTAAATACAGCAGTTGTTGAAAAAAAAATTATTTGAGTTTTACTATTTTTATACATTTTTATAACTTTTTTTAGACCGTATACATTTATCTTTTTTGATCCAACTTTATCTCTTTCACATTCTAAAATTTTTGTTATGCCGCCTAAAAAAATAATAATGTCTATTTTTTCTAATTTTGGCCATTTATCAGTTTTTTCTTCAAGTTTTAAATATAAAAAATTTTTATTTTTTTTTGATGAAGTTGGAAAAACTTTATAACTTGTTTTCAATTTACTAAAAAGAGTTTGGCCTATTTCCCCTCTTGCACCGATTAATAAAATTTTTTTTTTCAACTTATTTGAATTAACTTTTTGCGTAAAATTGTCTTACAGTCTTGATTACATAGTTTAATTCTTTTTTTGATAAGTGTTGATCACAAGGAAATGTAATAATTTTTTTTGTATGGCTATCAGTTACTGGGAAGTCCCCCCATTTATGTTTTAAATTTCTTTGTGACTCCTGAAGATACATTGGTACTGGATAGTGCACTTTTGCCTCAATTCCTTTTTTGAGACAATATTTTAAAAGAGAGTCTCTATTTTCAGCAAAGACAATGTATAAATGATAAACTATTTTAAAATTTTTTGGCCTTGGGGGTATATCTATTTCATTAATTTTGGATAAATATTTATCATAGTAATTTGCATTTTTAATTCTTTGAAGAGCAATTTTTTTAGCTTTAGGTAACAACCAATTTCCAACCACTGCTTGGAAAGTATCCAATCTTGAATTATAGCCGTTTATTTTTACTGTATCTCTATTTGAAAGCCCATGGTTCCTCAATAATTTTAAATTTTTAAAAAGTTTATTATCATTTGTGGTAATGATACCGCCGTCAGACCAAACATTTATATTTTTAAGAGGATGTAACGAGAAAGCTCCGGCTTTACCCCAGGTTCCAGCTTTTTTTCCGTTAATTTCACCTAAGATTGATTGACACGCGTCTTCGATAACTGGAATTCTATATTTTTTTGAAATTTTCATTAACTCTGGCATGTAAGTCATGTAACCTGTAAAATGAACAGGAACGATACATTTTGTTTTCCTAGTTATCTTCTCTTGAACCTGTTTAACGTTTAAACAGAATGTGTCATCGCAGTCTACGTAAACAGGTTTGGCACCTAATTCAGTAATTGCGCCAACAGTAGCTACAAAAGTGTTTGCGGCAGTAATTACTTCGTCTTTATATCCAACCCCTAAAGCTTTTAAGGATAACTTTAATGCATCCGTACCAGAGTTAACTCCCACTGCATATTTGGTTCCTATTAATTTTGCAAAATTTTTTTCAAATTTTAAAAGCTCTTTACCTAAAGTAAAATCACCAGTAGCAACAAATTTTTTTAAGTTTGCCCATAAGTTATCGCAATTTGAAAACTGTTGTTTTAAATATGAGTATCTTACTTTCATTTTATTTTAAATTTATTGATTGCATCCTCTTTATATTAAAATAAAATTCATTATTTAATGGATTTTTTAATTTTTTCTCATCAAAAGCTCTTTTAAGATCTTTTGCCGCATCATTAATATTAAAATCTGGACTGAAGCCTAGAGTCTTTTGGATTTTATGTGATGAAATATGATAGGATCTATTATCATCAGTTTTTTCTGTTAAAAATTTAACGTCGTCTCCTAACTCACTTTTTACAATTTTGGCTATTTCTTTAACAGACTTATTGTCGTAACCGACATTAAAGATTTGTCCGTCAATTTTATTATCTTCTGCATTAATTATTACATCGTATGATTTTACCATGTCATTGATATGGATATTTGGTCTAAGTTGACTTCCACCAAAAATTTTTATCTCTCTATTGTGATAAGCAAGATTAGTTAATATATTAACCACTACATCCAATCTTTGCCTTGGTGCATAGCCACAAACTGTTGCTGGTCTTAAAATTGTTACAATAAATTTATCTGATTGATAATCTAAAAGAATTTTTTCACAGTCCGCTTTATATTTTGAATAATCTGTAAGTGGTTCTAGAGTCATTAGTTCATTTACATCTCTCTCTTTTTTTATTCCATATACTGATGATGAAGATGCATATATAAATTTTTTCACATTATTTGAGACTGATTGTTCTACTAATGGCCTAAAAGCATCAAGATTTATTGACTTACCTAAGTTTGGATTTAATTCAAAACTTGGGTCATTTGAAATGCATGCAAGATGAATAACTATATCTTGGTTTTTAGTAATTTTTGATATTAAATCCTCATTCCTTATATCTCCCTTGACAACTTTTAAATTACTGCTTTTTTGCAAAACATCTTCACCATATATAAACAAATCTAAAACAGTTACCTTATGACCTTTTTGAATGAGATAAGGTGTCAGTAAGGATCCGACATATCCTCCTCCACCTGTAATTAAAATATTGCTCATTATTACTTTAATGTATTTTCAAGAGTTTTGAGAATTTGAGTTTTAGTTGCAATTGACTTATTTCCTATTGTCTCAACAGAGTGTGCAGCTGCTAGTGATGATACCAGCATGCTTATGTTGTTATCAATTTTATTTTTTAAACAAATAGAAAGTAAAGATAACATGGCATCACCAGCTCC
>MDTA01124477.1_pt1 | contig 10229 bp, 8 predicted proteins | sample 811151 | NCBI WGS metagenome assembly MDTA01 (sample SAMN05326648, study PRJNA326480) | marine metagenome | isolation source: seawater | place: Indian Ocean: South | collected 2010 | reverse complement strand
TTAATTTCGGGAGTATTATTTATTTTAGCACTTAGAGGCTTATCATCTCCAGAAACTTCAAGACAAGGAAATTTTTTTGGAATTATTGGTATGGTAATAGCCGTCACAGTTACATTTCTTTCAGTTGGCAATTTTACATCTGGATTTATATACGTGCTAATATTCTTAGCCATAGGTGGAAGTATTGGCGCGTTTATAGCTTACAGAATACCGATGACAGCAATGCCTGAATTAGTTGCTGGATTCCATAGTCTTGTTGGTTTGGCAGCTGTATTTGTTGCAATTTCTGCTTTTATAAATCCCGCAGCTTTTAATCTTGGATCACCAGGAAATATAAAGCTAGCAAGTTTAATAGAAATGGCAATCGGAGCAGCAGTGGGTGCAATTACATTTTCTGGTTCCATTATTGCTTTTTTAAAACTTCAAGGATTAATGTCAGGTGCTCCAATTACTTTTAAGGGACAACATTATTTAAATGCATTATTGTTAATTTCAATTGTAATTTTAACTTATTATCTTTGCTCAACTCAATCATCTAATTTATTTTGGATACTAATTGCCGTTTCATTTTTGATTGGATTTTTAATAATTATCCCTATCGGTGGTGCTGATATGCCAGTTGTAATTTCAATGTTAAACTCATATTCAGGATGGGCTGCTGCTGGAATTGGTTTTACTTTAGAAAACACCGCATTAATTATTACAGGTGCTTTAGTTGGTTCCTCAGGAGCGATACTTTCGTATATAATGTGTAAGGGAATGAATAGATCGTTCTTTAATGTTATTCTAGGTGGTTTTGGAGCAACTGATCAAAAATCTGAAGATCAAAGTAAAGAACAAAGACCTGTTAAAAGTGGTAATGCAGATGATGCTGCTTTTTTAATGAAAAATGCTTCTTCGGTAATTATTGTTCCAGGTTATGGAATGGCTGTGGCACAAGCACAACACGCCTTAAGGGAGATGGTAGATACATTAAAAAAAAATGATATCAAAGTATCATACGCAATTCATCCAGTGGCTGGTCGTATGCCTGGACACATGAATGTATTACTGGCTGAAGCGAATGTTCCATATGACGAGGTATTTGAATTGGAAGAAATCAATAATGATTTTGCTAATGCAGATGTTGCTTTTGTAATTGGTGCTAACGACGTCACTAATCCTGTCGCTAAAACTGATCCTCAAAGCCCAATTTATGGTATGCCTGTTCTTGATGTAGAAAAATGTAAATCTGTATTATTTGTAAAAAGAAGTTTATCTCCAGGATATGCAGGAATTGACAACGATCTTTTTTATAAAGAAAATACATTGATGCTCTTCGCAGATGCAAAAAAAATGACTGAAGATATTACAAAAAATTTGTAAGATATAATATGAATACAAAAATCTTTTGTGATATTGCAGATTTAAAATCAATTAAAAAATTTAATAAAAATCAGATTGTAAAAGGTTTCACAACAAATCCCAGCTTAATGAGAAAAGCAGGTGCGAAAGATTACAAATCCTACTCAAAACAAATACTTCAAATTTGTAAAAATAAACCAGTATCTTTAGAAGTTTTTGCTGATGATAAAAAAACTATGATTAAACAAGGTATTAAAATTAACTCTTGGGCAAGAAATGTATATGTGAAAGTTCCAGTGGTAAATTCAAAAAATAAATTTACAGGTAATGTAATAAAAAAATTAAATAATTCAGGTATTAAGTTAAATATAACGGCAGTTTACACATCCAAGCATACAGAAAAGATTTTAAAAGTTATAGATAATAAAACGAGTGTTATTATATCAATTTTTGCAGGTAGAGCTGGAGATACAGGTAAAGATCCAATCCCAGAATTTGTTAGAAGTATTAAGTTAGCCAAAAAATTTAAAAATGTCGAAATTTTATGGGCCAGTGTAAGAGAGCCATATAATTATTTGCGAGCAAAACAATTAGGATGTCATATTGTTACTATTCCTCCAACTATAATTGAAAAAATTCAAAAATTTGGCAAGTCCTTCAACCAGCTTACTCAAGAAACAGTAAAAGCTTTTCTTGTTGATAGTAAAAAATCAAATTTCAAAATTTAATTTTTTATTAATATTAAATATAATTTAAATGTATACTAGTTATCACTATGATTAATAGAGCTTTTTGGAAAAATAAAAAAGTATTAATTACCGGGCACACTGGTTTCAAAGGAGGTTGGTTAACATTAGTTTTACTTAACTTGGGTGCAAACGTAACTGGACTTTCTTTAAAAGAAAATAAAAAAAGTTTTTTTTCAATGTGTAAAATTAAAACAAAAATAAATAAAAACATTTATTGTAATATAAATAATTATTCAAAATTAAAAAAAGTTATTTTAAAAAATGATCCAGAAATAGTATTCCACTTGGCTGCGCAACCATTAGTAATAGAATCTTTTGTTAATCCAATCTCTACACTTAATACCAATATTATTGGTACAGCTAATTTATTAAATGCACTTAGATATAGTAAAAAAATTAAATCAATTGTTATTGTTACCTCAGATAAATGTTACGAAAATATAAATAAAAAAGAATATTCTGAAAATGATAAGTTAGGAGGAAATGATATATATAGTGCAAGCAAATCGTCAACTGAATTAATAACTTCAGCATTTAGACAGAGTTTTTTTTCAATGTCTAACAAAGTTAATATAGCATCAGCAAGAGCAGGCAATGTAATTGGAGGTGGAGATTTTGCAAAAAACAGAATATTTCCGGATATTATCAAATCATATGAAGAGAAAAAACAATGTATTATAAGGAATCCAAAACATACTAGGCCATGGCAACATGTATTAGATCCAATAAGTGGTTACATTAGATTGGCGGAAAAACTTTGTAGTTCGAAAAATACTAAATTTAATAACGCATGGAATTTTGGACCACCTTACGAGAATAAATCTGTTGAAGATTTAGTAAATTTAATCAGAAAAAAAATTAATTTAAAAATTAATATGAAAAATAAAAACAACAAATTTAATGAAAGTAAGTCATTAAATTTAAATAGTAATAAGTCAAAAAAGTATCTTAATTGGAAAAGAAAATTAAACTTTCAACAAAGTATCAAAATGACACTAGATTGGTATTTAAATTCAAAAATTAATAAAGATAATTTTGAATTCACATTGAAACAGATCAATGAATATTTTAAAAAATAAAGAAAATAATTATAAATATTTGTTAATTGTTATATTTTTTTTTAACATAATTTATTTTTTTTATGGCTTTATAAATCAGCATGATTTTTCTAATGGTGGAAAAATTGATTTTAATCATATTTATAATAATTTTTTATTATTTAAGAACAATTCTCTATCAGAAATAAATTGGAAAAATTATGAGTCTTCAAGCCTACCTTTGCATTATTTAATTACAAAATTTATCATTCCATCAAATAATGTATTTATATTTAAATTATACACATTTTTAATTTCTTTGTTTTGTATCATACCTTTATACCAAATACTTAAGTTAAAAACTCATACATATAATCTAAATATAAATTTTTTGTTTTTATCTTCTTTAATTTTTATTAGTAGCTCATTTAGAACAGACGCTTTTTTTGGACTTGAGGAAAATATCGGTTATTTACTTTTCTTCTTAACATTTTTATTTTTTTTATATTATTTAGAAAAAAAAAAATAATTATCACTTATTTTTTTTAATTCTATTTGCCTCATTAACATTTTACTCAAGACAATCTTATGCATTTGTCTCAATAATTGTATATTTTACTATCATAAATACAAATCAACTATTATCTAAGAGAAACTTCGCTATTACATTTCTTTTTATAATATTTCTTCTTCCATCTTTATATTTTTTTTATAATTGGGGTTCTTTAATGCCAACAGAGGCAGCCGAGCGCTTGGTTCCTTTTAATTATAAGAATATAGCTATAATTTTTGGGATGTTTGTGATTTTTAATATTCCTTTTTTCATAAAAGAATTATTAAAAAATAAAGCAAATATAATTTTAAGTAAAAATATTAAAAAATTATCTTTAACAGTTATTTTTTTTATTATTTATGCTTTTATTTTCTGGGATATACCATACTCAGATTTTGGTGGAGGCCCTTTATATAAAATATATCAAAATTTTTCGATTTTCAAACCCATGTATCTTTTTTTTTCTTTCTTGGGATTAATTTCAACTATTTATTTTTCATTTAAAAACTTTCGTTTATCTATTTTTTTTCTTTTTTTTATATTTATTTATTGCTTTGCAGATAACCTTTTTTTCTCCTATTTAGATCCATTATTATTATTATCTTTATTAATATTTCATGAAAGGATTATTTTTGATTTAGAAAAAAGTAAAATTTATTCCCTAAGTGTATATATGTATTTTTTAACTTTACATTTAAGTTGGATTTATTACTTTCATGTAATTATTGGTGACACTTTAAGATAATAATAATTATATAAATATTTAACTAATAAAATTATGAAAATCTTTATTTTGTGTGGTGGTTTTGGAACCAGATTAGATCATGAAAGTAAATTCATTGCTAAGCCAATGGTCAGAATTGGAAAAGAACCAATTCTTTATCATCTCATTGAAAACTTTTATACCCAAGGCTTTGATGAGTTTGTTTTATGTCTAGGTTATAGAGCAGAAACTATTATAAATTATTTTATAAAAGAAAAATCAAAACATATTAGAATTTTACAAAAAACTAAGAAATACACTAAAATTTTATTTAAAAATGCCCAAATTAAAATTAAAGTTTCTTTAATAGATACTGGCATTAAAACAGGAACTGGTGGACGAATAAAGATTGCTTATAAAACTCTGAAGTTAGATGAAGATTTTTTAATGACTTATGGAGATGGTTTATCAAACGTATCAATTAAAAAATTAATAAAATTTCATTATAAAAATAATTCACTTGTTACTATGACCGCTGTAAAACCTAAACAAAGATATGGAATTCTCGAAATCAAAAAGAATAGAGTAAATTTTTTTGATAACTCTAAAAAAAAAGTTGATGTGTATATTAATGGTGGTTTTCATGTTATTGATAAATTAAGTGTAAAATATATAAAAAATAAAAAGATATTTTGGGAAAAGGAACCTATTAGTAAAATTTTAAAAATAAAAAAACTCTTTGCGTTTAAACATGATGGGTTTTGGAAAAGTTTAGATACTCAAAAAGATAAAGTTGATTTTAATAAAATTTATAAACAAAAAAAATTAAATTGGAGGTTTAAAAATTAAAATGAAAATTACCTATGGAAAAAATTTATATAACAACTTAGAGATTTCTTCAGTTGTCAGAAAATTGAAAAAGACAACTCAAATGGGAGAAGCCGTATCTAATTTTGAAAAAAAAATTGCAAAATATTTTGGAAAAAAATACGGATTGATGGTTAATTCGGGATCATCAGCATTAATTTTAGCAATAGAGTCGCTCAAATTAAAAAAAGGTTCAGAGATAATTGTTCCATGTTTAAATTTTGGAACAGCAGTTTCTTCTATTTTAATTTGTGGGCATAAGCCAGTTTTTGTTGATGCTGAAATTGAAACTCTACAAATAGATATTTCAAAAATAGAAAAAAAAATTACAAAAAAAACTAAAGCAATTATGGTTCCAAATTTGATTGGCAATGTACCAGATTGGAAAAAAATACATAGTATAGCAAAAAAATTTAATCTCATAGCAATAGAGGACTCAGCAGATACTTTAGGTGCAAGTATAGATGATAAACCAACTGGAATTTATAGTGATATTTCGATTACAAGTTTTTATGGCTCTCATATAATAAGCTGTGCCGGAAATGGAGGAATGCTTTTAACAAATAATAAACAATATTATGAAAAAGCAAAAGTTCTTAGAAGTTGGGGTAGAATGTCTACTCTTATTAAAGACTCTGAAAATATTGTTAAAAGATTAAACATAAAACTAAAAGGGGTAGATTATGATAAAAAGTTTGTATTTTCAGAATTGGGTTATAATTTTGAACCAAGCGAAATTGGTGCTGCTTTTGGACTAGTTCAATTAAAAAAATTTAAAAAATTTATGATTTTAAGAAATGGAAATTTTAAAAAACATATAAATTTTTTTAAAAAACTAAGTAAATACTTTATTATTCCCAATATTTATGAAAATGTTAAGACAAATTTTCTTGCTTATCCAATAATTTTAAAAACTAAAAAATTTAATAGAAAAGATCTTCAAATATTTTTAGAAAATAACAATATTCAAACTAGGCCAATTTTTAGTGGTAATATTTTAAGGCATCCTGCTTTTGTAAATTTGATAAGTAATAAAAATAAATTAAACCAATTTAAAAATGCAGATTATGTTATGAAAAATGGAATCTTAATTGGTTGTCATCAAGGGTTGAAAAATAAAGATATAAAATATATCCATTCGAAAATTAAACAATTTATCTCAAAATTAAAATAATGAACTTATCTGATTATGTTTTAGATTTCTTAATAAAAAAGAAGGTAAAAAAAGTTTTCTTAATTACCGGTGGGGCAATCTCATTTATGGTTGATGCTTTTTCTAGAAATAAAAAAATAAAGTATATTTCTGTTGCACATGAACAAAGTGCTGCAATGATGGCAGATGCATATTCAAGACTAGGGCCAAACTATTCATGCACTATGGTTACTTCAGGTCCTGGAGCAACAAACTTGCTAACAGGTATTGCATGTTCCTATTTTGACTCTATCCCGTCACTTCATATATGCGGCCAAGTAAACACCTATGAGCAACAAAGCTCAAATAAGAGTACCTTGAATGTCAGACAGGTTGGATTTCAAGAAACTGATATTGTAACTATCTCAAAACCAATAACAAAATTTTCATACAAGCTAAAAGATCCTAAAGAGATAAGATATATTTTAGAAAAAAGTCACCATATTGCAACCTCTGGAAGACCTGGTCCAGTTTTAATTGACATACCGATGGATTTACAAAGATGTAATATAGATCCAAATAAACTTAAGTCATTTATATCAAAAAGACAAAAAAAAAATAAACTACATATAAAAATTGATCAAATAATAAATGAAATAAAAAAATCTAAAAAACCTGTAATTATTTTAGGAGGTGGAATTAAATATTCAAAAGCAGAAAATAATTTAAAAAATTTTTTAAAAAAAATAAATTTTCCAATTGTTACTACCTGGAGTGGAGTAGATCTAATTGATCATTCTGATGATAAGTATATAGGAAATATTGGTGTCTATGGCAGCAGGGCTGCAAATTTTACAATTCAAAATTCTGATTTATTTCTGGCATTAGGAACGAGATTAGACACAAGAGTTACAGGAGGTGTTCCAAAAAATTTTGCAAGAAAAGCAAAAAAAATAATGATTGATATTGATCCTAATGAATTAAATAAGAAAAGAGGACTATTTATTGATTATAAAATTCAAGAAAATGTTAAAATCTTTTTAAACAAGATATCCTTAAAAATCGATTCAAAAATATCAAAAGAAAAATGGCTAGAAAAATGTATGCGTTGGAAAAAAAATTATCCAATTGTTGAAAAAAAATATTATAAAGAAAAAAAATTTGTTAACCCATATGTATTCATTGAAGTTTTATCTAAAAAGTTATCAAAAAAAGAAACTATAATTGCTGATGATGGGGCGCATTTAACCTGGACTTTGCAAGCTTTTAAAATTAAATATGGACAAAAACTTTTTTCTGCCTTCGGCAATTCTCCAATGGGATATTCCCTTCCAGCAAGTATTGGAGCCTCAATAGTAAAGAATAAAACCAGAATTTTTTGTATTGATGGTGATGGAAGTATTCAAATAAATTTACAAGAATTACACACAATAGACAAAATGAAACTACCTATAAAAATTTTTGTTTTAAATAATAATGGTTATGGAATTATTAAACAATTTCAGGAACTATACTTAGGCAAACGTTTTGAGGCATCGGGCAAAGGGGTGTCAAATCCAAACTTTGAAAAAATTTCAAAAGCATTTAATATAAATTATAATTTGATCAAAAATCATAAAGATTTTACTAAATTAGATAGAATAATTAAAAGCAAAAAAGCAGAACTTGTTGAAGTGATTATTAAACCAAATCAAAAAATTATACCTAAACTACAATTTGGAAATCCCATAGAGGATATGTCGCCACTTCTTCCACGAAAAGAATTTTTTAAAAATATGGATGTTAAATTAACTAAAAGAGACAAAAAAATTTTTGAGGCAAATTAATAATTTTGAAAAAATTAACTATAATTGGAAGCTCAGGATTTGTTGGAAAAAGTTTGAATGATTACTTTAAACAAAAAAGTAATATTAAAATTATAAATTATTCAAGAAAACAAAAAAAAAATATCATTAATATCAAAAAACTACCTCAAACAAATTATATTATTTATTGTATAAATAATAAAAATATAAATGTTAGCTTGAGGTATTTTAATCATTTTAAAAAATTATTAAAAGAGTCTTCAAAAAAAATTAAAATAGTATTCTTTAGTTCTGGAGCTGTATATGGTCCTAGATCAATTCAGAAAAAGTTCAGAGAGTCTGAAAAAATTGATAAAAGTAGATATAATAATTTTTTAGGGTATAAAAAAAATTATTCTAGAGAAAAATATATATTAGAAAAAGAATTTAAAAAAATTGCAAAAGAGGGTTTCAATATTTCTATTGTAAGAGGTTTTTCATTTTACGGTAAACATATTATAAATTATGACTATTTAATTTCAAAAATTATCTTAGCTGTAAAATTAAAAAAAACGATACAAATCAAAAATGCAAATATAAGAAGAAGTTATATGCATGCAGATGATATGTGTAGATGGTTGATCAAAATTGCAAATATCTCATCGAATAAATGTCCAATCGTAAATCTTGGTTCAGATAAAATACTTAATTTGTCAAAATTTGCTGATTTTTTAAATAAAAAATTTAATTCTAACATCTTATTTGCCAAAAATAATTTAAGAAAAATAGATTTTTATGTTCCATCGATAATTTTTGCTAAAAGACATCTTAAATTAAAAAATACAGTTAATTTTAATAATGCTATAGTCTCACTGATAAAAAAAAAATGAAAATTTCAATAGTTACACCCACATTTAATGAAATTGACAATATAGAGAAAATTTATTTAGAAATAAAAAAAAAAATTAATGAAATTAATTGTGATTACGAGCATTTAATTATAGATAATAATTCAACTGATGGAACCATTGATAAAATTAGACAATTAGCTAAAACTGATAAAAATCTTAAAATTATAATAAATGCAAAAAATTATGGTCATATAAGATCACCTTTTTATGCTTTGTTACAAACTAATTCTGATGCAACCATATTAATGGCATCAGATTTTCAAGATCCTGTTGACCTAATTGAAGAATATATTGAAAAATGGAAGAATGGAAAAAAAATTGTTCTTGGTCAAAAAATCTCTTCCGAGGAAAATAAAATTAAATATTCTATTAGAACTTTGTTCTACAATTTTTTAAATAAAATCTCAGAATTTGAATTACCAAAAAATACAACTGGATCTGGAATATTTGATAAATCGATTATAGATAAACTTAAGAAGATTAATGATCCTTATCCATATTTTAGGGGTCTCATAACCGAATTAGGAGAAGAGATAACAACTATTCAATTTAGACAACCTTTGAGAAAATCAGGAATAACAAAAAATAATTTACTTACATTGTATGATATTGGGATGTTGGGAATAGTTAAACATTCAAGAAAACCTTTGAGATTTATGACATTGTTAGGATTCTTAGCAAGCATAGCTAGCTTGGCTGTTGGAATTATTTATTTATTTTATAAATTATTATTTTGGAATTCCTTTAGTCTTGGTTTGGCTCCAATAATTATTGGTATTTTTTTTGTTAGTGCTGTTCAGATCACTTTGCTTGGTTTAGTTGGTGAATATATTGGAGTTATATTGCTTCATCAAAGAAATATGCCATTAGTAATTGAGAAAGAAAGAATTAATTTCTAATTATTTATCTTTATACCAGTCTATTATTTTGAAAATCGTTTAATAATAAGAAATTTATTTTCTTCTAAAAAAAATTTATAGGAACCAAAATTGGTTGCGGTGGACGGATTTGAACCGCCGACCTTCAGGTTATGAGCCTGACGAGCTACCAGACTGCTCCACCCCGCGGTATTTTAAATTCTATTTTTGAGTTTATTTAATTTCTTAACTCTTTTTATATTTTCTTGAAGTATTCTCTTTTTCTTTTCTG
>MDTA01096600.1_pt1 | contig 10229 bp, 13 predicted proteins | sample 811151 | NCBI WGS metagenome assembly MDTA01 (sample SAMN05326648, study PRJNA326480) | marine metagenome | isolation source: seawater | place: Indian Ocean: South | collected 2010 | reverse complement strand
GAAAACTCATAAAAAAACAATATGATTCCCGAGGCAAGGGTTTAGACCTTAATGAAATTAATTTGTCATCAAAAGAAAAAGGCGAATTAAAAACAACTATTTCTCCCCTTTTTGGATTTGTTTTTTTAGTTAAATATTTTTCAATTAATAGTCTGTCATTTATTTGAAGTTCAGGTAACATTGAACCTGAGGGTATGTATCTAGGTTCAATAATAAAAGTTCTACAAGATGAAATTAAAAAAGCTAGCAATATTAATGGAAACCATTCATTAATAAATTCTTTACTAGAATCTCCTAAAATTGATTTAAAACCATCAAATATAAACTTTTTATTTTTAGGTTTATTTGTTCTCAAAATGTTTTTTTATTATTTTTAAATAATAGCTATTGAAACATGATTTACATCACCTATTAAAAAAATCAAACCCTAAATTGTATTTTTAGTTTTTTTGAGTACTTTAAAAGTTTTCTTTTTATGCAGCGTGCATTTTTTTATAAGTTGCTCCACAACATCATAATCGCGCCAGCCTTCAATTTGAACTGTTCTTCCTTCAAGACCTTTACTTGTTCTAAAGAATTCAGCAACATCCTCCAATTGATTTGAAGCAATTTGATGAATACTTATGAGATTATTTTGCCTACCATTAGCAATCGGAACACATAATAATTTCCCATCGTATTCACCACAATCATACATATCCAGAACCCCTATTGGCCGTGCTTTAATTAGACAGCCCGCAAATGTAGGTTCATCCATTATTATCATCGCATCAAGTGGTGCTCCATCATCTGCCAAAGTATTTGGAATAAAACCATAATCAAATGGATATCTTACAGAAGAATGTAAAACTCTATCTAAAGCCATAATTCCTGCTTCTGAGCAGTACTCATATTTATTTCTACTGCCTGCGGGTATTTCAACAATTAAATTGACAATCCCCTTCATTGGGGAAGGAGGAATTGAGCTAATATCCATCTTTCTTTACCGATTCATTATTAATTACCCCATTTCTCAGGAGAAAAGGTCTTTCAAAAAACACACTAATGGCTGGTAAAAACATAGTCATTAAAGCTAGAATAATTCCAATAAATGTAATAGATGCATCCTTAATACTTAAGGGGTCGTCATCATCGTTCACAAATTCCTCTCTATTAGTTAATAATTGAGATTCATCATTGGAATTACTCTTTGCAAAAAGCCTTGGATTTATATCCATTAAGAGTTTGTAGACTTGATTGAAGTTAAGCTTAATGCCTAACATTTATATTTTACATTCCAAGAGAAAATAAATCAAAAAAAAGATATCATCCAGTATTTCAAAAAATTATTTTTTTTCCAGAAGATGTCTTATATTTTTTAATTCTTCCAGAATTTGTAATAAAACATTTTGAGTCGCTGAAGATGGAGAGTTGAATACTTCAACAGTAACTTCTTTTATTCTTAAAATATCTTTTGCAAATCTTGCTATTTCATTTGGATGAAAACGTAAAGGGTCTTTTTGATCACTTCTAAATTCAGGATTTAATTTTCTTGGATTAAAATTTGGATTTAGATTCCTTACGTCAGTATTTGTATATCTATAAACCGAAGCTCTTGATCTATTAAGAAATTTTTGAACTTCATCAATACCTAATAACTCTTCTGAACTAGAAATATCAGTTTCTATATTTTCCATAGATTTCTTAAAAGTTTCATTGAGATTAAAAAACTTTATTTAAAATTTGATTAAAGTTTTGTTATTGAAGAAGTTAGCAGATAGAACTTTGCAATACCATATGCGTTCAGGGACTCAAGACACTTTAATTTTTTTTAAACAATAGATTGATAAAATTAATATACTTTCATAAAACTATTGATGCGCGTCTCCTCTTTTCCTCTGGCGACGCTTCGTGATACTCCATCAGAAGCTGAAATTATTTCACATAAATTATTATTGAAGGGAGGCTATATTCGAAGAGTTAGTTCAGGTATATATGCATATATGCCTTTGATGTTAAAAGTAATTGAGAAAATATCTTTAATTATTGATAAAGAATTATCTAAAATTGGTTGTTCAAAACTACTTCTACCCCAATTACACCCTTCTGAATTATGGAAAAGATCAGGAAGATGGGAAGGCTATACAGCAGGAGAAGGAATTATGTTTAATCTCAAAGATAGACAAGAAAGAGAGTTTGGATTAGCTCCCACTCATGAAGAGGTAATTACAACTTTAGCCTCAGAAATAATAAATTCTTATAAACAGCTTCCAGTTTGTTTTTACCAAACTCAAACAAAATTCAGAGACGAAATCCGTCCCAGATTTGGACTTATGAGAAGTAGAGAATTCATTATGAAAGATGGCTATTCATTCCATTCAAATGAAAATGATTTAAAAAATTTCTATAGTAAAATAGAGAAAGCCTATGAGAATATATTCAAAAATTGTGGATTAGAAACTATTGGAGTAGATGCAGATAGTGGAGCAATTGGAGGAGCCGCATCTAAGGAATTTATGGTTACAGCATATTCAGGTGAAGATTCAATCTTATTTACAAAAAGTGGATCCTATGCTGCAAATATTGAAAAAGCTGTTTCTCTACCAAAGGATGCTAAGCCCTTAATCCAATTTGATCAGTCACTTTTAAATACTCCTAATCAAAAAACGATTGAAGATATTTGCAAATTTAATAATTTAGATTCAACTCAAATAGTTAAAGTCATCATTTATTTAGGTCAATTTGAAGACAGAAAACAAGTCCCAATAATTGTATGCATCAGAGGTGATCAATTTATAAATGAAACCAAAGTTTTCAATGTCGTAAACAATTTTTATGATTCAAATTTAATTAACTTATCAATAATTGATAATAAGGCCGATATTGAAAAAAACTTAAATAATCTTCCTTTGGGTTTCTTAGGACCAGATTTAAGCGATGATATTATTAAAGATAATTCTTTATGGGATAAAAAATGGCTAAGACTTGTTGATCACTCTGCCAAAAACCTTGATAGTTTTATTAGTGGTGCGAATAAAAGTAATCTTCATAAGTACTTTAATTCTTGGGAATTAATAGAAAATAATTTTATAATTGATGATATTAGAAATTCACTTGAAGGAGATTTTATATCACTTGATAAAGATGAAACTTTAATTGAAAAGAAAGGCATTGAAATTGGGCATATTTTTCAATTAGGCCGTAAGTATAGTGAAAAATTAAATGCAAAATTTTCCAATAGAAATGGAGAATTAGAGAATATATGGATGGGCTGTTATGGTATCGGAGTATCAAGATTAGCTCAAGCAGCTATCGAACAAAATCATGATGAAGATGGTATTTGCTGGCCTGCTGAAATTGCTCCATTTGATGTTATTGTAATTCCAACCAATCTTAAAGATCCTACCCAAAAAGAATTAGCTGAAAAACTTTATAAAGACTTCTTAAAAAATAATATTGATGTTTTACTAGATGATCGTGATGATAGAGCTGGAGTTAAATTTAAAGATGCTGATCTAATTGGCATTCCTTTCAGAATAATAATTGGCAGAGATTCAATTAATAACGAAGTAGAGTTAGTTTCTCGCTCCAGAAAAATAAAAATTAAGGTTTCAACGAAAGATATCTTAGAAAAGTTTATTAATGAATCAAAATTAATGTACAATTAAAAATTATATTGGTAAGAATCTTTTAGGAGAGTATCTATGTTATTAAATTTTAAGAATTATTCCTTTAACAAGTTATTAAATAAAGCCTTTTCAATAGCTCTATCACTGATTATTTGTTTTGCTATTGTAATTGCCCCTTCATATGCTGCACCATCAGTTATGTCAGGCGATTACACGAAGGATACCATTACTGTTGTAAAAACATTAAAAGTTGCTATTGAAACTGCAAAAGATGATCCTAACAAAGATGAGGTCAGGGAAGAGTCTTTATCGATAATAACTGACTATATTTCAAGATATAGAAATAGAGGCATGGTAAACAAAACACAATCTTTTACTACGATGCAAACAGCTTTGAATGCTATGGCTGGTCATTATAAAAATTTTGCTACACGTCCTCTTCCTGAGAAATTAAAAGAGAGATTAAACAAAGAATTATCACTCGCTGAAAAAATGGTTCTGAGAGAAAGTTAATACAAATCATTTACTTTTTTCATTGAAAGCAATTTTTTTTCATATATTGAATATTGCTGTTAAAAATTTTTCTTATAAAATTGGCTAATGTTGTTGTAATCGGCGCTCAATGGGGTGACGAAGGAAAAGGGAAAATAACCGATTTGCTAAGTCGCTCTGCAGACATAGTTGTGCGTTATCAAGGTGGTGTAAATGCTGGTCATACTATCGTTGTTGATAATAAAGTTCTAAAGCTTCACCTTATACCTTCCGGCATCCTGTATCAGGATACAACTTGTCTCATAGGCTCAGGTACTGTAGTTGATCCAAAAGTACTTTTAAAGGAAATTGATATGTTGAGAGAAAATGGCATAGATATATCAGGCTTAAAAATATCTTCAACTTCTCACGTAACCATGCCATATCACAGAATACTTGATGAAGCCATGGAAAATGAAAGAGGTTTGCACAAAATTGGTACAACGGGTAGGGGGATAGGTCCCACGTATGCAGATAAATCGCAAAGGAATGGGGTAAGAGTAAGAGATCTTCTAGATAAACAAAGGCTTACAGATGTTTTAGAAATACCATTAAAAGAGAAAAATGGTCTTTTAGAAAAGATTTATAATATAAAGCCCTTAAATAAAGAAGATATCATTAACGAATATTTAGAATTTGGAATAAGACTAAAGCAACATGTTGTTGATTGTACACGAACTATACATTCAGCCTCAATTAATAAGAAAAATATTCTTTTTGAAGGTGCTCAAGGAACATTACTTGATCTAGACCATGGTACTTATCCTTATGTGACATCCTCAAACCCTATATCAGGAGGAGCGTGCGTAGGTGCAGGAGTTGGTCCGACTTTAATTGACCGTGTTATTGGAGTGGCCAAAGCCTACACGACAAGAGTAGGCGAAGGTCCTTTCCCTACAGAATTACAAGGGAGCATAAATGATCAACTCTGTGACCGTGGAGGCGAATTTGGAACTACTACTGGACGTAGGAGAAGATGTGGTTGGTTTGACGGCATAATTGGAAAATATGCAGTTCAAGTTAATGGATTGGACTGCCTCGCAATAACGAAATTAGATGTTTTAGATGAATTAGATGAAATCCAAGTTTGTACCGCATATGAGCTAAATGGGAATGAAATAGATTATTTCCCTACAAATGCTGATGACCTAAAAAAATGTAAACCTATTTTTAAAAAATTACCTGGATGGCAATGTTCAACAGCCGACTGCAGAAAACTCTCTGATCTTCCTGATGGAGCGATGAATTATTTGAGATTTCTTGCAGAATTGATGGAAGTTCCAATTGCAATAGTTTCATTAGGAGCAAATAGAGATCAAACGATAGTTATTGAAGATCCAATACATGGTCCGAAACGTGCCCTATTAAGATAGAAATAATTAAATAAATATTATGTCTGAAATATCACATTCAAAGAAAAAAATTGATCTTGTTGGTATTGGAAATGCAATTGTAGACATTGTTACTAATGTTGATGATGAATTCCTGAAAAGAAATCTTTTAGAAAAAGGTTCTATGAATTTAATAAATTTAGAGGACTCAAGTAAACTTTTGAAAGGATGTGAAATCCTAAAGCAGATTTCTGGAGGTTCAGCAGCTAACACAGTGGTTTCTCTTGCTAATTTGGGCAATAGTGTTGAGTTCATTGGACGTATAAAGGATGATGAATTTGGTAATTTCTTTTCAGAGGATATTAAAGGAAGTGGAGCTAGCTTCAATACAAAGGCCGTAAAGACATCTGCTTCGAGTGCTCATTCTATAATTTTTATTACTCCAGATGCTCAAAGAACGATGTGCACTTATTTAGGAGCATCCACAGAATTCGAAACAAATAACCTCAACTATGAATCTATAGAAAAAAGTAAATACCTATATCTTGAAGGATATTTATGGGATAGCGAATTAGCTAAAAAAGCTTTCATAAAAGCAGCAAAAACAGCAAAAGAATCAAATACTAAAATAATCCTTTCACTATCAGATGCATTTTGCGTTGATAGGCACAGAGACAGCTTCTTTAATTTAATAAAAGATTTTGTAGATATATTATTTTGTAATGAAGCAGAATTAAAAAGCCTCTTCAAGGAAAATGATTTGGAAAAATGTAAAAAAGAAATTAAATCTCTTCCTTTACTAACAGTAGTAACGTTAGGAGAAAAAGGTTCATTGATAATTAATCAAGATAGTATAGAGAGGGTAAAGCCTTTCATTTTAGGAAAAGCAATTGATACAACAGGTGCAGGAGATATCTTTGCTGGAGGTTTTATTCATGGCCTAATTAATAACTTATCATTAAAGAATTGTGGCCAAATAGGTTCCATTTGTGCTGGTCATATTGTTACTCAGATAGGTTCAAGATCTCAAATCAATTTAGAAACTTTAATAAGGAATCATCTTAATTAACAGATTCTCTCACCCAATTAAAGTAATTGGCTTCTGAATCAAATAATTTAAATATTAATTGTGGAACTTCATAGCTTATACTCTCCTTCAAAAATTCAATAATTTTATTTAACTTTTCAGGCGTGCTTTTTATTTTCAGTTCAATTTCTTTATTTTGTTCAATCCTGCTCTCCCAACTGTAGACAGAATTTACTTCTTGAAGAGAAACACAAGCCGCTAGCTTCCTTTCAACAAGTGATTTGGCGATATCTTTCGCTAATCCTGCACTTGGAACAGTTGTTATCAAAAGTAATAATTTATTCATAATAATTTGAAAGATATTATTAAAAGTAAATAATCTTATTTATTAAATCATCATATTTTGAGAATACAAAATCACTGTCTTTAATTTGAGGCCTTTTTAACAAGAACAGTTTAATATCACTTTGTGAGCATACCTCGTCCCAAATCTTCTGAGAGTAACCTCCAGAGTCTCTACAAAAGATATAGTCAATACTCCAATACTTACATAAGTATGATTCTAAATTGTCTTTTTTATACTCACTTGGATTTAATATTGCGATTTTGGAATTATCTAAACAAGAGGAAAATCCATTTAAAATACTTTCAGGAGTAGCAATTATTCTTGCAAATACATTTGCACCTAAATCAATATAAAATTTAGCGATTTCATCTAGTTTTCTCGAACCAATTGCTAGAAGAATATTTTTGTTTTTTATTTCTTCAGAGTTTATATCTTTAAAATCAGAAATAATTTCTACATTAGATTTATTTTCATAAATTCTTCTGTAAGTAAAAATTGGAATATCAATAGATTTTGTTGCACATATTAAATATTTTGAAATGTTAATTGCGAATGGATGAGTTGCATCAATAATATATTTTATTTGATTATCTAATATAAATTTTTGTATCTCCTTTTCATTTTTAAGCTTTCCTGTAAAAATATGTAACTTGCTGCTTGAGGGATATGCATTACTAGCTTTATAGCTAATAACACTTACAAATACTGTATATTCTTGTTTTGTTAATTTATCTGCAAGTATCGGACCATCGGCCGTTCCTGAAAGGATCCAAACATTTTGGTAGCATTTTTTGTGATTCTGCATCAAGATATCTTTAAATAATAAGGAAACAAATGAACCATTGCTTAATTCAATCCATAGTTAAGACTAATCCACAAATGCGTTATACAAAAGAGAACCAAACACCAATTGCAGAAATGATAGTCTCTATAAAAGGTTTAAGAAATGATGACCCTACAAATGATCTTAAAGTTCTCGGTTGGGGCTCAATTGCACAAGAGATGGTAGAGCAGTTAAATACAGGACAAAGTATAGTGCTTGAGGGGCGTCTTAGAATGAATAATATTACCAGAAAAGATGGAACAAAAGAAAAGCAGGCTGAACTTACAGCTTCAAGAATTCACCATATTAACAAAGTGGATAACAAATCAATTACAAGCAATAAAGATCTAAATAAAGACGAGGCTGAAGCAGTTAAAGATGCAGTAATTAATAAAACTATTGACCCTGATAATGCCAATTGGAATAGTGCCCCTCTAGTACCAGAAGTCGATGAAATTCCTTTCTAAGAATTGTCTTTCTTAATACAATGATCTTTTGCACGTAGAATAAACTTGCTTATTTCCCTTTCGATCTCAGCAAGTTCTAATCTTACTTTAGGCCATCTTCCCTTATCAATGTTTTTTAAAATCCATACTCTCTCAGAATCTAATTTAGAAATTAAGATTTCAAGTTTTTCGAGTTTTTTTTCTTCCATAATATTTCAAATAACTTTTACTAATAATCAACTTATCAAAATAAAATGAAGAATTTTTATTCTCCCGCGAATATAATTACCATAGCAGGTGGTGTCTTATCATTTGTTGGGATGACTGCTTTCTTTACAGAATCAGTAAACTTAAGCGTTCCTACATTTTTTTATGGTGTTCCAATTTTGCTTATTGGTTTAGCCCTTAAGACATCTGAGGTACCTCCTGTTTTACTAATCAATAAAGATAGCTTTCAGACAAATAAATACAAAAGGCCGCAAGAGCTTACCGCCTTAGTTCAAGATGTCACTAAGTGGAGATATGGAATACAAGCTCATCTAGAGTCCTCATTAGAAGTTTTAAAATTATGGAATGAGGAAAATCCACCTAAGCTATTAGAACTTGAAGAGATTAGCAAAAATGATAGAAATGGATTAAGAATGCATTTTGAAATTAATTCAGTCCCTATTGATGAATGGATAAAAAGAAAGGATAGATTAGAAAGATTTTTTGCTAAAGGCCTTGAATCAGAATTTGTTATCGCGGATAATAAAAAAGAATTAGATTTAATTCTTTATTATTGAATTTTGCAAGATCTATTTTTTGGAATTTAATATAGTTACAATTTCCCTTCTACAATGAATGATGCACAAAGAGTCTCAATATTAAGTGAAGCACTCCCTTATATTCAAAGTTTTTCTGGAAGAAAAATAGTTATTAAGTATGGTGGTTCAGTAATGGAGAAAGATATTCTAAAGCAAGCTGTCTTTAGAGACATTGCTCTTCTTTCAAGCGTAGGAGTAAGGCCGGTTATTGTTCATGGAGGAGGGCCAGAGATAAATAACTGGTTACTAAAATTGAATATAAAGCCCAAATTTGAGAATGGGCTCAGGATAACAGATGAAAAAACCATGGAAATTGTTGAAATGGTTTTAATGGGAAGAGTTAACAAACAAATTATTAGAGGTATTAATAAAACAGGTGTTTTATCTATAGGTCTATCGGGGTTGGATGGAGATTTGATAAAAGCCAGAAAATTAGAAGATAGTAATCATGGCTTTGTGGGAGATATAACTAAAGTAAATTCAGATATTTTAGAACCTATTATTGCGAAAGGATACATACCTGTTATCTCAAGTATTGGATCAACTAATGAAGGAATATCATTAAATATAAATGCAGATTACGTAGCAGGAGAAATTGCTGCCGCAATTAATGCAGAAAAGCTCATTCTCTTAACTGATACTCCTGGGATTTTAAAAGACATCAATGAGGAGAATAGTCTTCTTAGAAAAATAAATCTTAAACAAGCTCGAAAATATCTTCAAGAAAATATTATCGCAGATGGCATGAAGCCAAAAACAGAATGCTGTATAAGAGCTATAGCCCAGGGTGTCAAAGCTGCTCACATTATTGATGGTCGAGTTGAACATGCTCTTCTTCTGGAAATTTTTACTAATACAGGAATAGGAACGATGATAAGCGCGTAAGTTATGAACGAATATGATCAAATTATTTCCAGAGCAGAACTCACTTTAAATAATGGAGAATACAAAAAGTGTATTGATTTATTGAAATCAATATTAGAGTATTTTCCAGTTTCTTCAGATCAAGGTATCAATATAAGAATGATGCTTATTACAGCATTAAGTGGGATTAATAAAAAAGAAGAATCCATAGAAATATGTAAAGAGCTCACAAAGTCAAAATATAACTATGTAAGAGAAGAAGCTAAATCACTTATCCAAATATTAAATTCTCCAAATCTTCAAATTCCTGATGAATGGAATATAAAATTTGATAATACACTTAATCCAGAAGAATTTAAATCCACTACTTCACAAACGAAAAGCATAAATAATAACCCAAAATATATAAACAATTCATATTTACCTACTGGAGAGACAAAGCCATTT